>Ga0207686_10000161_pt1 | contig 50948 bp, 37 predicted proteins | sample KBSM24metaG_FD_184396 | JGI IMG/M metagenome (GOLD analysis project Ga0207686, IMG submission 184396) | Miscanthus rhizosphere microbial communities from Kellogg Biological Station, Michigan, USA - KBS M2-4 metaG (SPAdes) (version 2) | ecosystem: Host-associated > Plants > Roots > Rhizosphere >...
ATCGAGGCCTGGTAGAGCGCGGCTTCGCCGTCTTCGGCAATGTCGACCGCGTAGCTTTGCTCGCGCAATCCCCTGGCGATGACATTTGCCATACGTGGCTCATCTTCGACCAAAAGGATTCGCATGCTGGAGCGCAGGCATCTCTGCCTGCGGTTCGCCGTCATCCCTGACGGCGCTTTCGTTATGCCGGGAAAGAGCGGGCATGATGCCCGCGACCCGCACGCAAGGATGCGTGCGCTCCTACCTAATTCTCAAACGGAACGGCATCAGGTAAACCGGCTCGCCTTTCGCCGCCCGATCAAGCATATGGGCGTAGCGAAATCCCTCGCGCACATCTTCGGGCAGGGCTTTAAGCAACGACGCCTCTTGCCTCGCTTCCGCATCGGCGCCGGCGTCATCGTCGTTCGCGCTCATCAACTGCTCGAAGAAAGTCGGCGGCTGCGGCAAGATCACGCGCTGAATACTTTTGTCGGCCGGAATGTTGGCGAGTTGCTTCGCGATTTCAATCGCCTTGTCCAGGCCACCGTATTCATCGACCAGCCCTTTTTCTTTGCCCTGGGCGCCGGTCCAAACGCGGCCCTGGCCGATTGAATCAATGTAAGCCTTGTCCTTGTTGCGGCCTTTTCCTACTTTGCTGATGAAGTCTTCGTAGGTGTTGCGGAGAAACTCTTCAAACTTTGCGCGCTCGGCATCGGTGAATTTTTCCGTCTCGCGAAACATGCCGGCGTTCTTACCGCGCATCACGTATTCATTGCTGACGCCGATCCAGTCGTAGAAACCTTTGATGACCGGCTTGCCGCCCACCACGCCGATCGAGCCGGTGATGGTCGATGGCTCCGCGACGATCTTGTTAGCGTTGCAGGCGATGTAATAACCGCCGGATGCGGCCACGTCGCTCATCGAAACGACGATGGGCTTTTTGGCCTTCGCCGCTTCGATGGCGCGCCAGATGATGTCGGAGGCGAGGCCGGAACCGCCCGGACTGTCGATGCGCAGGACGATGGCTTTGATTCCCTTGTCATCACGCGCTTCGTTGATCGCCTTGACCAGCGACTCTGATCCAATCGTCTCTTCACCAGCGGACCCAAACGTCGATCTACCGGAAACGATGTCACCAGCGGCATAGACCACTGCGATCCGGTCGCCCTTATTCAACCCCAGCGATTCCTGCGAAATTTGTTTGTAATCAGAACCGCGCGCGACGTGCAGTTGATCGTTTTCGCCGACGCCGATTCGCTTCTTCATTTCTTTGTCGACCTCGTCGCGGTACAACGCGCCGTCGATCAGTCCCGCGTCTTTGGCTTGCGTCGCGCTGTACGGCGCGTTGTCGATCAGCCCTTTCATTTCATCGACAGATTTCTTGCGCGCCTTGGCGATGGCTTCCACGTAACGGCCGTACAAATCGTCGAGCATCGAATTGATGTACTCGCGATGCGCCTCGGTCATCTGCTTTTGCGTGAACATGTCGCCGGCGCTCTTGTATTTTCCGATTTGGTAAACGTCGGGATAGACGCCCAGCTTGTCGAGCGATCCGCGGAAGAACATCACATCGGCCGCGAGACCGATGGTGAACAACTCGCCCGGCGGCGGCACATAAATTTTGTCGCAGGCGCTGGCGATGTAATAGTCCTTGTTCAAGCCCATCTCCATGTACGCGTAGACGGGTTTGCTCGAGGCCCGAAAATCTTCGATGGCGGAACGAATTTCTTCTGACTTGGCCCAACCCGCTTCTGACATGTCGATCTCGAGAATTACCCCGGTGATCCGCTTGTCGACTTTGGCTTTGCGAAATTGCGCCAGCAGGCTGCCGAGCGATTGCGGTGGCGCGCCGAAGATGCGGCGGAATGGATCGTCCGGAACGTAATCGGGGAGCGGGCCTGAAATCCGGAGCACCAGCACGCTGTTGTCCTGAATCGACGGACGATTGCCGCGCAAAGCGGAGACGACGATCGCGACCCCGATCACGACGACCAGAATCACGAACAGCACTATGCCGCCGATGATGAGCGCGACTTTACGGGTTGTTGACATTGCCATGAGTTAGTTTCCTAGAAGTTATTGGTGTCTGGGCCGGCGGCGATAGCGATCGGATCAGGAACGCTGCTTCAGTCTTAGTTCTTCTTGATCCCGTCGCTAACGCTCCGGGTACTGACCCGGTTGTGATTACGCGGGATACCGGCAAAAGGTTTAGAACTGCGGATTTAAGATTTGATAATCCAACCGCCGCCCACGACCTCGTCTCCGCGATAAAACACGGTGGCCTGCCCGGGCGTGATCGCGCGTTGAGGTTCATCGAAAGTGATGTGGGCGCGAGCATCTTTCATCGGGCTGATGGTGGCCGCCGCCGCCGTGTGGCGATAACGGACGCGGACCTCAGCCCGCACGTCTGCAGTTGAATCGTTCGCTGCGATCCAATTGACGCCGGCTGCCGTGAACTCGTTACGCAAGAGTTCATCATCGTTGCCGACAACCACCTGGTTCGTGCCGGTGTTTATGCCGAGCACGTAAAGCGGCCGCGATTGCGCGATGCCGATGCCGCGCCGCTGGCCAACGGTATAGCGATGAATCCCCGCGTGTGTGCCGACGACTGTTCCGCTACTCGTGACGATCTCACCCGCCGCCGGCAAACGATCACTTTGCGCTTCAGCCCTCAGGTAACGATCGATGAAGCCGGCGTAGTCGCCATCGGGCACGAAACATATTTCCTGCGATTCCTTCTTCTCGGCGACGGCGAGTTGATTGTCACGCGCGGCCTGGCGCGCATCGCTCTTTGACAATTCACCCAGCGGAAACATTGCCCGGGAAAGCTGATCCTGACTCAACTCCCAAAGAAAGTACGATTGATCTTTCTGCGGATCGCGTCCGCGCAAAAGCCGATAGCGCTGCGTCGATTCGTCAAACTCCACCCGCGCGTAATGGCCCGTCGCGACCTTCTCACAGCCGAGACTGACGGCCAGCTTATCGAGCGACGCAAACTTCAAACGGCTGTTGCAGGCGACGCAGGGAATGGGCGTCTCGCCGTGCAGGTAGCTGTCGACGAAAGGTTGCACGACGTCGCGCTCGAATTCTTTTTCGAGGTTCAAGACGTAGAAGGGAAACCCAAGTTCTTCCGCGACGCGCCGCGCGTCATAAACATCATCGAGCGAGCAACAACGCGACGGCAGCGGCTCGCCGTTTTCATCCACACTGATGCCGCGCCGTTGATTCCACAACTGCATCGTAAAGCCGACGAGTTCGTGGCCTTGTTCCTTCAGGATGGCGGCGGCCGCGGACGAATCGACGCCGCCGGACATAGCTACTGCGATCTTCATTCGTTTCGAGTTATCTTTGCCAATGAACTAGAATACCGTAGAACACCACGTCCGTCAGGTGAGGGAGTCGCCGATGCGAAAATCATTGACCGTTCTTGCGATTCTGCTGCTGTTCGGCGCCGCGGTCAGGACGGCGGCCCAGGAAAAGCGGCTCGAATTTACGATCGCTGAGGTGCCCTGGACGCTGACCATTCCGGGCGACAATTTCCAAATCGAGCAGAAGCAGATGCGCAACGACGGTCGCGGCGCCTACTATCATTTGGTAGATGGAAAGCAGAACCTGAACCTCTCGATGTACATCGAACCGGTCAAAGATTGTCAGGACAGCAGGTCCTGTCGCGACCTGGTCTGGAAGCTCGGCAATCCTGAGTGGGGCAAACCTGAGAATGTCGTCAAGAATGAAATTGGTGACGTGAGCGTGCTCGAGCTGATGGTGCCGAAGTTCCAGGGCATGGACGTGCGGCAACAAAATGTCTATGCCGAATTTGTGGTCGATGGGTTCTGGGTCGACATGCACATCTCGAAGGTGCTCTACAAAACCGAAGAGCATCAGCTGTTCGAACGGATTATCAAAGCAGTCAAATTCGAGCCCAAGAATCAAAAGCTGGCGCTTTCCCAGTTGTCGCCGGATGCGCCCGCAGATCAGCCGAAGCAAGCGACCGACGCAAACCTGCGCAAGATGGAAGAGGCCATGAAGCCTTACATTGAGCAGGCGAAAAAAACTTATCCGGAAGCAAAGCAGCGATATCTGGCCGGACTCCCGGCAAAGCACGTGTTCTTCGTAACCACACGGCTCCATGACGCCGCGGGACGTTTCGAACAGGTGTTTGTCGAAGTCAAAGAACTCAAAGACGGTAAGATCCGCGGACTGATTGCGAGTGAAGTCAATTTGTTAAAGAACTACAAGCATGGCGATGAATACTCGTTTCCGGAATCTGAGGTGATGGACTGGACCATCGCCAAGCCTGACGGCACCGAAGAAGGAAATTTTGTCGGGAAGTTCCTCGACACCTATAAACCCGAATAAGAAAAGCATGTCCGAAAGAGCCATCGAAGAATACAAAATCGCTGAAGAGCCTTATTACCTGCCGGTCGATAACGAGGTCGGCCTGTTTGAAGCCGCGCACGCGGCGCACCTGCCCGTAATTCTCAAGGGGCCAACCGGCTGCGGCAAGACCCGATTCGTCGAGCACATGGCCTGGCGTTTGGAGCGGCCGCTGATCACCGTGGCCTGCCATGAAGACCTTTCGTCAACTGACCTGGTCGGTCGATTTCTGATCGAAGGCGAGGAGACTGTCTGGCACGATGGGCCGCTGACTTCCGCGGTGCGACACGGCGCGATCTGTTATCTCGACGAAATTGTCGAAGCGCGGAAAGACACGGTTGTGATCATTCACCCGCTTACCGATCACCGCCGGCGTCTGCCGATCGAAAAGCGCGGCACGATTCTCGAAGCACCTTCTGATTTCATGCTGGTGGTTTCTTACAACCCGGGTTATCAATCGATCCTGAAAGACCTGAAGCAGTCGACGCGTCAGCGCTTCGTCGCGATCGATTTCGATTATCCGCCGGCCGAGTTGGAAGCCGCGATCGTGGCCCGCGAAGGCAGCGTCGATGAGGGCACCGCGCGCGATCTCGTTTTAATCGGACAGAAGGTCCGCAACCTGCGCGGGCATGGATTGGAAGAAGGCGTGTCGACGCGACTGCTGATTTATGCAGCCCAACTGATCTCGAACGGCATCGCACCTACCCGCGCCGCCGAGGTGGCCATGTGCTCGCCCATCACTGACGATCGCGATTTGCAACGCAGTATCCGCGAGATCGTGACCACGGTGATCTGAAGCACGCCTTAGCGTGCGTTGGCTGATCCGACCTCAATATTCCGTAATCAGATCCATTACTGCTTTCGGCAGCGCCGACGCCTTCCCTGCCGGAATCCATCTTTCCTTTGTCGCGTTCTTAATCCTGACATACATGTCGCCGGTGCTCAGGTTGATCGCCAGCCCGGCTCTGTCGTCGCCGCAGTTGTGAGGACGGCACATCGTAGTTGCCAGAAAGTCGCCCATTAGTTTGAACGGTGATCCGACCGAGTACGTTTTGGTTACGAGCGTGAAGTCGGCCGGGGTAAGCATGCGCTTGAGCGGTGTGCGCACCTCAGGCAACAAGAAAAAGTCGGCAGTGACATTACCTTTACTGTCGAGTTCCTGGGTGGTCTTTCCATCCCAGCTCTTCAAGTGGCCAAGCTTGTCCTGGGAAAAAACGGCGGTGCTGAAACAGAGCAAGAATAGCGGCAGTACGATCAGATATCGTCGGGTCATTTAGGTCTTCTCCTGGAATGTTATCGCGGACACATTACTCCGCACGATGTTCGGAATTTGGTTTGAATCGGATAAGCCGCTAACAGCTGAGAGCAACATGCGATTGGATAGGCTTATTCGTAACGCTATACTTGGTTTGATTTGGAAAAGCAAGATCATTCTGAATGCAGAGCTGCTGATAGTTGGTCGATTACGGTGAAGTTTGAGAGCGGTTACGGCTTGCGATGAATCCCAACCCAGACAATTCGCCTGGCGCGACAGACGCTGAAGAGCTTCCTTTCGAAAGCGAAATCAGCGAGCGACTGCGTTCGGTCAAGAACCCCGCCGAGCGTCGCACGTTGGCGCGATTGCTGAGCGCCATAAGTGCGCTGCCGCTCGAGCAGACGCGCGCTGCTCTCGAAACAAGTGCGCTCATTGCCGCGGTTTCGTTGCGCGCCAGCATTGAGTTTTTGCGTGCGGTGCCCGATGCCGCGCCGATATTGGAACCCGCCGAATTGCGCGCGTGGGGTGAGTTGGGCCGCCGTCTGACGATGACTGACGTCGAGACCGGCGTCACTTTCTTCATTTCAGGCATCGGCGATTTTGAACGAGTGCCGTCGCTGGCGCGCCCGTTTGTCTTTCAGGTTTGCGCGCGGCAGATGATCTTGTCGGCTGCTACTGCCTCGGAAACTTTTCGCAACGCGGCATCGTTGGCCGAATCCGTCGGCGATGCTCAGCTGCTTCGTGCTATTTACGAAGTTGCCGCGACGATCTCGCGACGCTCGGCAAAACACAGCGCTGAATTTTTGAATGCCACGCCGAACGTCGTCGCGGCGCTGCGTGAGGGTGTAGGGGGAAGGGTGTTGGGTGTAGACAGCGCGAAGGCTTCTCCACCGCCGCTATCGACTGCACCGCAAAGCAAACCGCACGTTCAGAGAGTTGATGAACTTAACGCCGCGTCGATGCGTGAAGGCCATGCAACGGTTGACGAGGATCAAGCGAGGTCACTACCCCCTACACCCAACACCCTACACCCTCGTAGTGAGGGTGTAGGGGGAAGGGTGTTGGGTGTAGACAGCGCGAAGGCTTCTCCACCGCCGCCATCGACTACACCGCAAAGCAAACCGCACGTTCAGAGAGGTGATGAACTTAACGCCGCGTCGATGCGTGAAGGCCATGCAACGGTTGACGAGGATCAAGCGAGGTCACTACCCCCTACACCCAACACCCTACACCCTCGTAGTGAGGGTGTAGACAGCGCGAAGGCTCCTCCACCGCCGCCATCGACTGCACCGCAAAGCAAACCGCGCCTTCAGAGAGGTGATGAACTTAACGCCGCGTCGATGCGCGTAGGTGATGCAACTCCTGGCGAGGATCATGCGAAGCCACTACACCCTACACCCAACACCCCACACCCTGATTTAACTTCTGAAGCAATCGATCTCGTCAAAGCATTTGCGGAGCACGCGGGCGGAATCGCCGCAGATGCCTGGGCCGCGTTGCCGGCTGCGTTCGCGAGCTTGCCGGCCGCTCAGTGCTCGCGATTAATAAAGCGCGCCACGAATTTTCTGGATCGCGGCGGCGCCGTCGCCTTTCATTTTCTGATTGCCGGGGGCGATTTGCTGCGCGCTTTGCCTGACTGTTTTGAATCGTGGATCGAATTGCTGTGGACGATCGCACCGCACGGCAACGCGGCCTTGGTCGCATTCGTGCGAGCCAGCCCTCGCTTCTTTCAAAACATCGCGGTGACCCGAACCCAGCTCGGCGCGACGGCGCTCGCCGAGCGCGTAATCACGTTGACGCGCGAAGTCGCACGCACCGACGCCGAAGCTGCGCTCGCCTGTCTGCGGTCGAGTGCGAAAGCGTTGCACACGGTCTCGATCGAACAGTTTGAAAGTTGGGCGCGTGCGGGATTGATCTCGTCCGATGCGCGCGCGCGTCGCAGTTACTACGCGCTCGAAACGCGCAGCAGCAACGAAGCGCTGCGCGCCGGCGACGCGGGCGTGGCGCTGGAATCGATTCAACCCCTCCTGCGTTTGTATGTCGAAGCCCTGACCGGTCATGCGATTGAAATTGCGCCACTCGCGGCGGTGCCTTTGGAGACTCGCATCGCTGACGGCCGCACAATTCACTTGCCGTCAGTCGTCGCCGAATTTGGCGATGAAGAACTCGACTTCCGGCTTTACAAAGTTTTGGCCGCGCACGCGGCTGGACAGATCGAGTTCGGGACCTATGCGCGCGATAGCCACGATCTCCGCGCTGCTTATGCGTCTTTGCACGAGCTTTATGATCCGGCGAAACAGGATGAGCGCGATTCGTTTGCAATCGATCCGGCGCAGCTGACCGAGACACTCCCTCCCCCTCTGGGGGAGGGTCGGGGTGAGGGCTTAGGAACGCGTAGCCCCTCTCCCCTTGCCCCTCTCCCAAAGGTAGAGGGGATTAAAGATCTCGATTACCGGCAGGTCATTAGCCTGTTCCCGCTCCCGGCGCTGGCGCGACGCATCTTCGGGACCCTGGAGAACGGCCGAATCGATGGCTCGTTAAGAAAATCGTACCGCGGTCTCGCGCGCGATCTCGATTTGATCCGCGAGCACCTGCGTCATCGCCGTCCGAAGATTATCGATCTGCCGCCGGCCCTGGTGCCCTTCGAATTGCTGTTTCAGGTAACGCTGCTCGGCGGTGCGCTCGATGATGCGCGCGAGTTTCATCGCCAGGTCGTTTCAGAGTTGGAAACGATCGTCGCCGAATATCTGAACGACAAAGACGCCACGGTGGCCGACTCGCTCATGGCCACCGGCCGCGTGTATTTACTATTTCAATCGCTCACCATGGACCAGTCGGAAGAGCAGATCGAAGTTCCCGACGAGCTCGAACAGGAAGATCAAAATAGTCAGGCCGAGCAGGCCGTCAACGAGCGCCAATCCGATCGCCAGCCCCAACGCCGCGATGCGCGCGAACTGTTCAATGCCTGGAACGCAGAAAGCGAAGGCGAATTTGACGAACTGGACGGCAGCGAAGCCTGGAGTGACGGCCAGACGCCCGAACAAGGGCTCGAAGAGGGCGAGGTTGCCTTCAATTACGACGAGTGGGACCGCGAGCTGGTCGATCATCGCGTTGGTTGGTGTCGCGTGATCGAAAAGAAGGTGAAGCGCGGCAGCCGTGATTTCGTCGATAACACCCGCGAGCGCTACAGAGGCGTCGTGTCTTCCATTCGTCATCAGTTTCAGTTGATGAAGCCGGAAAACCTCACGCGCATCTCCAACGAACTGGACGGTGAAGATTACGACCTCAACGCGGTCGTTGACTTCTTTATCGATCGCCGCGCCGACGGCCAGCAGTCAGAACGAATCTATACCAAGCGGCTGCGCCGTCGTCGCGATGTCGCGGTTTCATTCCTGCTCGATCAGTCTTCGTCGACCGCGCGCACCATCGGCCGCCATCCCCTGCAGCCGTACACCCATCCCGGTCGCCGCATCATTGAAATCGAAAAGGAAGGCCTGGTGTTGATGAGCGAAGCGCTCGAAGCTGTCGGCGATGTGTATGCGATCAACGGCTTCACTTCCGAGGGACGGCGCAACGTGAAATTTTATGTGCTGAAAGATTTTCAGGAGCACTACTCGGATGAAGTCATGCGGCGCATCGGCGGCATCACCTATCAGAACAACACGCGCCTCGGCGCGGCGATTCGCCACGCAACCACGAAGCTCGAGAAGCAGGAAGCGCGCACCCGTCTGCTGATCGTCCTGTCAGACGGCCGGCCGTACGATCATGACTATGGCGATGCTCGTTACGCGCGCGAAGACACGCGCGAAGCTTTGATCGATGCGAAGACGCGCGGCATCACTCCGTTCTGCATCACCATCGATCGCGAATCGGAAAGTGAGTTGCGCGATCTATACGGCGAGATCGGATACACCATCATCGACGACGTCATGACTTTGCCGGAGAGGTTGCCCGGCATTTATCGCCGGCTCACGACGTAAATTTTGAAACACGAAGAGATCAAGTGTTAACCCGCTCTCTGCGCACGACCCGAACACCGGCGCGCCAATCCTCATTGATATCAAAACGATAAATTTCAATCTCCGGGGCAATCGTGCGCCCCAGGGTCGCGAATGAGGGATGAAAACGGAGCGTGGGCGCGACCAGATAAACCAGCGGAGATTCATCGCTGATGTCGCGATCGCCAAACAGCTTGGCGGCGCTGATGTGTCCGCGGCGTCGATGCGCTTCGACCCGGCGCCAGTAATCGACACCCTGAAAGACGTGCTCGCGATCTTCGTTTACCTTCAACTCAATCACTGCCAGCCGGCCGTCATGACGCAGGGCCAACAGATCGATGGGCCGCGGACCGCCCTTTCCCAGCTGGCCGCCCGGTGAAGTACGAAACTGCGCATGCAGCGGCGCGATGATCAAACCGGGATCGAGTTTAGTTATGTCGCGCCGCAGAATTGATTCCAGCCAGGCTTCGCCTGCGGATCGATAGTACCAATGACGTCGATCGCGGCATTTCTCGCTGCGATACGTTTGCAGGTCACTCAGGAGCTTCGCGAACTCGCGATGCTGATGCGCAGCCCATAACCGGCGCGGCGATCCTTCAATGCCAAACCAGACGTGATCTCTTTCCATGACGCGGCGCACGCGGGCGAATGGCAGACCGTGGTAGCGAAGCGTGTGCCCATGACGAGAGGCGACCACGTCGATTGCGGCGGGCGCTAAACCAACCAGGTCATTCACTCGCTCAGTCGCTGAGGTGTCGATGACCGGCGGGAAACGTGGAAGTTTTTTGCGCCAAAGATATCTTCGTTCCCACGCCGGTGTTGGCTGGACCGACTGCCAATCATCATCGACTTGCCATAACGCGACGCGCTCACGCAGCGCCTCACACAACAGCACATAGCGCTGGCGAGCAGCTTCGAGAATATTCTGTTCGACAACCAGGAGCAGCCGATTGATTGCCGGCCGCCTGGGAGTTGATTGCAGTCGGGCGAACCACAACAACGCGGACGAGAAAAGCGAATCAACATTGCGCGGATCGCTTTGCGCGACGATGGCTGTGGCCGCGACTCGTTCGTATGGTGACCGCAGAATCACTCGAGCATAACGACCAGGCTGATCGCGGCGCATGCCGGGACTCAAGGCGGCGCGTTCGATCTTTACGGAAGGGTGTTGGGGGTAGGGCGTAGGGTGTAGTTGTTTTGTTCGTGAGGCTTTCCGACCATGCTCACTTTTAATTGAATGTAGTTTTGTTTCTCCAAGTGTCTCTTTGTTTGATTCGTCGTCCCTGGTCCCGAATTCATTCGAACCGGGCGACTGGCGATGTTCTACACCCAACACCCTATCCCCTGAACCGTTTACGGAAGGGTGTTGGGGGTAGGGCGTAGGGTGTAGTTGTTTTGTTCGTGCGGCTTTCCGACCATGCTCACTTTTAATTGAATGTAGTTTTGTTCCTCCGAGAGTCCCTTTGTTTGATTCGTCGTCCCTGGTCCCGAATTCATTCGAACCGGGCGACTGGCGATGTTCTACACCCAACACCCTATCCCCTAAACCCTCGGCCACCAATTCCGCCAAACGCTCGCATCGTTCCTGCCTGGCCGCGGCGATGGTGGCAACCAAAGCCCTGGCCGAAGCTCGCGGCACAAGTTCGATAACCGTCGTCTCAGCTCCCATTCTGCGACTCGCGCCCAGAATTAATTTGTCGTCCGAACGGCGCCACTCATTGATTCGCCAGGTGCGCGACCCCTGTTGTGTCCATGCCGAGAAAATGAGACGTCCGTGAGCCGGCGCGAAATCAAAATCGCCGCGATTAATTTCCAGAGGCACACGTCCGCCTTCCGTCATGAACCACTCTGCATGGCTGTCTGCGAATTCCATGAGTTGTCGCAATGCAGAGTCGAACAACGCCGGAGCGATGGACGATGGGCCGCTTGCGGGAGGCATCGCGCGCTATGCTACCATCGAGTTAATCGAATGAACGTTGCTGTATTTCTTGCGGGTGCTGTCCGCACGCCAATTGGACGTTTCGGTGGTTCGCTAAAAACTTTTAGCGCTGCCGATCTGGGTGTCATCGCTGCCAAAGAAAGTTTGCTGCGGGCGCAGGTGCGGGCCGATCAACTCGACGATTCCATTTGGGGCTGCGCGCGTCAGGCCGGTGGCGGTCCGAACGTCGCCCGACAAATTATTTTTCGCGCCGGCGCGCCTGATACGGTGCCGGCTTTCACCGTTAACCAGGCTTGCGGATCGGGATTGCGCGCAATCGTTCTCGCGGCCGAGAAGATCATGCTGGGCCGGGCCAATATCGTGCTCGCGGGCGGCACCGAAAGCATGTCGCGCGTTCCCTATTTCGCCGAAGGCGCGCGCTGGGGCACGCGCATGGGCCACGTCGAGCTGATTGACGGAATGTATCGCGACGGCTTTAACGATCCGCTCTCAGGGCTCGTGATGGGCGAGACGGCCGAGAAGCTCGCCGGTCAATACGAAATCAGCCGCGACGAACAGGATGAATTTGCGCTGCGTTCTCAGCAACGCGCGACCGCTGCGGCAGCCGCGGGCAAGTTCAGCGACGAAGTGACGCCCGTCGAAATCAAAGGCCGCAAAGGCGAAGTCACTTCGTTCTCGACAGACGAGCATGTGCGTGCGGACACGAGGATTGAAAGTTTGCAGAAGCTGGCGCCGGTGTTTTCAAAAGACGGCACTGTCACCGCGGGCAATTCGTCAGGCATAACGGACGGCGCCGCCGCGGTAGTCGTCATGAGCGAAGCTGCTCTACAGGATTCGGGCGCTGAGCCGCTGGCCCGCATCGTCGATTATGAAATCGTCGGGGTGCCGCCTGAAATTATGGGAATCGGTCCCGTGCCGGCCACGCACAGGTTGCTCGAACGTCAGCGGCTGACGTTATCAGATGTAGATCTAATTGAACTGAACGAGGCTTTTGCGGCGCAGGTGATTGCGTGCGATCGTGAATTGCAATTCGATCAGGAACGGTTGAATGTCAACGGCGGCTCGATTGCTCTAGGTCATCCAATCGGTTGTACGGGTGTCCGGATTACCACGACGTTGTTGCACGAAATGAAAAAGCGGCAAGCTCGACGCGGACTGGCAACACTGTGCATCAGCGGCGGCATGGGCATCGCCCTGTTGCTCGAACGCGTTTAATTTTGGAGTGCGCCGGCTTACGACGCTTCTATTTTCTTCGAGCGATAGCGACCGGATCAAGGCGCACTCCGACGGGTCACTTGATCCCATCGCGAGCGCTCCGGATTCTGACACAAAGCGGCGTCGAGCCGCCGCACTCCAAAAGAAAGCCAACCGCAGCTGATAACGATGCATCGCAACAGCACGTCTTGAGAATGGAAAGGTTTATCGTGCAAAAATCAACTATCACATCAGTAATAACGATTCCACTCCTCGTCTTATTGTCCGTTGCGGCCCAAACTCGGCGGCCCGTGCCACCGCCAATCAACATTGCGAGTTACTTGCCGGCATCGGATGCCATCGCCATCGTCGACGCGAAGCGGATGCTGAACGAAACAATGCCGCGAATTCTCGGCGGCGACCCGGCGAAACTCGCTCAAGCCAACGCTGACGTCGACAAGTTCAAGACCAAGACCGGGATTGATTTTCGTTCCTTCGACCGCGTCGCCCTCAGCGTTCATTACACCTATCCGGACGCCAGGACGACAAAGCTGGAAACCGTGGCGATCGCGCATGGCAGTTTCAACGCGAACGCGGTGGCCGCGTCTGTGCGTGCGGCGGGTGGTACGACGTCGCGTGAAGAAAAATACCGTGGCGCGACGATTACGATTATCAACCTCAACGACGATGTAAAGCTGCTCGGTCTTTGGAGCATGCACATCAGCGAACTCGCGATTTGCGTGCTCGATCAGAATTCGCTGGCAATGGGAAGTCCCGCCAACGTGCACGCTGCCATTGACGCCGGCAAGGCCGGACGCGCGCCGGCCGAGCTCATCGCGCTGGCGACACGGGATCAAAACGCGGTGATCGGCTTTGGCGGCAACCTCACGCGCGAGCTGCTCGCCACCCTGGATCTCGGCAATGACACGCTTTCCAAAGACGTCAGTGCAATCAAACAGGTCTACGGTTCAGTCGGCTCCACGCAAACTGATGTGACCATGAACATCGTGGCCATGACTGATTCGGCGACGGCCGCAAAGAATCTCGGCGACACAGTCGATGGCTTGAGGCAGCTCGGTGGCATCTTTATTATGCGCATGGCCGAGCCGCGCAAGAGTCTGGCCGAAAGTGCTCTGAACAATTTGAAAATCACCACGCGTGGAAACGAGTTGGAGATTAGCACGCAAGTAACCGCTGCGAGTCTCGCGTCCCTGATCAAGTAAGCACGAGAGGTTAGAGGCTAGAGATTAGAGGCTAGCGCAGACCGTTGGTGGTACTGACGTTCCTTTCGCGGTGTTTCTGACACTTCTCAAAGTTCAGAGAGGCCAGAACGGGTACTGGTTCAGTTTGGATGAAAATGAACCAGTACCCCGGAACGACTGGGTTTGAATTTTTCTGATTTCTAACCTCTAATCTCTGGCCTCTATGAAGACGCATCCCCAGGAAGGCAGCCCGGCGCCTGATTTCAGTTTGCTCGACGGCGACGGGCAGAACTGGCGACTCTCGGATCACCAGGGCAAGGTCGTCGTGCTGCTGTTCTATCCCGGCGACGAGACTCCGATCTGCACGCGTCAGATGTGTTCGGTGCGCGATCGCTGGGAGGACTACGCCGCGACCGGCGCGGAGGTTGTCGGCATTTCAACCAACTCAGTCGAATCGCACAAGAGTTTCGCCGCACATCATGAACTGCCGCTGCGTCTTCTGTCCGATCCGGATCGGAAGGTCGCGGACATGTACGGCGCGCAATCGTTGATACCCGGAAAAGTGGCGCGATCGGTTTTCGTAATCAATCGTGCGGGCGTGATTACTCATCGAGACGTGCGCCCGCTCGGGTTGTTTCGTCCGAAGGACGACGACACCCTCGCTGCGATTAAAGCCGCGCAATAGTGTCAGAACCGCGAGCTTACTTCCTCTCCCTCTGGGAGAAGAGCGAGGTGAGGGCGAGCAGCATAGCGACCGGATCAAGCGTACTGCTTATCAATCTCTTCAACGAACAAATTATTAGAATGCTGCGTATCAATTGATTCGGTCGCTATCGCTCCCGGTTCTGACACAGCTATAATCCCGACCCAGGAGACGAACCCATGCCAGACGAAATCAAATGTGCCCGGTGCGGGCAAAAGCGCGCGGCCCTCGGCTATGCACCCTTACCAACTGATTTGGGCCAGCGAATCGGAACAGAAGTTTGCCAACCATGCTGGGCCGAATGGCTCCAGACGCAGACGCGCATCATCAATCACTACGGACTGGATTTGACCAGTGTCGACGCTCAGGGATTTTTGATGGACAACATGAAAGGCTTCTTTTACGGTTCGAATGAAGAGCTGGCGCAGATTGATACTTCAAAAGAAGGATCAATTAAGTGGTAAGGCCGAGTCCAATAAACTTGTGGCCGAAACTGAACACGAAAAGATATAATTCCCCGCACGCCCCAAAGTAACAGTCCCCAGCCCCAAAGTGTCGCAGGCCCCAGCGGCAAAGAGTTGCAGTAGATATGCGGCGACGTTGATTGCCCTATTCACAGGTTCGTCGTCGTAGTTTCGCAACGGAATCAAAATCCTCTTCCGCCCCGAAATTGAAAACCCATGACAGTTTCGTACAGACATACTCCCGTATTCTCTCGGCGTCTCGCGACGTTGATTTCGATTGCTGCCGGCTTTCTCTCTCTCCTGATCGCGCATTCCTCGGCGACGGCGGCGACGCTGCCGGCCGGTTTCGCTGAGACTCAAATCGCCGGCGGTTTGGCGAGTCCCACCGCGATGGAGATCGCCCCGGACGGCCGGATTTTCGTCTGCCTCCAGGGTGGACAGCTGCGCGTAATCAAGAATGGTTCGTTGTTGGCGACGCCGTTTGTAAGTTTGATGGTCGATTCAAACGGCGAGCGCGGCCTGCTCGGCATAGCTTTCGATCCAAACTTCGCGACGAATCATTTCGTCTACGTCTATTACACAGTTCCGGGTGACCCGGCCCACAACCGCGTCAGCCGCTTCACCGCGAACGGCGACGTCGCTTTGGCCGGCAGTGAATTTGTGCTGGCCGATTTGGATAACTTGAGCGGCGCCGGCAACCACAATGGCGGCGCGATCCACTTCGGGCCCGATGGCAAGCTCTACGTGGGCGTGGGCGAGAACGCGAATGCCGCCAACTCGCAAACGCTGAACAATCGTCTCGGCAAAGTGCTGCGTATCAACTCTGATGGATCGATTCCCGGCGACAATCCGTTTTTCAACACCGCCTCAGGCGCGAACAGATCGATTTGGGCCATGGGCCTGCGGAATCCATTCACCTTCGCGTTTCAACCCGGCACCGGGCGCATGTTCATCAACGATGTCGGAGAAACGAAATGGGAAGAGATCAACGACGGTATCGCCGGATCGAACTATGGTTGGAGTCTGTGCGAAGGCGCCTGCTCGCCGCCCAACGCGAATTTCCGCGATCCTTTGTTTCAATATGCGCACGGATCGACTTCGATTGAGGGCTGTGCAATTGTCGGCGCAGGATTCTATAACCCGGCCACGGTCCAGTTTCCCACCAGCTACGTCGGGAAATACTTCTTCGGCGATCTCTGCAACGGCTGGATCCGTCTGTTCGATCCGTCGAACAAAACGGCCAGCGGTTTCGCGACCGGCATTTCTTCGCTCGTCGATATTAAGATCGCCAGTGATGGCAGTCTTTATTACCTCGCGATTGGTTCCGCCGCGCTGTTCAGAGTTCAGTTCACCGCCGGCACGCCGCCGTCGATAACGGCCCAACCCGCGAATCAAACCGTGTTGCAGGGACAGACGGCAACCTTCGGCGTCGCGGCCGCCGGCAGCGCTACGTTGTCTTATCAATGGCAACGAAACCAGGTGAATATCTCCGGCGCGACCTCGCCGATGTACACGACTCCGCCCACCACCGCCGCCGACAACGGCGCCAAATTCCGTTGCGTCGTCACGAACTCATTCGGCAGCGCGACCAGTAACGAAGTCACCCTGACCGTGCAAGTGCCGCCACCGGCTTTGGTAACTGAGGACACCAGCGACATCGCGATCGCGCTTGATTCGGTGACGATGTTTCGCGATCCGTTTGCGCTGACTAATCCTTTCAACTTCAGCTCGGATAACCGCACGCGAATAATGTTGTTCGCCGCGAATCTAACCCTGGGCGCGGGCGAAAACGCCTCAGCAGTGACCGCCCGCGCTGAGGACGCGCAACTCAACATCTATCCGCTCACCGTCGAATACGTCGGCGCCGTTCCGGGACAGAGTTTCACCGAAGTCGTGGTCGTCTTGCCGAGCAACCTGCCCACGGGACAAAGCGTACTCGTCAGTCTGACCTGGCACGCGCAAACGACGAATAAAGCGCGCATCCGAATTAAGTGACCAGGCAAGGTGTCAGTACCGGGAGCGGTAGCGACCGGATCAAGACGGACCATGGTTAAAAAGCGAAGCCTCTTGATCCGGTCGCTACCGGTCCCGGTACTGACACGTATTTCTAGCGCTGGTTTGGTGGAGTCTTTGTCGCCACTCGCAGCATGGCCTGCGCAAATAACAGTCGCGCCGCGATCTTCAATTCGTTTCGTTGAAAACGCTCGGTCAGCGCCTTCGTGCGATCGAAATCTGCTTTTCCTAACGCGACCAGACCCGCCGAGTATTTGGCGATGGCGTAATCGAGAGACAGTTGCGGCTGGTTCAGCATGATCTCGCCGTCTTTAATCGCGCCGGTCTTCATCACTCTGTCAACCAGCGCCAGTTTCGAAACCTGATCGTTTGTGTGATCGACGACCGTTTCAGTCATCGCAAATGCTCTGGTGGGATCGACTAACGCGCAGGCAAGCATCACCGCCAACAGCGCATTTGACTGCGCTTCATTCGCCAGATCGACCTTCACCAAAGATCGCGCTTCATCGAGCAGCTTGACTGCCGCGTCATGCTGCTCCTTTTTCTCAAGCTGCACCGCCAGCGCGGCCATCGCCAACGCGCGCTGCTCTTTAACGCGAATCTGCGCCACCAGCTTTTCGAGGTCGTCAGTCTTGCCGCGAGCGAGGTCATAGTCCATTTGCTGTTGGTCGAGCGCATCGAGAGCGAGCTTTCGTTGCGACTCGTCATTGAGGTTGTTAAGCAGTTCGCGGTACCGATCAGCCTCACCGCCGGTGACCGCTTTGGAGGCTGCCTGGAAGAACAAAGCGTTTCGCTGATCTTCCGAGACCTGGCCGGCCGCTTTGATCATTTCCTCAGGCGTGGCCTTCTCAAACTTCGCATTGAACATATTCCACTCGCGAACATTTGGCGGCAGCGTGCGATCAGACTCCGCCAGTCGCGCTTTCAGCTTAGGTAATCGGTCGGGGGCGTACTGCTCAATCTCGGGCATGATCGACCGGGTCGCTTGCAGAGTATTTCCACCGGTGACACTTAACGCCGCGTCGGTCAGCAGATAAACGAGGTCCTGTTTCTGATGCTCATCCAGCTTCAATCGCGTGACCGGCGGCGCACTTTCCGTCTCGTACATGAGCCCGAGTACCCCGCCATTTTCTCTGCTCGACACAAGTAAATTTATCGCCATGTACGGCGCGTAACTGTTCGCGTCGTTGAGATTCTCAGTTTGCAACTTTCCAATAATCTCCGCGGCGAGCTGCGCGCCGGCATCCTGGTCTTTCTTATTAATCTCCCTCAAGAGATTGAGAACTTGATAGTTTGATCCCTTCGCGAGATTTTCGCGGGCGACCTGCAAGGCGCGCTTCGGATCGCTCGCGGCGGCAATGATGGTGAACTGCTGTTCCAATTGCGCCTCCGGATCGAATCGGGCCATCCCCGGAATATTCGGAGGCGGTCCCAGTCGCGTCGAGCGCAACATGTCGAGGGCCAGTTGTGAATCGTGCCGCGCCACCTTGTACAGGAAGTCGTTACGCAGATTCAGCCGCGCATAGTACTTATTCAACTCCTCCAACTGTTCTTTGGTTGGACCGTTGGCGGGCGCGGACTTGACGGAGTTGTTGTCGGGCTCTTTCGTGAGAGGCTGACTGACTTCCTGGTACGTTTGCAGGTTGAGCGCGCCGAGCGCTTCCCAAAAGAGTGAGCGCGCGCGTTTCTCGTCGTACTTCCAAAGCACATCCGCGGCGACACCTAAAACATACGCACGATTCTCGCGCAGCTTGAGACCGCCGGTCTCGCCAATTACCTCATCCAGAAGTTTGAGAGCGTTCTTCTGTAACTCTTTTTGTTTAGCGGCTTCCTGCTCGGCTTTTTCTTTGTCGTCAGCCTGCGCCCGAAGTGAAACAGACGCGCCGCCGATGACGATCAGCATCAGACCCAACAGAATAGTTTTCGATTTGAACAACATCGCGATTGGATCGACGAAAAACGAGCGCCGGCGTCTGGGTTGTGGAAAAGATACTCCTCTGCACCGCCCACGGCAATAGTGGCGCACAGCCTCAATCTCAAATAGAATGCGCGCTCTTACGTAACGCGAATTGATAATTTGCGTTCACTCCAAACGCGTGAGGATCAACACCAATGAACCCCTTTCGAAAGCTCATCGCCGGACTGTTGCCGGCACTGCTCGTCATCACCATCACGGCGCAAACACCGGCGCCCATCGGCATCAGACCACAATCACCGGAAGGCAAGGGCGTCGTCGCCTTGAAGGCCGCGCGATTGATCGACGGTACCGGCGCGCCGGCTATCAATAACGCGGTCGTCATCGTTACCGACAACAAGATCACAGCAGTCGGCGACGCCTCGTCCGTGCGTGTGCCGGCGGGCGCGAAGGTCATCGATCTCGGCGACGTAACCCTGCTGCCTGGATTCATCGATGCGCACACACACCTGGTCGGCCGCGTGCTTGGTGACCCCGAAGGCGACATGTCGATTGTCCGTGATTACGAATCGTTTGGCGCGATCCTGGGCGTGCTGCACGCCCGTGACACTTTGCTGGCGGGCTTCACCACGGTGCGTAACGTTGGCGCGTCGGGAAATTTCGACGACATGGCTTTGCGCAAAGCGATCAATGAAGGATGGATCGTTGGCCCGCGTATGGAATCAGCCGGACACGCGATCGGCATTACCGGCGGCCATTGCGATGAGAACGGCTTTCGCCCCGGTCTCGCGCAACAGGATCCGATGAATGGCGTCGCCGATGGGCCGGAAGAGATTCGCAAAGCCGTGCGGCTGCAAATCAAATATGGAGCTGACGTGATTAAGACCTGCGCCACCGGCGGCGTGCTGTCCGAAGGAGACGCCGTCGGCGCCACGCAGTACAGCTTTGAAGAATTGAAGGCGCTGGTCGATGAAGCGAAAAAACTCGATCGCAAAGTCGCCGCGCACGCGCACGGCACTGAGGGAATCAAGATCGCGACGCGCGCGGGTGTCTCATCAATCGAACACGGATCTTTTCTGGACGAAGAAGGCGCGACCATGATGGGTCTGCGCGGTACCTTCCTTGTGCCGACGCTTTCCGCCGCCGAAGCTGTCGAGCGCGCAGCCAAAACCGGCGTGCTCAAAGGCCTGCGTGCCGAGAAAGCTCTGGCTGCGGCCGCGGCTGCGCGTCACGCTACCAGGATCGCTCTGGCGGCAAACGTCCAAATCGCGCTCGGCACCGACGCCGGCGTGATCCCGCACGGCACCAACGCGCGCGAATTTTTCCTGATGGTCGATTGGGGTGGCCTGACCAACATGCAATCAATCCAGGCCGGGACCATCAACGGCGCCAGGCTTCTCGGGTGGGACAAGAATCTCGGATCGCTAACCACCGGCAAATGGGCCGACATCGTCGCCGTCAGCGGTGATCCGCTGAAAGACATCCACGCGATGGAGAAGGTGTCATTCGTAATGAAGAACGGCGTCGTCTACCGCAAAGATTAATTTGGAGTGCGCCGCCAAATCCCGATTCATCGAGCGGCTACGGCGCTTTGGATGATCATCTAGCACACAGCGATCGAGAATCCGATTCACAATCCAAAGCGGCGTCGAGCCGCCGCACTCCAAAGAAGTCGTTCAAAATGAAGGCTTCCCTTCAACCTGACAGCTATGCGTCAGGGCCCTAAGGACCTGACAATCCTAAAATTTGGCCGAAAATTCAGGTTTCTTCACGCGGTACGGCCATTGCCATTGCGTGGGCGGGGCTCCACCATCGACCCGATTATGAGCCGTAGCCGCATCAGTCAAATCTATTTTTGGACGGTAATTGCCGCAGGCGCGGCGGTGCTGGCGTTCACGTCGGCGCACCTGACACATGATCAGATCGACTTTCGGTTAATCCTGCTGGCAGTCGTCACGATCCTCGTTGGTCCACGACTGAGCATTCCGATTCCGCGCGTCAAGGCGCACATCTCTGTTTCCGACACTTTCATATTTTTGTCGCTGCTTTTATTTGGCGGCGAAGTCGCAATTCTGCTCGCGGCTGCCGAAGCCGCCTGCGCCTCGCTCCGCATCGGGCGACACCGCACTACTCATTGCTTCAACGCCAGCGTGATGGCTTGCGCGACGTTCCTCACGGTCTGGACGCTGCGCTCATTTTTTGCCCCGACACTCCAGGGGCACGATTACTTCTCGCCGAATTATCTCGTGATGCTATCAACCATGGCGGTGGTCCAGTACCTGGCCAATTCGATCATGGTCGCGATTAACTCTGCGTTCAAGACGGGAGAGAGCCTCTGGAAATCGTGGAGCCGGAATTTCCTTTGGACGTCCATGACGTATTTGGCCGGCGCTTCGGCGGCCGGCATCATCGCGCAGATCATCAGCCACGTCGGATTCTTTGCCTTGAGCGCCACCCTTCCGATTATCGCGATTGTCTATTTCACCTACTGGACGTACATGAAAAACGTCGAAGGTGCGGCGGCCCAAGCCGAGCAAGCGCGGCGGCACGTCGAAGAACTCAATCGTCACATCGCCGAGCAGGAACGGATCAGTAAAGCTCTGCGCGAGACCGAAGAGCACTTTCGCAACGCATTTGATTACGCCGCGATCGGCATGGCCCTGGTTTCGCCGCAGGGCGCGTGGCTGCGCGTGAATCGTTCGCTCTGTGATTTGATCGGCTTTACCGAGGCAGAGATGCTGGACTCGAACTTTCAGGCGGTCACGCATCCGGACGACATCGGCAACGACCTCGCCAATTTGTATCGCCTGCTTCAGAGTGAAACGCCGACTTCGCAGGTCGAAAAGCGTTACGTGCATCGTGACGGCGAAGTCGTTTGGGCCTTGAACAGCGTCTCACTCGTGCGCGACGCCGACGACAACCCGGCGCACTTCATCTTTCAGATTCAGGACATCACCGAACGCAAGCGCGCGGAAGCCGCCCTGGAGAGCTTGTCCTTAATCGACGAGTTGACCGGGCTGTACAATCGCCGCGGCTTCCTCGCTGTGACCGACCAACACGTCGCCGCGATCCGTCGCGATAATAAAATTCCGATCATGTTGTATGCCGACCTCGACGGGCTGAAGCAAATCAACGACTCGTACGGCCACCACGAAGGTGACCGCGCGTTGGCAGCTGCCGCGCAAATTCTGAAAGAAACTTTTCGGAGCTCCGATATTCTCGCTCGGTTGGGTGGTGATGAGTTTGTGGCGCTGGCGGCCATCGAGGAAGACGAGGGCGCAGAATCTTTGACCGATCGCCTGCAAGAACAATTCGCCGCGAGCAATGGCTTGCGCTCGCGTCCTTACAGTCTTTCAGTCAGCGTGGGCGTGGCGCATTTCGAGGACGATCGCTACTCGATCGAAGACCTCATGGCCCAGGCCGATCACGCCATGTACGAAGAGAAACGCCGCAAACCTTCCCGCTACGCCTATCGCCCGCAATTTACTCGGCCGCGCATCGAAGCGGTGGCCTAGTCCGCGTTCATCGGGCCGGTTCAATCGTGACCCGAATCTGTTCTCCGACAAAGAGCCCAGTCGATTCCACAACCTCGCGATCAATCAATAAATAGAATCTTTTCTGCCGCGGCACGATGCTGCTCTCGAACGCGTGGCCGCGCACGTGGGCTTTGACGCGGAACCCGCGGCGTCCCGGCCACAAAGCCTGCGCCTGAATGTGCCATTCTTCCGCCGGATCGAAAGGCACCTCCAAAGCGTTTTGTTTGTGACCCGAGAGCAGTTCGCCGGTGAATGACTTCTTCATTCCGATCGGGGTGTTCGGCGCGGCGGACGCGCGGGCGTCGGTGATGCTTCCGGTGTCGGAGTCGGCGGCGGCGCCGGCATGTCCGGTTTCGCAAACCGCGGCAGCAAATCGTCACGCATCGCGAGTTGATATACCGACCACGCGACTTCGACGGCATCCTTCTGCACGTCGTCTACGAGAATGCGTTCGTAGGTGTCGAAGTTGGTGTGCCAGGTGTGCGAGTTGTATTCAATCGGATCCTGGCCCATGCCGATGCCGGGCAATCCGGCGTTACTGAATGACGTGTTGTCGCTGCCGCCCAGGTTACGGCCGCGCGAAGCGACCGCACCGGCCACGCCATCATCTTTGAACGGCTCCAGGATCTTCCGCATGATGTCAGCGGCCGACGATGGTCCAAAGACGGTGGCGCCGCGGACGCGGCCGGTGCCGGAATCGATATTGAAATAACCGCCGAACTTTTCATAACCCGGCTTCGGATTCTCGAAACTGCCGAAGTGTTCTTTCACATAAGCCTGGGAACCCAGCAGCCCTTCTTCTTCACCACTCCAAAGCGCCACGCGGATCGTCCGTCGCGGCCGGACCCCCAACGTCTTCAGGATGCGCGCGGCTTCCATCATGATCGCGCAACCGATGGCGTTGTCTGTCGCACCCGTGGCGGAATGCCATGAATCAAGGTGGCCGCCAAGCATGATCACTTCATCGGCTTTGTCGGTCCCGGGAATTTCACCGACCGTGTTGTACGACGTCTTCCCTTCCGGATAGATCCGGTTGACGATGTTGAATTCGAGCGTCACGTCGGTGCCGTCGGCCAGGATGCGCGTGATGCGGCCGTAGTCCTCGTTACTCATCACCACCGTCGGCAGGGCCTTGGTGATGTCAAACGTGCGGTTGTTGAAGGCGCGAATCCGTCGAAACGCAAAGGCTGCATCGTTGACGCGAATCAACGCGCCGTTGGCTTTCAGAAACGCGTCGAGCTGTTCATCGATCTGCCGGTTCGTCAAAGGCCGCGGAGTTCCCGGCGCCGGGGTCGGCGTCGGCGACTGCTGCGGAAAACCAGCACCGGGTCGCGCGTTCGGACCGAAACGCTGTTGCGCCTGTTCATCGGTGAGGCGCTTTGCCGGTGGATTCAAATCAACCGGGATGGCCGTAAATTTTCCGGCCATCACGATGCGGCCGCGCACCTTTGCCTTCTGCGATTCAAGATAGGAAGTCAACTGATCCTGCGACGGCCGGTCCGGAAGGATCATTTGATAAGCCTTTGCCGTCACCGGCCCACGCGTGCTGGGCGTCCACGAGAGCACCTCGCAAGTCAGTACGTCTTTCACCGGCGCGATGATGTGGCCGGTGAAACGCTCGTTGAGCCAGCCCACATGACCGAAATTCCACGGCTCGAGATGCGCGTTCTGAAGTCCCCACGCAGTCATCTGCTTCACCGCCCACTCCGCGGCGGCTTTGTGATTTGGCGACCCGGTCAGGCGCGGACCATACACATCTGTGAACATGTGCATCGTCTTCATGATCTGCGAGTTGGTCTGTTCCTCTTTGCGAATGCGTTCGAGCAAATCTTTGTCGCTTTGACTTTGGGCCAGGAGCGGCAGACAGCACAAAACGGCGATTAAGCCGAGGGCGAGCGCGCGGCGATTCAGCATAAGTTGTCTCCGAATTTTCAGGTGGATAAAGCGGCGGGATTATACATGAAGTGATGCTGGATGAGGGTAGGGGATAGGGTGTGGGGTGTAGGTGGTGAACAAACAGGAACGGTTTTACTGAAATGACAATCTCAATAATCACGCGACGTTCAACTACACCCTACAGCCAACATCCTATACCCGGTGTATCGTGCTGGGCCCTTAACGTCGATTTCGAGATTGGGTGGAATAGATTAACCACCTGCTATTGCGGATGACACTGGCGCTTGGCGCCGCAGAATTCGCTGACTATCTCGACAAATTTTTCAGGATGCTCGGCCGGCGGCAGGTGACCGCAATTCCGAAACACGATCAGCTTCGAATTCGGAATCGCGTCGCGCAATCGAAACGCGTTGTCGACCGGAAAGTGATCGTCTTGATCTCCCCAGACGATCATCGTCGGCTGCCGGATCAATGAAGCCTCGCGTTCGATCCGGTTGGCGCTCCAGGCTCGCGCGGTGCGAATCATCGCTCGATGCGTATTCGCGGTTGCCAGCAGATGGTGGCGCGACGCGACCATCTTTTCATTGATCGGTTTCTGCATCCGCCGGTACATCGCCTGCATTCGCTTCCGCAGAATCCAACGCGACCCGAGAAACAGCGGCGTCGCGATATCGCCAATCAGCGGCAGGCACGAAACGCGCAATAAGAATTTCTTCTTCGCGTCGTCGTTGGTGACCGCGCCAATCATAATCAGCTTGTGCACGCGATCGGGATAATCGAGCGCCATGGTCGCGGCCACCGCGCCACCATAAGACGCGCCCACAATAATCGCTTTCTTGATGCGCAGACCATCCATCAAGCCGATCACCGCGCGTGCTTGTTCGGCGATCGAGTAATTGGCATCGGCAGGTTTCTCTGAATAACCGTAGCCCGGCAAGTCAGGCGCGATGGCGCGAAAACCTCTTTGAGCCAGCGGCAGCAGCACGTGGCTCCAAATCGAATTTGAAGAGATGAACCCGTGGATCAAAATTAACGGCGTAGCGTCTTCATCGCCCGCTTCCTGAAAATGAATGCGCACGCCGTCGACGCGCGTGAACCAGGAACATTCAGGGTTGTAGACGAATTCGAGACTGTCGGGCCAACTGACATCGCGAGGTCGCGTGAGTAGTTTCGTGGCGACTGCGCCCGCAAGCACGCCGGTGAGTCCGGCAAACAAATATCTCTTTTTCATCGGCGCGAATGTTAACAAGTCATGGGCCGGAGAGAAAAGCAGCCAGTCAATCACCAAAGACGACTGTCGGATGAATTACGCGGCGTGACGAATCATAAATTCCCACGGCCAACAGTTCGCCGGCTACATTTTGCATGCGCACGCGCTGTTGGTCCTGATGATCGGAATCAAGCTCCAGGTCATGTCCATGCGTCACCCGCCTAACGTCGCTTTCGTTCATCACGATGGCTGGTAGATGTCCGACCGTGGCGTCCAGCGAAATCATCTGATCGGCGACCGCATTCTCGTCCGCAAGTTCCGCCAGCCGTTCCAGCGTGATTGCCGATTCGATCGCGAAACGTCCCGCGCGTGTGCGTCGCAACGTCGCGACATGTGCGCCAATGCCTAACCTTGTGCCCAGGTCTTCGGCCAGCGTCCGCACGTAAGTGCCCGCCGAACAGATGATGCGAACCTGAAGTTCTGCGGTCCCGTCCGCATGGACACTTAGTAATTCACCATCCACGGCAATTGCATCGAAGCGACTAATCGTCACCGACACCGGCGCTCGTTCGATTTGTTCACCGCGGCGCGCGAGTTCATAAAGCCTCTGCCCCTTGACCTGTTTGGCAGAGTACATCGGCGGTATCTGGGAAATCTCGCCGCGTAATGAAGCCATCGCAGTTTCGATATCTTCGGCGCGTGGGCTCGTCGCGGCTTGCGTGTTCGCCGGAACCTCCACCCTTTGCCCGGTCACATCACCAGTGTCAGTCGCGTAGCCAAACCTGATCAGTGCTTCATATTCTTTTTCGTTGCCGCTCAAGAATTGCAGCAGGCGCGTCGCTTTTCCGACCAGAATCACCAGCACCCCGGTCGCGAATGGATCGAGCGTCCCCGTGTGGCCCACGCGCCGTTCGCCGATGATGCGTCGCACCCGCGCGACGACGTCGTGCGAAGTAATGCCAGCGGGTTTGTCGATGATCAGCGTGCCGTGCACTCGGACGATTGTAATCCTCTGTGTTCCTCTATGTCCTCTGTGGTTAAATTGCGTCGCATCATCAGCAGAACACTGAGGCATACATCCTGAGACAAAGACGAAAACCGAATCGGGATGCTGAGGATCAGGCGCCGCTCGATCCCGCAAAAGCCCGCGCGCGGATCTTCCAACGCGCAGCGAAGCTACTCGCCGCCAAACAACGTTCGGTCGCAGAGCTGCGTGAGCGCTTGCTGGAAAGCCGTGGCGCCACCACGGCCATCGTCGAGGAAGTCATCGCGCGCCTGCGTGAGTACGGTTATCTCGATGATGCGAAGTTTGCGCAGAGCTACGCCAGCTTGCGTTTGCGCGAGCGCCCGATTGGCCGAAGACGGCTCGAACGCGATCTGTCATTCAAGAAAATTGACAAGCAAACCGCCGGCTCGGCGCTGGATGAAGCATTCGCGGCGACTCCGGAAGCCGAGCTAATCGAGCGCGCGATCGCCAAACGCATCCGTCTGCGCGGCAAACCAAAATCGCGAGCCGACGCCAAGAAACTTTTCGATCATCTGCTGCGACAGGGATTTGGTTTTGAGTTGGTGAGCGAGCGAGTGCGCGGTTTGTTGAAGAGCGACGCGGACGAATAGATTCACTTTTCGATCCACACGATGGGAATTTTTTGATCTGCGGGGGTTGACGAGTCTTCGACGGTTTTATCCAGCAGCGAGACAATCGCGCCGCTTTCGGTATCGACCAGGAACAGATTCGCGCCGTCGCCAATGATCATCAATTTCGCGGATGACTTGATCAGCGCTTTCGCATTGGGTGAAAAAGTTCGGTTGATGGATCCGGGCTTTTGCTTAGCCAGGTTAGTCGGGTTGAGATAGAACAATTCCGTCGTCGTGCTCGTCGGCTGTTCGATAAAGAACGGCACGCAACTCTGCGCGGCATAACCAACAAACCGGCATTCCGAACAAGGCGCGGCTGCAGGATCAAGACTCTCGAAATGATCGATGTTCTTCGCTACCAGCAGCTTGCCTTGATCCGCCGATCGCAGAAAACCGTTGTTGCTCTTCGAGCACACCGCTTCAACGGTCCACTTGCGCGGCGTGTCCTTCGTTTTCACTGATTCGCCAATCGTGGCGACCGTGGTGGTGTTGGGCTTGAGCTGCTCGTTTGCTTTCTTTGGCGCCGCGCCCACAAAACGATCGAACACAATTCGGTCAGCCGAAATCCATTGCGCACATTCGGCCGCGTCGTTTGGATAATCTAAAACCAGTTTCGTTTTTCCTTCCAAATCCGAAGCGTACAGCTTCGTCGTCTCACCCGATTTCTGTTTATAGCTGAAGTGATTGCCATCCGGCGCCCACGCCAGACACGAGCTGTCGCCTTTGATAAGCGACTTCATCGCACCGCCGGCAAAATCGCGCAGCATGATTCCATCTTTCGTGGTGTAGAGCAGCTTGGTTTGGTCGGGACTCGCAACGGCTTCGAATACGCCGCTGGTGATCACCTGATAGTTATTCGCCGCACCAGCCGCAGCAGTTTGAAGTTCGGCGAGGTCCGCGCCCTTACTCTTATCGCCAGATAGAAAGAACAATCGTCCGCTGAAGGCCGGGCCGGTTTGCTTTGCCGGTTCGGAGCAGGCGGCGAGAAGCGCACAAATAATTAACAGGAGGGTCGTCTGCCAATGGCCGGTTCTGATCATTGCGTAAGTAAATAACCTAATAGTGATTGATTCTCAAACCAGGGCGGCCCGCGAACTAACAGAACCGCGAGCGATATTGACCGGCTTACCGTGCGGTTTGAGGGGACAACTTGATGCCTGGGACATGAGCTGGGGAGTGTTATGCGGCTCGCTCTCGCTCGCGGTTCTGTTGCTTGATGTCGCATGCTAAACTCGTTTCTCACATGGATTGGACCGGAAATAGCGTTCGCGAAAAATTTCTCGAGTACTTCGAGCGGCACGGACATACACGTGTGCGCTCATCGCCGCTTTTGCCTGCCAACGATCCCACGCTGCTGTTCACCAACGCGGGCATGAATCAATTCAAGGACGTGTTTCTCGGAAACGAGAAGCGCGATTATGTGCGTGCGTGCTCGTCGCAGAAATGTCTGCGCGCCGGCGGCAAGCACAACGACCTCGACGAAGTCGGCAAGACCGCGCGTCACCAGACCTTCTTCGAGATGCTCGGGAATTTCAGCTTCGGCGATTACTTCAAAGAAGACGCGATCAAGTTTGCCTGGGACCTTTTGGTGAATGAATACAAGCTCGATCCCGCGCGCATGTGGTTTTCAGTCTTCGAAGGTGATACCGAAGTCGGCCCCGACGAAGATGCCGAGAGATTTTGGGAGGCCGTCGGCGCTCCGAAAGAACGCATCCTGCGCTTCGGTCGCAAAGATAATTTCTGGCAGATGGGCGAGACCGGCCCGTGCGGCCCATGCAGCGAAGTTCATTACTACATGGGCGACGATCCGTCGGACGCCGAAAACTGCGCCGCCAACGTCAACGGCCCCGGCGACACGATCACCGAGATCTGGAATCTCGTCTTCATGCAGTTCGTCCGCAGCGAGTCCGACGGAAACCCAAGCGAGGGCGCCAGCGCCGCCAAAAAATACACGCTAACGCCGCTGCCCGCGCCCTCAGTCGACACCGGCATGGGCCTCGAACGCCTCTGCGTCGTGCTGCAAGGCGTGAAGTCGAATTACGAAACTGATCTGCTCAAGAACATCGTCAACTTTGTCGCGCAATTCGCCGATCGAAATTACGAAGCCGAAACGCAGGAAGGCTTCGCCATGCGCGTGATCGCCGACCATGCGCGCGCGACCGCCTTCTCGATCGCTGATGGAATTCTGCCCGGCAACGAAGGCCGCAATTACGTAATTCGGAAAATCATGCGGCGCGCGATCTATCAAGGCCGGCACGCGCTCGGCCTTGACGGATTGTTTTTTCACAAGGTGACGAACTTTGTGATCGATCAAATGGGCGAAGCCTTTCCTGAGCTCGAAGCTCATCGCGACTTCATCGGTAAGATGGTGCGGCTGGAAGAAGAGCGGTTTGGATCGACGTTGACTGTTGGACTACAGAAGCTTGAAGAGGCTTTCGCCAGGACCAAGACCGGCGATGCTCCAGCTTACAAAGACCTTGCTCGGCTCTACGACACGTTCGGCACGCCGCGTGATCTCATTCGCGTCAGTCTGGAAGAACGTGGCGTCGCGGTCAGCGAAGACGAATTCACCGAGCGCTTCGATGCAGCCCTGCAGCAACTGCAACAGACAGGCACGGCTGAGAAAGGTGAAGCGAAGGCGAAATCGAAACCGGTCTACGCCAACGTCGGTAGCCGGATTCAGAGCCAGTTTCGCGGTTATGAAACGACGCGGGTTGATGATGCGAAGGTGCTGGCGCTGATCAATGGCGACGAAGAAGTTCAGGTATTGAACGAAGGACTTGAAGCAGAAGTCGTTCTCGATCAAACACCATTCTATGCCGAGTCAGGCGGGCAAGTAGGCGACGTCGGAACGTTCATTAGTGCATCGGCTCAAGCGTCCGGTGCTTCACTCGTCGCGCGCGTGCTCAATACTTATTCACCGGCTCAAGGGTTAGTCGTTCATCGGGTCAAAATCGATAAGGGTTCGATTACAGTCGGCGACACAGTCACAGCCGAAGTTGACGTCGTCACGCGCGACGCTACGCGACGCAATCACACCGCGACGCACCTGGTGCATGCGGCCTTGCGTGAAGTCCTCGGCACGCACGTGAAGCAGGCGGGTTCGATCGTGGCGCCGAATTACCTGCGCTTTGACTTCACGCATTACCAGCCGATGACCGAAGACGAAGTGAAAGAAGTCGAGCGGTTGGTGAATGAACAAGTTCTGCGGAACGTGAAGGTCGATACCGACGTCATGCCGGTCGAAGACGCGATGCGCTCGGGCGCAATGGCGCTGTTCGGCGAAAAATATTCAGGCATGATGCGCGTGTTAACGGTGCCGGGATTCTCGAAAGAGTTATGCGGCGGGACGCACGTGCGCGCGACCGGCGACATCGGCGTATTCAAGATCACCAGCGATGAATCGATCGCGTCCGGCGTCCGTCGCATTCGCGCAATCACCGGCATCGATGCCTACGAACGCTTTCGCGAAGATGAAATGCTGATCGACGAAGCGGTCGCGAACCTGCGCACCTCGCGCGCGGAACTGCCGAACGTCATCGGCAAGCTTCAGGATGAATTGAAGAAGGCGCGCCGTGAAACCGAAGAACTCAAATTGAAAATCGCGAGCGGTGTGATTGGCGGCTCGGCTTCCAACGGAGACGAAGCTCGCGAAATCGCCGGCGTGAAAGTGCTCGCGAAAGAAGCGAGCGGCCTTGACGCGGCCGGCATGCGCCAGCTTTCGGACACGCTGCTCGATCGAATCAAGTCAGGCGTGGTGGTGATTGGGCGCGCGAACGACGGCAAGGCCTCGCTCATCGTGCGCACCTCGGACGATCTCACGAAGAAAGTCCCAGCCGGCCAGGTCATCAAAGAACTCGCGCCCATCATCGGCGGCAAGGGCGGCGGCAAAGCCGACATGGCCGAAGGCGGCGGCTCGCAACCGGAGAAACTCGGCGAGGCTCTGCAAGCAAGCTATGGCGTGATTGAGAAGATGCTGAGTTGATCGGCAAGTACAGATCGCGTGATAGACTGATCTCGTGCCGACAGTCCTGCGAATCGGATCGTTCAGGTTTCATTTCTATTCGGATGAGCGAGAGGAGCCGGCACACGTTCACGTTCGGACACCCGACGGTGAATGCAAGTTCTGGCTCGAACGTTTTGAGAGAAGCATTCAATGAGCACCATCATCGATGAACCCCAACTTGCTGTCGAGCCAAGCGGGATGCGCGCCTGGGCCGAGGGGAGAGTTATATACGTTGAGCTTCATGATGGAAGAATTATCGGCTTCCCGGCAGATCGCTTTCGTCGCTTGTCGCAGGCTTCGGATGAGCAATTGGCGCGAGTTCAAGTCGAACTCAACGGCTATGCGTTGCGGTGGGAAGAGTTGGACGAGGACCTAACCGTTCCCGGAATTGCAGCCGGGCATTTCGAACTACCGCCGAAATAGACTTCTAAACAAAAAACTCCGGCGTCTTCACATGCTCTGGCCGTACGCCAATCCCAATCAGCCGCGCCGGAATTCTTCTCAACACCGGAAACTTCTTGAACAGTCGCAGGAACCACGGCGGTCTCACCTGCTGTTGTGATCCAAGCACGGCGCTCAGGATTCGTTCCTGCACTTGCACCTGGCCCCACTGGGTCGCCTTCGTCGGAAATTCACGACGCAGTTGCACTTTCTGCAAGTGGCTGAGCGAAACGTAATTCTCTGAAAGCGGTCGCGCGAGGATGTTTGCAGTGGCGACCGCGTCCTGAATTGCGAGGTTGATGCCTACGCCACCGACAGGTGACATGGCGTGCGCGGCGTCGCCGATGCAGAGCAGGCCGGGGCGATACCACTTCCGCAAACGATCGACCAGCACCGTCAACAATTTGATCTGCTCCCAATCATTAATCTCCTGCAGGCGATCGCCAATGAAGGGCGCGACCGATTTAATGTCGTTGCGAAACGAGTCGATGCCGCGTTGTTTGATTTCCGCAAATGCGCCTTTGCGGATCACAAAGGCGCACTGCCAGTAATCTTCGCGATTCAACATGACCAGAATCTTTGCGGGTGCGAAACGTCCGAGCACCTGACCAGGATCGCCGGGCTTGCGTGAGACACGAAACCAGAGCACGTCGATCGGCGCTCCCAGACTCTGGATTTGCAAGCCCGCGCGTTCCCGCACAGTCGAGGAGCGTCCGTCACAACCGACAGTCAGGGTGGCGCGCACTTCGATTTCGCCCGCGGGCGTCTTCGCTTTCACTCCACTGACCTGATTGCCTTCGATGATCAAGTCAGTGACCTCCGCCTCCATCAACAGATGGAACTGCGGATACTTTCGTCCCTGTGCCGAAAAGAAATCGAGAAAATCCCACTGGGGCATGAAGCCGAGAAACTTGCAGTGCGTCGGCAAGTGCGTGAGATCGGCCAAAGGGATCAACTCATCTCCGATCTGGCCGGCGAATTCTCTAATCTCCTGATGCGGCAGTTTCAGAAACTCGTCAATCAAGCCAAGCTCGTAAACGACTTCGAGCGTCGAAGGATGGATCGTGTCGCCGCGAAAGTCGCGAAAGAAATCAGCGTGCTTTTCGAGGATTACGACGTCGACGCCGGCCCGCGCCAAAAGGAACCCGAGCATCACTCCGGCGGGCCCGCCGCCGGCGATGCAACACCTTGTCTCTATCGTTCTGGACATGTCGAAGTATGAAGTCAGTACCATCTGCGTCAGCAAATGGATCAAGTGCTTCGCTTGAACTCCACGGGGATTCTTGATCCATCTGCTCACGCAGATGGTACTGACCTGTGCCCGTGACGGTACGGGCGAATGGATTAATCGTCAAGCACCTCGCACCCGGGTAGGCTTTGAAACCGATCCCGCGGGTAATGCGTAAAATTCAATTCACGCGGTCGTTTGGCATTGGGCGAAAGAAAGCTGTAGAGTTTTTACTTAGCCCGGCGCTTAGTCCAATCAGTCATTCTTTAATCAATCAGGAGATCAGTATGAAGAGTTTTAGAGCGTTAGTTTCTTTGTTACTAGTCGTCGCGTTCAGCGTGACGGCGATCCTTGGCCAGTCCGCGCACTTCGACACTGCGAACCTGGACACCAAGACGGCGGCCTGCGCGGACTTCTATCAATACGCGAACGGTGGATGGCTGGCGGCCAATCCGATCCCGGCAGCGTACTCGGCCTGGGGCGTGGGGAACCTGCTGGATGAAAGGAACCGCGAGGTCCTGCACCAGATTCTCGAAGACGCCGCGAAGAACACCGCGGCTAAGAAAGGCAGCAACGAACAGAAGGTCGGCGACTATTACGCGAGCTGCATGGACGAGGCGAAGATCGAAGCCGAGGGAATCAAGCCGCTTGAGGCTGAACTGGATCGCATCGCGAAGGTCACCGATCAGAAATCGCTGCAAGCCGAGATCGCGCACCTGCATTCATTCGGTTACAACGCGGTGTTTGGCTCGGGATCGAATCGTGATTTCAAGAACGCCGCCGACGTGACGATCGGAATCATTCAAGGCGGACTCAGCCTGCCGACGCGCGATTACTATTTCAATGCCGATGCGCGCTCAAAGCAAATTCGCGACGAGTTCGTGAAGCACGTCGCCAAGATGTTCGAGCTGGCCGGTGACGATGCCGCGAAGGCGGCGGCTGAAGCTGACGCGGTGATGAAGTTCGAGACCAAACTCGCGGACGCGTCGCTGCCGCCGGTTGAGTTGCGCCAGCCGGAAAAGCTCTATCACCGTATGCACCAGAACGAACTGAAGACGTTGGCGCCTTCGTTCGATTGGATTACGTACTTCCGGACGGTCGGTAATTCAACCGCCGACGTCAACGTGGCGACGCCGGACTTCTTCAAGGCGATGGACAAGCAATTGACGGAAACTTCGATTGCTGACTGGCAGACCTACCTGCGTTGGTATCTCATCAATCGGGCGGCGACGGCTCTATCCTCGAAATTCGTTGACGAAGATTTCCATTTTCGCGGGACGATCCTTTCGGGCGCCAAGGAAAACCTGCCGCGCTGGAAGCGTTGCTCGGCCGCGACCGACGCTGCGATGGGTGAGGCGCTCGGCGCTGTCTACGTACAGAAAGCGTTCCCGCCCGCAGCCAAAACCCGCGCGCTGGAAATGGTGCGCAATCTGGAAGCGGCGCTGAAGAGTGACCTAACCACCTTGAGCTGGATGAGCGCCGAAACCCGCACGAAGGCGATCGCGAAACTCGACGCTTTCATGAACAAGATTGGCTATCCGGACAAGTGGCGCGACTATTCGTCACTGACAGTCGATCGCAGCTCGTACCAGGCAAACCGTTTTCGCGTAGCTGAATTCAACGAACGCCGCGACTGGGCCAAGATCGGCAAGCCCGTCGATCGCGCCGAGTGGCTGATGAGCCCGCCCACGGTCAATGCTTATTACAGCCCGCAGAACAATGAAATCGTTTTCCCGGCGGGGATTCTTCAGCCGCCGTTCTTCGATCCGGGCGCCGATGACGCTTTGAACTACGGCAGCATGGGATCGGTGATTGGCCACGAGATGACTCACGGCTTTGACGATCAGGGCGCGAAGTTCGATCCGACCGGCAATCTGGCCAACTGGTGGAGTGAAACCGATTTGAAAGCTTTCCAGGCCAAGGCCGAATGCATTGTGAATCAATTCAACGGCTTTGAAGTTGAAAAGGGCCTGAACATGAATGGCAAGCTGGTGCAGGGCGAGTCGATTGCCGATCTTGGCGGATTGGTGATCGCTTATGCAGCATTCCAGCAATCAATGAAAGGCAAGCCGCGTCCGGCGAACATTGACGGGTTCACACCCGAGCAGCGTTTCTTTCTGGGTTATGCGCGCGGCTGGGCGACGAACATGCGGCCGGAACTGTCACGTTTGATTGCGTTGCAGGATCCGCATCCGTTGAGCAAGTTCCGCGTCAACGGTCCGCTCTCAAACCTGCCGCAGTTCGCGGCGGCGTTCCAATGCAAAGACGGCGATCCAATGGTGCGTCCCGAAAAAGATCGGTGCGCGATCTGGTAGTTGGTTTTCTCGCTACGCATTTTAGAGGCGGGCTACGGTCCGCCTCTTTTTTTTAACTCCGTCACTGCGGAGTTTTCAGGTCACCGACAAGAGGTTTCTTTTGTAGTACCGGCGGCGCCTGCGTCTGCTTGTTCTCTTCGGTGATTGCCGTTTTCGAGCCCGCTTCCACCGGCCCTTTGTAGATGTACTTGTCGCGAGACCTGACGGCCACATCGGGCCGGCTGATGCGCACTTTGATTTGCCGCCGTTCTCCCGGCTCGCCTTTTCTCTTCGGGTAATAGCCGATGCTGTACTGGCGGCCCAACTCATCAGCGATTTTACTGAACGCGTCTTGTAAGTAACTCAAGTCCTTGCTGGCCTCGTAGACTCGGCCGCCGGTCAAGTCGGCAAGCTCATGCAGATAGCGCTCGCCGCGATCATAGTCAGCGCGGCTTGACCCCGGGCCACCGCCGTTGCTGCCTCCGCCATTGCCAATCGTCGGTATCGGCAGAGGTAGAGGTATTTTTCTCAGAATGGAAAGCACCCGGGAATTGGATGGCGGCGCCGTCTGACCGCCGGTATCAATCGACGGATCGTAAGTGTCATACCGTATAGGATAAATCAGCGCGTCGAGTTCTTCGGCGGTCTTGACCGTGCTCTCGTAAGTAGCATGGTTGCTCGTGGCGTCGACTCCGTCCGTAAAGAGCACGACGGCCTTGCGTCCCGAGATACCCTTGAGATGTTTCTGCATCACGTTTTGCATCGCGTCGTAGAGATGCGTGCTGAGGCCCCTGCCGGTGGCCGCGATGGCCTTCCGGATTTTCTCCCGATCGATGGTTGGTTCACACTGAACCTTTACGCCCATCCCAAATGAAATGATCATCACCTGATCGTCAGGCCTGAGCTGTGCGACAAAGACTGCCGCGGCGTCTTTTATCTGGTCGAGCTTTGACCAGGTAGAGGCGCTGGTGTCGATCATCAGCACCACCGTGAAAGGCTTTTCGATAGCGGCAAAGTAGGCAATCTCCTGATCGATGCCGTCTTCAGCGAGCTGAAAATCTTCCTTCCGCAAATCGGAAATGTAGCGGCCATCGCGATCGACGACACTGACTGGAACCATCACCAGGTTTGTCTCAACCCGCACGACGTCGATCTCAACTGGTTCAGGGGAAGGCGAAGGCTCGGCCATCGCCTCACCAAGCCGACGCGGACGTGTTTGTGAGGTGGTGACATGCGCCGAGAGCGTCACCAGCGATAGAAGCAGGATAACAATGGTGCTTTTCATGTTCTTCACTTTCGGTGATTGAAGTTTCCGGGGAGAGACTTTGCCGTAATCGTTCCGCGGGACAACAACGCGACAGGTCACCGTCTAAAGACGATGCCGGTTGAGATCCGGAAATTGTCCTGCCGCCCGGAACCGAAAAATGTCGGCGTGTAATCAACCTGGATCAGTCGCACTGCGATTCTCTTATTGACGCGCACGTCCAGGCCGCCGCCCAACGCCATGGCGAACGAAGTCGCATCGTCGAATGTGTACACGTTGCCCGATGCGCGAATGTCTGAAGTGAAGCCCCTGAAGAGCGAGACCCCGAACAGCGCCTGCGCAAACGGCCGCACCCGCTTCTCGTTACCGGCCCTCAGCTGTAAGCCGCCGAGCAGGAAATACTGATCTCGCTGGCTGCTGAAAGTGCCCACCCCGGTGCTGTGTGTTTCTCTGTGAAAGTGTGCGGACGCGTCGCCCGTTAGGCCAATGTGCCGGGTGAGATTCCTTGTGTACTCAAGGTTGACGCCGTTCTGCGGAGTGCGATGAGGATCGATCGTCAGCGTGTTTATGTCTGCGCTCTGAAACGAATATCCCGCAAAGAATTCATTCTTCGGTTGCGCGCCGGAAGTCTGCGCTTCCAGCACAGCGCCACTGGCAGTCATCATGAAAGTCACGATCATCAGTCTTAGCATTTATAGTTTCTCCCGTTCGTGAATTTAATTGGGTTACTAACAGCTCGTTTTGGGCCGGGGAGAAATCGTGAACAAGACGAGCGTGCAACTCGCTAGATAAGACGAGAATTCTGCCGAGAAATCGTCCGGTTATGCGGAAATGGACGGCCAGATTCCTAAATCTGGACGAGTCGGAAGGGTCTGGTCACTGACTGTCGCCATTGTTGGCGCTCCTGAATTCGGATGGAGTCATGTTGGTATGCTTCTTAAAGACGGAGTTGAAGGAAGATTTTGAGTTAAAGCCAACCCCCTCGGCGATGCCGAGGACGGACAAATGGCTGGACGCGGGGTCGCACAGTTTTCTTTTGGCTTCTTCGACACGATAGGAATTGATGAAATCCGAAAAGGTCTGCCCCAGACGCTCGTTGATTGTCTGCGAAAGATGATGCGGCGGGATCGATAGCTTCTCCGCCAGCTTTTGAATCGTGAGATCGCCATCCGTGAAGGGCTTCTCGGATTTCATGAAGTTAAGCAGTCGGTCGAGATACCTTTCAGATCTTTCGGGCGTGAGTGTCGACTTCTCATACTTTCTGGCGGGCTGCTCTTCCCCATCAGCGATCTCGGGTTCAGGCCTTCTTAGTTTCAAATATCCCATCGCGTAAATAAGCAGTGACGCGCCCAGGGGAACCAGCAGATTGGGCGTGGTTGGGATTGCATACCGAACCACCACGGCCACCCAAAGTACTGCCGCGGCAATTACAAAAAACCGAACTTCAAACAGTACAGCCCGGTCCCGCGCTGAATCACGCGACTTTATTTTTCGGTACCGGATGATCAGCAAGACGACCAGGATCAAATACACCAGCACCTGAGTAATAAGCAGCGCCGATCGAATGTAGTACCAGGTTCCGAACGACTCCTGAATATATTCTGCTACCAGTACTTTGATTTTCTGGGTGCCGCTTTGCAGATAATAAGGAAGCAGATAGATCACGCAGAGCACGAACGGAGTGAAGTGGAGGAAGTCCTGCTTTTCAAATTTCTGCTCGCGCGCTGTCAGTTCTCTAAGATAGAGAAACAACAGAGGCGCCGCCAGAAAAACAAACGGCTGGTGCAGCCGGCTCAGGTGCGGGAATGCAAAAACATAGTTCGAAGTAAGCAATACCGCGCCACTGACCGCGATGGATATTGTCAGCGTTAAAGCAGCCAGCAGGCGGTTCGCGGTCCGGCGGCCGGACTTCGTGGTTAGCAGCGCTAAAGCCAGGAGCACGCCCTGCGCTGCCCCCAAAAGATTCAAGATAGCGAGGAAGCCAACATTCGGACCAATCGTAATGTCGGTCGTTTGCATTCCCGGACAGATCCTTTTTGCCTGAAATGGGAAGAGCGTGACTAATGATTGTGTGATGCTCGCCAATTCGGCAAGTTTGTCGAAAGGAACTTTTACTGCGGAATCATTCTGAGTGCAACGGTTGCGTCCCAAGCCGCTCGGTTCTCAGATTTTCTGTTGTAGGCTGTGAGTGATGCCCGACCGTCAGGGAGGGCTTCTGATACCTTTGTAAAAAGTTGTGAATTCGCCCCGGCCGCAGAACTTTTGCTCTGCCCCTCGCGTTATAATTCGCGCTCGCATTTCTGCACGAAGGAGTCCAAACAAAATGATTTCAAAACGCGCTTCTCTCTTAACATTTTCTGTGCTGATTACTCTGGCCACAGCATCACTCGCATTCGCCCAACAACCCCCGAAGGTGCGACTGCCGCAAGCCAGTCCGGCCGCGACTGTGTCTCAGACTATCGGCATCACTGATGTCTCGATCACTTATCATCGTCCGGCAGTCAAAGGCCGCATGGTCTGGGGAGACATCTCTGCGGACAAAGTTGCGGCGCTCATCAAGGCCAACGCGGTCGCTCCGACAGCCGAAGGCGAAGGCACGGTCGACGGCGCACCCGGCACGGGAAAAGATTTTCCGATCGCACCGAACGGGCACGTGTGGCGCGCCGGCGCGAACGAAGCGACCAAGATCACCATCTCTGACGACGTGCTCATCAATGGGCAGAAGCTTGCGGCCGGCGCTTACAGCATTCACATCATTCCCGGCAAAGACGAATTTACCGTCGCCTTTAACAAGACCTCCGATCAATGGGGCAGCTTTCGCTATGACGCGAAGCAGGACGCGTTGCGCGTCAAGGCCAAGCCGACCTGGCTGAAAGATTCGCAGGAGCAATTGTCATACGACATCCCGGCGTTGACGGCGAATTCGGCCCAGGTCATTGTGCGATGGGAAAAGATGTCGCTGCCGTTTACGATTGAAGTGCCGAACCAGGATTCACTGGTGCGTGCGAAGATCGATGCTGCCGTCGCGGCCAGCCCGAATGATCCGGCGGTGACGCTGGCTGTCGCCAACGCGTACTTCAACGACGACAAACTCGAGGAAGCAATGTCTTGGGTCGAGAAGTCGATCAAAGTCAAAGAGACATTCGCCAACCTCCGCACCAAAGCGAACCTGCTCTTGAATATGAACAAGAAACCGGAGGCCTTTGCGGTTGCTGAGCACGCGGTGGTGGTTGGCAAAGCCGAAGGCGCTGATACGTCCCGCTTCGAGAAAGCGATTGCCGATCTGAAAGCGAAGATGTAAGAACTGGGAACGCCGACGCCGGTCCGTAGCGGTTACGGAGCGTCCTCCTCGATGCGGGCCGGCGTCCGGGTGCGTCTTCCATCTTTCCTTTGATGTGATGCCCCAATTGTCCGGCCGAATGCAGACCGCAATTGTCAGGTTGCAGCAACCGATTGTTTCGCTGTAACTGACTATTGCTCGACCGCAAGCTGTCATCGCCGGGCTGCAAGTCGCGATTGTGGGACTGCAAGCCGCCATTGTGAGGCGGCAAGTCGCCGTTGTGAGGCGGCAAGTCGCCATTGTGAGGCTGCAAGTCGCCGTTGTGAGGCGGCAAGTCGCCGTTGTGAGGCTGCAAGTCGCCATTGTGAGGCTGCAAGTCGCCGTTGTTTGAGTGCAAATCTTCGTTGCAACCCTTGTGTGGTAAGTATTTACGCGCATTGTTCACCAATCGGGACCGAAACGGAAGATTTCACAGCGCGGGGGAAAACCAAGTGTGCGGGCCCAGCCTTTTCAATCGGTCACTCGGCGCTTGCCGCCCGCCATTCTCACGTTACATAATGCGCCCGAAATTTCGACACCCAAGGAGTGCCACCATGACTTCACTCAAACGTATTCCGTTTTTCAATTTGATAATTCTGCTGGCCGTGGGCTGCTGGGGCCACGCGTTCGCGCAGACGCCGCCGCTGGCAATCAAGCCGCTGCGGCCCAGCCAAAAAGCGACCGTGATGCAGACCGTCGGGGTCACCGACATCACGATTACCTACAGCCGTCCGCCCGTGAATAAGCGAACGATCTTTGCTGATGCGCCACCGGAAATGGAAGCGCTACATAAGGGCGAGGCCACGCTCGATAATCAGAACGAGCGCAAGCCCGGCTGGCCGATCGTTCCTTACAATCACGTTTGGCGCGCCGGCGCGAATGAAGCGACGTTATTCCAGGTGACCGACGATGTTTTGATCAATGGTCAGCCGCTAAAGGCCGGCAGCTACAGCATGCACACGATTCCCGGCAAGGATGAGTGGACGATCATCTTTAACAACGATCCCGGACAATGGGGCAGCTTCAGTTACGACGCCGCGAAAGATGCTTTGCGCGTGAAGACGAAGCCTCAGGCCGCCGGCGACAATCAGGAATGGCTGGTCTATACCTTCGATCCGGTGACGGACAATTCGGCAACGGTGAACCTGCGCTGGGAGAAGGTGCGCGTGCCGTTCACGGTTGAAGTGAAGGATGTGAAGGCCGCGTGGCGTAAACACGCCGATGAAATGATCGCCGCCAATCCCACGGCCGGACAGCTGCCGGCGCAAGTCGCGCAGACACTTTACGCGCGCTTCAAGGACTACGAACAGGCGCTGACTTATGTCGAGCAAGCGATCAAGGTCAAAGAAACTTTCGGCAACCTGTCTTTGAAGTCGAACATCCTTTGGGACATGGGCAAGAAAGACGAGGCGAAGACCGTCGCTGACGCCGCCATCGCCAAAGGCAAAGCCGACAAGGTCAACACCGCAGCTTTTGAAAAGCGGGTCGCTGATCGCACGGCTGCCAAGCAGTAATCCTTTCAGTAAGTGGCACAGGACTTCAGTCTGCGGGATTGAACTATCACAGACTGAAGTCTGTGCCACTACACGGCATGACAATTCAATCGCCCACTCGCAGGCTGAGACTCTTCATGCTGAGTTTCAGCCTGTTCGCTTGTGGCGTCACCGCAGCCCAAACAACTTCGCCGCTGGTTGGTCCACCGAAGGTCGCATCGGTTGAGGGGATCAAGAAGGATCGACGTGCGCCGTTCGATGAGCACGTCGAGATCCGCTGCGTGCTTTACACCGGCGGCACGGGATGGAAGGCGCCGGATGCTGAAGCAAAGACTTGCGATGAGTTGGTAAGACTCACGCTGCATCCTGACGCCCGCCGAAACTAATAAACCATATCTGATTTATGAGTTTCGTCATCCTTCAACTCCTTTACGCGATCACCTGGATGGGCGCTTCAGTTCCGCAACAAGAGGTGCGCTCGACTCCTGATATCGAAGTTCTCTCAGCCAAATGGAAAATGGTGGTCAGGCCGGGGACGATTTTCGATCCCGGTTCACCCAGTACGACGATCGGGCACGAAGGCAACGACCCGATGCCAGTCGTGGTTCCTAATCCACGCATTTCCGGAAGAACCCGTAAGCTAACTTATTACGTGTACTCAGCCCAAATAATTAATCATGATCAGAGAGAGATTAAAGGGCTCGCCTGGAATTACGTCTTCTATGACAGAACAACTCACGAAGAGTTAAAGCGGCAACTGGGTTACCGCACCGTGGGACTTCATCATGATCAAAAGGCGCTGCTGGAAATCAGAACGGGTTCTTCGCCGCCGAAGGTGATCGATGCCGGCGCCACCGGATCTGGTTTTGAAGAGCACGTAGTAATGCAATGCGTTCTGTTTGCGGATGGTTCAATGTGGGCCCATCCCGAAATCAAAGATGATTTGTGCGAACGGATGCGGTCAAACTTCAAACTCAAGAGATCTACTGGGAGAGGGCCGGTAATTTATTGACCCGGGTGTGAGGAGTTGTTAGTACGTCTTTTCCTGTCTATCGTCCTGACCGGGAGCATTGTCTCGCCTCAAGGCGTATCGTTGCCTGACGCTCCGGAAGGTGTGACGATTCGCAACGTCAAAGTCGAAACCTTCGCTAATGTTAGTTCTACCGGTTCAGTGGCGGGCACGACCAGTAGCAATCCGAATCGCCTGCCGCTGCCAACCGACGGCTCGGCCGTCAGGATCGAACGAACCGAATTGCATGCTTATTCGATGGAGTTGAATAACCAGGGCGCGAAAGCGATCAAGGCGGTCTCGTGGGATTTCATCTTCACGGATCCAGCCACGAACGCTGAGTTACAGCGGCACTCATTCGCGAACGTTCAGCAGATCGATCCCGCCAGGCACAAGATCATAAAGTTCACCACGCAACTGTCACCGCCAAAGACCGTGAACGTGGCAGACGTTCCGAAAAAGAATTCGCCGTTTCTGCGCAGCGCGACGCTCCAGTGTGTTTTGTTTAGCGATGGTTCGAACTGGGAAAATTCAGCTGCACGCGGCAAAGCATGCGAGCGTCTCGAGCGCTGGCTCGAGCGCCGGAAAACCTGGCATCCGGAGCTTGAAGATTTCCCGTTCAATCCATAGTCTTACACCGCCGTCCGAACCTGCTGAATATCCGCCGAAGAAGATGAAAACAAAAACACCGATCCGTCTGACTGCCGCGCTCTGCGCGTTATCGATCTTCCTGCCGCACGTGGTGCTGGCGCAAAAGCAACCCGCCGCGAAGCCGTTCGAACTCACCGTCGATAGCATCATGCGTGGCCCGCGCCTCGTCGGTTATCCGCCGGGCGGTGTCTACTGGTCGCAGGACAGCCAGAAGGTTTACTTCCGTTGGAAGCAGGCTGATGAACCGCGCCTGAAGGAGATGAGTCTCTACCTTGTTAACCGCGACGGCTCCGGGTTGCGGCGATTGACCGAAGAGGAATCGAAGCAGGCGCCGCCGCCGAACGGTGAATTATCGAAAGACAAATCGATGACGGTGTTCACCGAAGACGGCGACATCTTCATCTACGATCATGCGAAGCAGGCGCGGCGACAAATCACCCGCACCGTCGATGGTGAAACCAATCCGCACTTCACCTTCGATCAGAAACGGATCTACTTCACTCGCCAAAGCAATCTCTACGTGATGTCGCTCGATGGTGGGTCGCTCGAACAACTGACCGACATTCGCGCGGGCGGCGCGCCGGGCAGCGCGCCGGCCGTCAGTGCGAGTCCGCAAAAAGTCACCGACAGCCAGGAGACTTTGAAGAAAGAAGAGCGCGGCTTGCTCGACGCCGTACGCGAACGCGCCGAGCAACGCGAAGAGCAGGACAAGCGCCGGAAAGAACGCGAGAAGCGCAAACCCTTCAACGTTCCCGGCGGCCAGAACGTGGTCAATCTCAATCTTTCACCGGACGGCAAGTACGTCATCGCCACCGTCAGCGAACCGGCGACCGGATCAAGAAACACGATCGTTCCGAATTACGTGACTGAATCCGGCTACACCGAAGACATCCCGGGACGTTCCAAAGTTGGTGACACGCAAAACCGCGCGCGGCTCGTTCTCATCAACACTGAAACCGGCGATACGAAGAACGTCGAGCATGGTCAGCGTTTGCCGGCCGCGCCTCCGCCGCAACGCACAGAGATGAACGCGACCGAGCAACCACGGGTCAGTACCGGGACAAATCGCGACGCCGAGAAAGTCATCACGCCTCGCGACGTGCAGCTATCGCAACTCCAGTGGTCCGAAGACGGCCAGAACGCGGTGCTGATGGGGCGCGCGGCTGACAACAAAGATCGTTGGGTGATGCTGCTCGATCCGGCAACCGGCAAGACCAAAGTGCTGGCAACGATTCACGACGATGCCTGGGTGGACGGACCGGGGGCATTCACGCTGGGTTGGCTGCCCGACAGTCAGCACGTTTATTTCGAGTCCGAGCGCGACGGCTGGTCCCACCTCTATTCAGTGTCGATCGCCGGCGGCGAGCCGAAGCAACTCACCTCTGGACCATTCGAGGTTTCAGATGTGCGTCTTTCGCAGGACAAAACAAAATTCTATTTCACCTCGAGCGAGGGCAGCGTGTTTCAGCGTCACTTGTTCTCGATGCCGATCGACGGCGGCGCACGCACGCAAATCACCGGCTTACCCGGTCAGAATCAGGTTGATATCTCGCCGGACGAAACCATGCTCGCGGACGTGCGCTCGTACAGCAACAAGCCGCCCGAGCTTTACCTGCTCGCCAACAAACCGTTGGATGAGAAGGCTTCGTCGACCTTGAAGCCGGTGACGACTTCTCCGATTCCTGAATTCTTCACCAACGATTGGATCGATCCGCGGCTCGTCAGTTTCACAGCGCGCGACGGCGCCACGGTGTGGGGCCGTGTGTACGTGCCGTCGAATTACAAAGGTGGCGGCCCGGCCGTGCTGTTCGTGCATGGCGCCGGCTATTTGCAGAACGTGCATCGCTGGTGGAGCTCTTACTATCGCGAGTTCATGTTCAATCATCTCTTAATGGAGAAGGGTTTTGTCGTCCTCGACATCGACTATCGCGGCAGCGCCGGATACGGCCGCGATTGGCGCACCGGCATCTATCGGCACATGGGCGGCAAAGACCTGACCGATCACGTCGACGCAGTCAATTATCTGGTGAAAGAATTCAACATCGATCCGAAACGGGTCGGCTTGTACGGCGGCAGCTACGGTGGTTTTATCACGCTGATGGCGATGTTCACGCAGCCGGACGTTTTTGCCGCGGGCGCGGCGCTGCGGCCGGTGACTGACTGGGCGCATTACAACAACGGCTACACCGGGAATATTCTGAATCTGCCGCAGCACGACGCGGAAGCGTACAAGCAGAGTTCGCCGATTTACTTCGCCAGTGGCTTGAAGGGCGCGCTGCTGATTTGCCACGGCATGGTTGATACCAACGTCAACTTCCAGGACACTGTGCGCCTGGTCGAGAAACTGATCGAGCTTCGCAAGACTAATTGGGAAGTTGCGCCGTACCCGGTCGAGGATCACGGCTTCGAACGTGAAGAGAGTTGGGCCGACGAATACAAGCGAATTTTGAAATTGTTCACCGAGAATTTGCATCCCGAGGCGCGCACCGGCAACGCGCGCCAGCGAACCAAATGAGTCAATAACTCGCTCTAACAAAATATGCGCAGGCTTTTTCTCCCGCCGGTTTTTTTATTGGTCGTGTTGATGTCATCGTCACTCGGCGCGAGCAGCGTGCGCGCCCAGACCAGGTGCCTCACTCCGGACGAAATCAAACGCCTCACCGACCAGGTCGAATCGAACACTACGCGGCCTTTCAATAAAAAGCTCAACCAACAGCTAACCAAGCTCGAGGACCAAACCCGGGGACGAATTCAGAACAACGTCGCCAACAACAAGAGCAGCGAGACGATTCTCAAGACACTCCGCGCCGAGCGTGAGGCAAACACCGCCGAGTTGTGTTCGATCATTAAGCAATACGGTTGGCCCACGCGCGACCTGGTTGGCGACGACGGGGCACAGTCGATGTTCTTCGTGATGCGCAATAGCGCCACTGATCAACTCCAGCGCGATCTGCTGCCGGTGATCATTGCCGCCGTAAAGAAAGGTGAAATCACCAAGTCATCTTTTGCCACCTACATCGATCGGCTGCGCATCAATGTTGGCCTCAAGCAAATCTTCGGCACCCAGGCGACCATTCGCGATAGTTTTCTGGTGCTGTATCCGATCACCGACGAACAGCATATCGACGCGCGCCGCAAACAATACGAGTTGCCGCCGTTGAAAATTTATCTGCGCGGTCTCGAGCTGCTTTACCGTCTGCCGCTGATCAAGGCGACGGGAGAGCTGGCCAATTCTTTTACCGATAGTTCTCAGGCAGCTGTTGCGAGCGCCACTGACAAGGTGCTGAAGACCTCAACTGATGACGACGTCGATGTGGTGCGGGTGGACACTAACCTGGTCAGCTTGAATGTCAGCGTGTACGGAACGAAGTTGCGACAGGAAGTCACCAGGCTCGAACAGAAAGACTTCACCATCGCTGAGGATGGCAAGCCGCAGGAGATCAGTTTCTTTGCCACGACGGACGTGCCCTTCGATCTGGTTCTGCTGCTTGACTTGTCAGGCTCGACCGCTGAGAAGCGTGATCTAATTCGCAAGTCGACGACTAGATTCATCGAGGCGGCGCGACCTTCGGATCGGATTGCGATCGTGGCGTTCGCCGACGCGCCCTGGGTGGTCTGTCCGCTCACAGCCGATCGCAACAAGTTATTGGCCGGCGCGAATCAAATCGAGGGTGGCGGCGGGTCGCACGTGTGGGATGCCCTCGCTTTCACGCTCGATAACATTTTCGACTCGGCCACTTCACCACGGCGACGCGCGGTAGTGTTTATGACTGATGGTGTGGACAACGCCCTCGGCGGCGCCGAGGGATCGACGATCACCTTCGCTGATTTGCTGGAATCGGTCCGCAAGCACGATGCTTTAGTGGTGCCCATCTACCTGGACACCGAGGATCGCAATTCCTATTTCGGCGATAGCGGCCGGCGGACTTATGCGAACGCGCGCAACACGCTGGCGATGCTGGCATTCGAGAGCGGCGGGCTTTATTACAGCGCGCGCAAGGTTGAAGATCTGAACGGCGTCTATGAGCAGGTGATCGAAGACTTGAGCAAGGTCTACAGCATCGGTTATCGGTCGACGAACGAAAAGCGCGACGGTTCATGGCGCGCCGTCAACATCGGGATTGCGGGTCATGCGGATTTAAAAACGCGCGCGCGGCCCGGGTACTACGCGAATTCGAATTAAGTAAATGATCAAAATCCTGATTCTTCTCATCACAATTGCAGCGCTGAGTCCTACAACAGCCAGCCAGCAGATCACACGCGATCCGAAATATCCTGCGCACTGGTGGACTCCGATCAACGATCCGAAGAAACCCGATTGGGAAATCATGCCGCAGGAAGCAGGCCCCGGCGAAGTGATTCTTTCAAAGCGTCACGAACTGGGTTTGCTTTCCAATTTCGCGCCCACGCCGTTCGTCTTCCACGGCAAGCGCTACGCGAGCCTCGAAGGTTTCTGGCAGATGATGAAATATCCGGAAGACGCGGACGATCCGCGCGCGAAATTTTCCGGGCTCGAATGGAAATACACGCGCGATCAGGTTTCCCAAATGGCCGCCTTTGAAGCGAATGCAGCCGGCGCGCTGGCCAGCAAGAACATGGAAAAGATGGGCATCACCTGGGTGAGCTTCGAAGGCAAACATTTCGAATATAAGCCCGCGACGCCGGGCGAGCACTATCGTTTGATCGTCGCAGCGACCTGGGAAAAAGTGAAGCAAAATCCCGAAGTGCGTAAGGTGCTGCTCTCGACCGGCGATCTGATTCTCAAACCCGATCATCATCAGGAAGCGAATGCACCCGCGGCTTGGAAGTACTACGAAATCCTGACGCAGATTCGCACCGAAATCCAGAAGCAGAAAAACTGATGACGCTTTAGTCCTAAGCCGGCCGTCGTGCGCAAGCTTGCACCCCCGGTTTTGAGCCGCGTCGCCGCTACGTTAGAATGCCTCGGCCCTGATTTGGCGCAAAGGACTTATCGTATTTCATTGTGTTAGCTCTCATTGCCGCGACAATCGATCCGATTCAATGCGTGGAAAACGGCTGGTTTTGCCCGCCGCCCATGACCGGCGATCTGTGTATCGACTTCCCCGGCTATTGCGATTCGCTTTATAAAACCGGGTTGTCAGACACGCTCCATCAGGCCACGACCTTCAACATCAGTCCGCTTTATCAGTTCGACACGTTCGACTGGACGGTGCTGATTATCTATTTCGGCATCCTCACGGTGCTCGCCATCTATGGCGTGTATCGCGTGAAACAGGTCATCGAGTTCTGGCGCTATTCGCGATTTCCACCCAAGGCCAAGTCGGCTTTCGCCGAAAGCGATCTACCGCACATCACCATACAGCTTCCGCTCTTCAACGAAATGTACGTCGTTGAGCGGCTGGTGAAATCGGTAAGTGAGATTGATTACCCGCGCGATCGCTTCGAGATTCAGGTGCTCGACGACTCGACCGATGAGACGGTCAACATAGCGCGTGCGACCGTCGAGACCTACGCTAAACAAGGCTACGACATCCATTACATCCATCGCGACGATCGCACCGGATTCAAAGCCGGCGCTCTGGAAAATGGAATGAAGACCGCGAAGGGCGAACTGATTGCGATCTTCGATGCTGACTTTGTTCCGAACAAGGACTTTCTGCGCAAGCTGATCCACTTCTTCACCGATGCCACCGTCGGCTGCGCGCAAATGCGCTGGGCCCACATTAACGGCTCGTACAATTTGTTAACGCGGCTCCAGACAATCATGCTCGACGGCCACTTCGTGATCGAGCAGACCACGCGCAATCGCACGGGAAACTTCTTCAACTTCAATGGCACCGCCGGCATCTGGCGACGCGAAGCGATCGAGATGAGCGGCGGTTGGCAACATGACACGCTGACCGAAGATACCGACCTGAGCTTCCGCGCGCAGCTCATGGGCTGGAGATTTGTTTACCTGCTCGACGAGGAAGCGCCGGCAGAAATTCCGGTGGAAGTGAACGCGTTCAAAGCCCAGCAGCGTCGTTGGGCCAAAGGCGTGCTCCAGGTCTGGTTCAAATTGTACCGGCGAATCTGGTATGCCGATGTGCCGATGCGCGTGAAGCTGGAAATGTTTTTCCGCCTCACCGGAAATATCAGCTACCCGCTGATGATCGTGGCCAGCTTCATGCAATTCCCACTGCTGGTCGTGCGCTATAACCAGGGCTTGCATCAATTGATGATGCTCGACGTGCCCTTGCTCTTCTTCTCGACGGTGTCGGTGGTCCTGTTCTACGGCTCCGCAGTTTGGTACCTCGACAAGCAACGCGCCTCGCGCCTTTTGCATTTGCCGCTGGTGATGAGCCTCGGCATTGGCCTGGCATTTTCCAACGCGCGCGCGGTGCTGGAAGCGCTGGTTGGCGTCAAATCAGAATTTGTCCGGACGCCCAAGTATCGCGTCGAGAAAACAGACGATGAATCCTGGAAGCGCAAAAAGTACAAGCGCCGGCACGGTTGGCTGCCGCTGCTGGAGCTGAGCTTCGCAATCTATTTCGTCTTTGCGATTGCTTATGCCGTCCGCATGCACATGTGGGGTCCCATCTTTTTCTTGTTGTTGTTCTGCTTCGGCTACGGCTATATGGGCATCATGAGCCTCTTGCAAACCGCTGGTGGCCAGCGACTTAACGCAGTTTGGCGGCGCAATAACGCCGTCGCGCGACCATAGCATTCTTCCCTTAAATATCGTAACCTTGGGCCGCTTTGGCGCGTCTTAAGTTCCGAATCTCGCAACTGAATCGCGCTCTCGCGACCAATAGCGACCAAAATTTACGGAGGATTTCAAATGAAGAGAATATTACTCATTGCCGGGCTGGCGACTGCATTCCTGCTGCTCGTCGTCGCGGCCAGTGCCCAGAAGGCGAACTTCGCCGGCACCTGGCTGTTGGATAAAGCCAAGAGCCAGAACCTTAGCCAGCGAACGATGGGCGCGGATAAAGTTACGTTGACCATCACTCAGGATGACAAGACCATATCGCTTGAGACCAAGCTTGAAGGCGGTCCGGCACCTCAAGGTGGCGGCGGTGGTGGTAACGGTGGCGGCGCCGGCATGGGCGGTGGTCGTCCCGGCGGTGGCTTTGGAGGCCCGCAGTCCTTCAACCTCGATGGTAAAGAAGCTACCAGCGACTTTCAGATGGGACAGAACACTGGCAAGCGAACAACCAAGACAACGATGAACGGCAATACGCTCGAATTAATGAGCAAGATTGAAGGCGTGGGTCGTGACGGCAACCCGACCACTTCGACTACCACGCAAAAATTGACGTTGTCCGATGCTGGCAAGACCCTAACGGTCGTCACCCACCGCGAAGGCGGAGCACAACAGGCGCCTGACTCGACTGCCGTTTACGCCAAGCAGTAACGTCAACGCTTAGTTCCCTTGTATTACCAGACAGAGTCGCCAGGCTTCGGCCTTGCGGCTCTGTCGTGTTTTGGTCTCTTGGCGCGTTAAGGTAGAATCTCTCGCATTCCATGAATGAAGTCTGTCAGCAAGCTGAGCAACTGCTCAATTCGATCTTCGAGTCTGCGCGCTTTGACGTTCGCGCCGCCGCGTCTGAATCCGATCTCGGTTGCACGCTATCGATTGAGGGCCCGGACTGTGGCCTGCTGCTGAATCAAGGCGGCGAGTTACTCGACGCGCTGCAGCAGATCCTCAATCAGGCTTACGGCCGTAATTTGCCGAAGGGCCAGCGCATTGTTTGCGACGCGGACAACTATCGCGCTGCCCGAGAGTCCGAGTTGCGCGCCATGGCCGACCACGCTGCGCGTCAGGTCCGAGCCACGTCATCTCCATTCGTCTTTGGCCCGATGGACGCGAGTGAACGTCGAGTGATTCATTTGTCGCTGGCTGAAGAAGGCGATCTCGTAACGGAATCAATCGGCGAAGGTCACGCCTGCCGCTTGCGCG
>Ga0207686_10000165_pt1 | contig 50373 bp, 94 predicted proteins | sample KBSM24metaG_FD_184396 | JGI IMG/M metagenome (GOLD analysis project Ga0207686, IMG submission 184396) | Miscanthus rhizosphere microbial communities from Kellogg Biological Station, Michigan, USA - KBS M2-4 metaG (SPAdes) (version 2) | ecosystem: Host-associated > Plants > Roots > Rhizosphere >...
CTTTTTAATCCGATTCCTTGGCATGATGGGCAGGTTTTTGGCTTGCCTTCTGCATTAGGTATTTTTCCGTTATTACATCTTTGATCTTCAAAAACATAATCACACTCAGATGTTATTTCAATTTTCTGAGGGAATAGATGATTTATATAAGAGGCCGTTAAATCACTTTCGTGAGTAATAGCCATATTCCAGAAAGGCAATGCTGCTTCAAAGAATGAAACGAAATAGTTATTCCCTGAATCAGTGCTTTGCGCTTCGCCTTGTAAAGCCCAAACTGGAATTTCACTAAAGGAGTGACTATAAGAACTTAAAACGATGGTTTCTAAATTCTTTTGTGTTACTGCCTGGGCGGTGAAGTCAATTACGAAATCAGCATCGTAATATGTGAAGTAAAAAACCTCGCCTTTCTTTGCTCCGTTTGCCCCACTTGGTTTATCGCTCTTCAGAAAAATAATGTAGCTATCTTCATCTTTCCACCAAATTGATTTACTACCATAGAGATAAATCTCAGGTTCTACCATTTGCATTTCTGTTTCTGGTAATTCATCAGGACGAATTGCAATTACTCCATTAGGATCTGCAATCATTCGTTTCATGCCAGCTTCAGACATGAACTTAACAATTGAATTGAAGTCAGGATAATATTCTAAAGTGTAATCCTGAAGTTTCTTGCCATTGGTGGTTTGTTCTTTCCACTTAATTTCATATAGCCAAGGGTTGAAAATCTTATTGAGTATGCTGATCCCTTTTGTAGCCGTTGCCTTAGTAGTAGGCTCATAATTTTCAATACGATATCTCATTACCTCTTCTGGCTCGCGTGGGCGTGTCCTTTCAAGTAATTTTATAGGCTTGTCACCATAGATATGAATGGCCATAGCATCAGCGCAGTCACAGCATGTTTGATACATGTCATGTCTCTTTTTACGCTGAATCATATCCATTATCAACGCATTAAATTCAGGCGTTCCGTATATCATGGGCCTACTGGTGGATTCCAGAATTCGTTATACCAAAAGTTCATAACTGATTTTCTTTAATAAAGTTTTTGTCTGTCAATAATATACTGGCAGTCTTTAAAGGATAATGTCTATCACCATCATTCTTTTTATATTCATCCCTAGCAATCCATTCTTTGCCATCAATGGTTACAAAGTCAAATGATAATGCAAGTAATAATTTTCGGTGCATGTAGTGAGGCATGAATCCAATTTGAAGCAATCTCTTTTCTTCAATCTTGTCGTAAAGTCTGACTATTTCATCATTGCTCAATTCAATATCTTCACCTTCTTTTGTGTTTTGCTCTTCGAAGAAGATTGCAGGTATTAAAAGATTAAATGTTGTCATTGGACTTGATGAGTTTTCAATGCCATCAAAGTCTGTTGCGTTTCGATATTCAATTAATGTAGTGCATGGATGTGAAGTTTTAAATGAAATGCAGTCAGATTTTTTTAATAGCGTTCCTGGCGAATCATCATTTACTATGTAAAATCTTAATTGCTGATTGCAAAATCCTAAATCTTCAGGGTTAAATGTTAATGTAAATTTGGATATACTTATGCTGAAGTAATCATTCACAACATTATTATTTAAAACTGTAAAATCAGCAAGCGCACCACTTCCAACGAACACATAATCAAATCTTATTCCGAAAAAAGAAGGTATAAAACTAGGATTAACAAATGTTGTAATGTCAGCTAGTGTAACACTACTTGGCGTTGTTGTGCTGTGTGTTGGTCCTGATTGAACCATTGACATTGATAGATCTGAATTCCAAATACTATATTGAGGATTAATATCTGGATTATTGCCAACACTCATAACTAATTGTACAAATGCCTGTATAGTTATGTCTCTATTTATAAGTCCATTTGAAATAGGAAACATTATCCAGCCGCTATGTAAATCAGTATTTGTTAATCGTATATATTTTGTAGTTGTATTCCATGTTTGATATGAGCTTGGATTGTAATTGGTTGCTGTGAATACCATATCAGCACGAGTTACAATAGGAGTTGATGTTGTCTTTTCGTAAGACAATGCATCAATTGTAGCTCCTGACGAATCTTTTACCAAAAGTGAATATTCATTATTAGAATTTACTTCAGAAGGAATAGTTAATGTAATATCGTCTGAGCAATTACGTGGCTGACAAAAACAAACAGGAGTAATACCACAAACTTGCTTTTCATTGTAAGTTTCTTCGTCAATATCCCAAAATTCAATCGGTAAAGCGTGGCTCGTGTTCATATCAATTTTTTGTTCAGAGCATGACAATAAACATGCTAAAATAACGAATAATCTTATTTTTTCCATACTGTAAAGCTAGCCAAAGAGTTGATAACATCATATTCCATGCGTTTAATGAAGCATATTGAATGATCTGAATCACTTTCGCTAACGGCTATTGCATTCTTTCTGTTATCCCTGATTAGCTTGTAATTGGTGTAGCTTAATGGGTATTTAAACTCTAAAATTATAGGCTGGAAAAGGTGACTGATTCCAGCGCCATAAGCAGCTAGGCTAATATCTTGTTTTTCACTTAACGCATCGGAAATAATGTTAAAGCAAATACCTGGTGCCGATCCTGAATAGTCCCCAATCATTGCGTAATTACCTTCGCCTTTATTGAATTTAATAACAGATGTTAAGTAATCCTGAAGACAACCGAATAATAAATTACCCCATCTTACTAAGTTCCTGGCGGGGGTAAGCGTTGAGTTATAGCGAGTTTCTGGGTTTAAAAGGTTTGTGATTGAATTGAAGTTTTCATTAAGTTCAGGCTTATAGGTATTAGCCGGGCTGCTTAATTGATCTGGATTAATAGCAATAATGAATATTTTATCATCAAATCTATTATCATTTGCCTTGTCCTTAAATGTTCTACGCGTACTTTCAATAGCCAAACCAGCCGCTACAAAACTACTGGTTATATCTATCGGCTGTCCAACTGTTTGAAATAAAGTCGAGTAATCATGATTAGTCTGTGGATCATCTATTCCAGAAATATCTAAGCTTTGCCATTCTTTATAACCTGTTTTGATTGTGCTAAAAATATAATCCTTATCATACGATTCGATTATGTTGTTTGCCCAATTAAAATAAATTATTGGCGTAGTGTCGTAAAAGAATTGCTTTTCTTCAACCCGTATTACTTCCTGTCCATCAATAGTATCATATCCAAGACCTAAATTTTCAATAGGATTTATGCCATCCCACCAATTTTTAAATGATAATGAAAATTGTTTTTGAGCTAACGTATATTGTCTGATTTGAAGACCTTGCGCCAAGATAAAAGCCCATCCGCAGCCATCTAAATCATAAGCACGATAATTTGTTTGTGTAGATCCTAAATATTCAGAATAGAATTTATTATCACCACCTATGATTCTATCAGATATTGAGCCTGCAACATCATGCAAGAATAATGACTCACAAACAGAATCAAAATATAATGTATCGGCTGTTATTTTTAGATGCGTATCAACTGCTGCGCCAGTGTATGGTAAAATCGCCTCAATGCCATTCATCACATAAACCCATGAAACAGGATCAACGCCTAAAGTATTTATGACATTTTCTTGTCTCCAATTACTATTTGCTGTTGTTGTGCCACCTCCTGAAGCGTTTACACGAACAGCAATTCCGTTTAATTCTGCTGCTGTGTTAGTGTCTGATCGTCTTGTCCATGCACCTGCTGAAGTAGTGTATATTCCATTGTCTTCCTGATTGGCTTGCATGCGTACTAAAACATCAGAAGCACTTGTCAATACTCCATCAACAACCTGTTCGCCAACTAATGTATAAGATCTTGTAGTCGCTAAATCTACCATTGAAATCCAATCCAATCTACGGCTACCAAATACCGTTCTGTCTGAACCTACGGCAATGATGCCATAAATTGCCACCTGATCACCTCGGTTTAGATTTAACGTTTCATTCAATGTAGAAATCAAATATGTATCTGATCCAACTGTTTGAATAGCTTGGTCTGCATCAACAAATACAGTCGCCCCAACAATACGAAGTCGTAAAATAAAATCAGATCCGTTTGATTGCCATGTATTAGGCACGCCGATGGTAAAGACTGCGCTAACTAATCTAACATCAATTATATATCTACCGGCATAAGGAGCCTCAAAGTTTCCGACTGCCAAATAATCATCAGCACCTAAAACAAATGTTGCTCTTGGCAATGTGAATTTTTTAACATCATCAAGTATTATGTTGTCCCAATCAAGACTACAACCAAGCGGTTGAATTCCATCACTAACATAGGTAAACGTACTATCAACTTGATTATAATTGCCATTGTATCGTATTTTTTGGCTTGGCAATTCAAGATTTACAGGATCAATAATATTTACTGCATTTCCATATAGATCATTAGCAGATTGAATATTTACAGGAGTCTCAAGATGGTTTTTGAACTTTGTCCATGTGCTATTCCTGGTAATCACATACTGAACCTTTCGTGAATCAATTCTCTGCTTAGACTGAATATCTATAAGTCCGACAAACATAGTTTCCCATGTTATTGAATTGTCCTGCGAAATCTCGATTGTAATTGTTACTTGATCATTTAACTTGAACTGATCAAGATAATCCATGCCGCCGTCATGTACGCGATTTGAGCCATAGAAAATGAAAGGTGTTTCAATCATTTCGATTACTGAGTGATACTCTTTATCGCGCTCTAAAATGATCTTTATTTTATTCCATCCATCTGGCTCAGAAATTTGCTTGCTACCAGCTATAGGATTGTCAAGTGTAAATCTAAATACATTTTGGCCCATCAGCTTAAATATTTAGACCTGACATAAACCTTCAGATTGTCGCCTTGTTTTTTGGCTTCATAAATGTGCGCCCCTTTACGAACAATATCATTACCGGCCGCTGCTTTCTCTACTCTTTTGGTAGCTGCCAATAACCTTGAATCATCAAAGCCAATCACTCCACCATTTGAACCCGCTTTCGACATGATTCTATCTAGTACTTCATCATTCAGCTTTTTGGCCCTGATCATGCGCAATGTTTTTTCGCTTGAAGCCGTTTCTTGAGTTGTCATGATTGATTCCCCAGGCATTAACATTGCTGGAATAGAATCTTTACCGCGAGTGCCACCCTTTATATTAATATCGCCTTTGGCATAGTAACGCGCATTAGCGGCTATTGAATATTGACTTGCCCCCTCAGCGGCGACTGCCGCAGCCTCTACAAGACCATCGTAAATAGTCGCAGCGGTGGCAATAGCTTTAATTATACCCAATGCTGTATTAACCAAAATACCTGCTTCAGCGGCTTTCTTTTCCCGGTCTGCACGCTCTTTTTCAAGGGCTTTAATCTTTCTGTCTTCCTGTAATCTTAATTGCTGCTTAGCTTTCTCGTTGTCGCCAGCAAGTAAAATCTGTTGATCATAAAATCCTTTTGTGTATTTTATTTCAGCATCTATTTCGGAGACTCTATTCTGGAATGAAGCATTAGCTTGGTTTTCAATTATGTTGCTTCCGGCTTGCGCTATATCACCGATATGCTTTTCAAACGAATCTTTCAGTTTATCCCATTCTGATTCAGGAACTGTTGGGGTTGGAAGAGTAATAGTAAGACTTTCTGAATGTGTATTCAGATCACTTACCAATCCTTCAAAATCTTTTGTTGCTTTATTTTTATCGAATGTTGTTCTAACATTTACCTCCTGTTGACCCTGTGCATTTGTGCGTTTTGAAATATCTGTTGATGCCCCTATATCAGTTACCTTATCAGAATCTTTTGCGCGTGCCCTTCTGTCTCTCAAGTCCTCTTCAAGATTAATTTGATGTTTAATAAGATCAATCTTTTCTTGTGTTGCTTGAACCTCAAACTTTAATTCACGCGCTCTGTTTATGCCTGCTGGTGTGCTTATTTTGTCGGTATTCTGAATTTCTTCATTAAGGTCTTTAACTTTTTGTTCAAGTACATCAAGCGTGTCGGCTGGCCCTGTAGTTACATTTTCAAGATTACGAAGTTCAATCAGATACTTTTTAAGAATATCAATACTTTCCTGTGTTGACTTGTTGAATAATTCGCGATTATCAATATCCTTTTGAATTCGTTCCCGTGCCCCTGCTCCTAAATATCCTTGGTTTTGTGCTGCCTTTAGTTGCTCATCTAGTTTTATTTCTTCCTTGCGAGAATTAATAGACTCAACACGTTTTACTATTTCCAATGAAAGTATTTTGATCTGCTCTTCAATATTGCCTTTAGCATTTTGATAAGCTTGGCTTTGTATAACCTGATCAGCATCTTCAGCCGCTCGCGCTTTTGCCCTTTCTTCAGATAATGCTTTTTCGCCTTTCAGAAGATCATCAACATCAGAAATAGCTTGAGCAAAGAAATCAACTATTGCTGAACTAGATATTTTACGAGATAATGTTTGTATGAGTGTTTCCCATTGAGCTTTAAGCACTCCTACTTTAGTAGCGCCAGTTTCAACATAACCGCCCATTTTTTCAAGCTCAACTTTGGCTATAGCAGCAACTCCTGCGGTTACATCGGCAACGCTTTGAGAAGCAATAGAAGCCCCATTAAACTGTTCTTTTAATCTGGTAGCTGAGATGCCCAAGTTATCCAAAACTAGCACAGACTTACGCCCTACGCCTCGTACAATTGAGTCCACAAGGTAATCAACCGATTCACCTGTTTGTTGTGCCCTGGCCGCTGCGAATTCAAATAGAATTCCTAATTTACTCACATCAACACCAAGATTAGAGGCTTGCAAAGTGCGCTGCATTAACTCAAAGTCAGTAACCGTTCCGTGAGTAGCTGCCCGTAAATCATTAAGTGTTTTTACTGAGTTTGGAAATGCATTATCAAAAGCACGCGAAACGCCATCTATTTTTCCAGTTAATTCAGTGGCGTTAATAATAGCTTCTCCCATTTGTTTTGTAGCGGCCACTATTGCGCCAATGGCAATAATATTTGTCAGCTTTGAAAATGCTGAAGCGGTTCCGGTGGTTGCCGTTGTGGCTTGTTCAGCGGCTTGCCGATTCTGTTTTAACTTTCCGGTATATGAATCAAGTTGCTTCTGAACTTGTATGTATTGGGCATTTAAGGAGGTAAGACGTTTTACGTCTGAACGGTCAGTAAGATCAATTTGCGCCTTTAACTGCTGAACCTTCAGCCTAACGCCTTCGATTGTGTTGCCAAACTGGATGCTATTTTTACTTCCTGTTTGGCCTAATTTTGTTGCTGAATCTGTGAGTTTATCTGTTGCTGCCTTTGCGGCATTGACTTGAGCAGTCGAGGCAGTAACCTGGCTTGAATCTACTTTATAAACTATGTTAATGTTTTGACTCAATTTCCTTATTATGGTTATTTAGCTCATTCAAGTGAGAAAGGAAATCATAAATAGAAAGTTTCTTGAATTCGGATTCTTTTCCCAATTCGAAATTACACAATTTTTTCAATTGTCTTTCCTGGGAGTCGTGAAATTCTTGCATTAAGACGCGAGCATCTCGGAGGTCAGGCCTTCTAATATCTTTTTTTGAACGTCCATAAAGGTCAGTAAATCTTGCGGTGAGGAACCGTTCAAGTTTAAGAACTCTTCCATGGGCATCATGTAAAAAAAATCGGTCGTTCTGGCCTCCTTCCAGGCTGCAATCTTCTTTTGATTATAGGCCAAATCATAGCTATATAAATCTTCAGTATCATCGAAATAAAGCACTGAAGCTAGTTTATATGTTGTTTCTGTTTCGAATTCAAGTTCGCAGCGAGATTCTATCTGTGAAATGATCTTATATATTTCTTCAAGGTTAATTGAGCCTTTCTGAATGGTCGATGCCTTACGTAATCGTTTCATATACTCCGTAAGATCTTCAAGATTCATGCGTAGTTCAGCGGACTTCAGGAAGGTTTGTAAATACATATACCGTCCCCATGGCATTGAAGTTTCTTTGTTGAAACGATGGTAAATAATGCCGTTTACTTGTAGTATTGTCCCATTTTCACGCTTCGCAATCTCTATTCTGTCAATAAAATCGGGATGATAAATATTAGTTCTGGTAAGGTCTTGTTTTGGTTTTCGCTTAAATAGATTAGTCCAAATCATAGATGAAAGCTGTTATTATGTGGTTGAGTCCGATCAGGCAGATTACAAAAATAGGCATTAGCCAAATTGATAGCGAAAACATTGGACTAAAAATCATGAATGATATTACCCCGTGAAAACTTGACATGCAAGGGCAGCAACCAACTGAAATTTTATAAAACCATCTTGGTAACCTTAAATCTATCCCATCACCAATTCGGCCCAATATTTGACCATGTTTAAATGCAAATGCAACGCCCCATATCCAAAAACAAGTATAAATTAATAGTTCGATCATGGTTTTGATTTATTGTTTACATACTCTTCCTGAGTAATTAATTCAAATTCAGTCATATTATGACAATTTGGGCATTCTAGCTCAATACAAGATGCCTCGAAAACACCTATCCATGCATGAGTGCATAGATTACATTTAATAAATTCCGATCTCCAAATTTCACGACATTCTCCTAAATTTTCGGGAGGAATATTATTGGAACAACTCATAAGCTTTTAATTAAGTTTTTGTAGCAACCTTCATACGTGTAATACTCCTGATAGATGCGCTTTCCTGCCTCTTGTTTCTTCTTTATCTCACAAAGTGGTATATCGCGCAATACTTTGTTAATGTCTTCACCTTGCTTGATTAAAACGCCAAATTCGTTAAAATCTAATCCGAATGGTATAATGAATTGATCTGAAATATAGATTGGTATACTCCCGTATTGCAATGCTTCACAAATACGGAATGAACTAGCACCATAACCGCGAGGGCAAAGTGAGAAAATAGACTTTGCCATTAACTCACAATATTGTTTTATATCAACCTTTGCCGATGATACTTGATAGTCATTACTTTTTAGAGCAAGTACTTCGCGTCTGATCGGATGGTTATTTGCTCCCAGGAATGAAGCAAAGACAGTCCTACCGACATTAAATTCGTATGGGTGAGGCTGGCATATCAATGGTAATGGTGAATCAATCCGGCCTCCGCCCATGCCGTAAATTTTAATATCAATATGATTAAGGCTGTTTATAATGCTGTCGTCATACTGACAAACCGTGAAATACTTTTTGTTTTTATCAAGGCAGTTTATGTATGCCTGAAGATCACGCATCTTCCTTGCGTCTTTCCCGTACTTATGTTTGCAATAGTAGCTAGTCCAAAAAACTGGCAAGTAGGTACGTTCTGATTCTGGTATGTGTTGAGTAGATAACCATTCCTCAAACGTCTGCACGTTATTAGGGGGATATGGAAAAGGATGATGAGGACGGAATTCTATCGGTACGTTGATCATAATACTTTTGGAATAGCTGGAATATGGCAAAGCATTATTTTTTGAGTCAAGCAATCAAATCTATATCCGCTTAATCTGGAAAGTATATTTTGAATAACTAATGGTTCTGGTAATCCTTGTCTATAGAATTCTTCCAAATTTGCGTGAACATCTTCTATGAAGTAATAACAACCTCTTTGATATAGAGAAAAGAAACTTATTAATTGATGAATTGATACATGGCTACCGTCATCAATTATTAGGTCAAAGTTTTCCTTTCTCAACAAATGCAAAATGTTAGGATCTGTCTGACTTCCTTTCCACCACTTCACCCCTTCAATATCAGGCTCAGAATGTTCTTCAAACAAATCAAGACCGTGAATCTCAGCCTCAGGAAAATATTCTTTCCACATTCGAATACTGGCCCCGGTAAGCACTCCGATCTCTAAAATCTTCTTAGGATTCTTGGGTAAGTATCTTTCATAGAACTCAGTGTAGTTATGATCTAAACTACTCTTATCAGTTCCGTATTTTATTGCTAGTTCGTCGAGTGTCATATTGAATAGTCTTTTTCATAAAGTTTGTCACCCCATCCGTGCCGAGTATATTTTTCTTCAACTCCGATAAATCCATGTGAATGCATGAATGAATCTATTTCGCCAACCAATGGACATCCCTCATATAGCTGTTTTTTATTCACCTCAATGTATGCCCAATGAAAATATTCAAGCAAATAACTCATGCTCTTCAATGCTATCAACTCAGCGCCTTGTAGATCAATATTAAGGAAATCAAATCTATTAATTTCAATTCCTTGAGTTCGGTAAAGTGTTTCAACTCGCGAAGTTTTCAACCTCATCTTTTCAATTACCTTAACGCCTGGGTGTTCTTTCGAGTGGGTTCCAAATTCTAACATAGAACTACTCTGCCCTTCGTTATTTGTCTTGTTGAAAATTACCTCAGCACCGTCTAACTCTGAAATGCATGCATTGATACATGTAAACTTGCCAGGAAACTTTTTAACATGTTCTTTTAGTCCTTTGTAAACATCTGGCAAAGCTTCAATGTAACAAATATCACGAACGCCTAAGTTAATGTAGTGCTCAGTTTCTTGTCCGGTGCTGCTGCCAATATGCAAAACACCTTTCGGTATGATTCCGTATTTTGGCCAAAGTTTGTTGAAATCAATTAGCATGATTGATTAGCGATTAAATGTTTATTTGACCAATTAAACAATCTTTTGCGATATATGAATGGTAATAATTTTTCAATAAAACTTTTTTCTGATTTAAGGTAAATTTTAAATATAGCTATACTATTAGGCATTCTACCATCATTTTGTTTTCCGAAGGTAGTCATATAGGTAATTGTTCTACCTTTTTCAATAAACTGATCTAATATTGCTATTGGCTTTTTCATTTCATTGCTTTAAGTCTGTTCTTTAAAAATTTAAATAGAACATCTGTTCTATGCCCCATTTGCATATAAAGGCTTCCCCTATGCACACTATGTTCATACTGAAGTCCTTTAACAATTAAGATCATATTCCCTGCTTCAAGCCATTGCACATTCTGATAAAGGCTATCAATAGCGTGAGGTTCTTCTTTATCATTCCAAACTCTAAGATACTCATCTCGATTAACAAAGTAATTCATAGTATTGATTAAAGCATCAAAGTTTTGCTGATTAACAAAATGCCTGACATTTTTCTTTGTAATTACTTTTGATGCAAATCCGCTGTAATCAAATTTTGGCTTTGCGAAGTCGGGAGCATAAACTACATTTTTACCCCATAGTCCATAAGCGTAAATATGGTCAATGTAATCAGTATCAAGTGAGTTATCAGAATCAAGTATAATAACGAATTCATTTTCAGCCTTCGAAATTGCCTCGCGCTTATTCCTGAAGCATCCTAAATTTTGTTCGTTACGATGAAGCTTAATTTTGAAGTTGTTTAATGCTCCGATGTTGTTGCAAAGCTTATTCCATTCATCCGAATTACTGCAATCATCAATGATAACTATTTCACTGACGCGCGGATCATTCAAAACTCTTTGAAATGAATTCACTGTCATGTCACCACGATTATACGTAGTAATGCATATGCTTATTTTTCTTTCGTCAATTCCCATTTGTCAGCTATGTAAACTTCATTAACAATATTTCCTTCATCATCATCTGATTTACCTATGAATGATGGGCCTATGTTTTTATCATCAGTCCAAATAGAGCGGCCAATATATTCACCTTCGCGCCACAAGTTATACTCAACTCCAAATATTAAAGGTTCGGTATTTGATGCCATTGTGTCGGAATTAGGTCAAAAGTTTTATCCTTTAAATTATTAGCGGGGCCAAACCATGTTTCAGCGGACGGACATACTACAATCTTGTTTTTGTTTGTATTATACCATGCTGCCATCCATGAGAAAGTACTATTTGCAATGATCTGATGCTCACATGAAGCTAGTAAAGACATGTCTTCGAATTCGTTTCGGCCTTCAGAATAAATTATCATATCATCCTGTTTGATTCCAAAATATTGCCTGCACCATTCCATATCATCACTGAATATTATGAATTTATAATATCCCTTATTTATGAAATATCCTATTGCATTTTGAATATAAGGCGTGGTCAATGTCGGAAACCTATCAGCATATTGAAGATAGTCGCCTCTACGAATGTGTATCCCCACGCGCTCAATAGGAGTTTCTTTCAATCGTATCCAGTGCCTCACTTCATCCTGGCAATGCTCAAAGTATTTCAATGACTGAAAGAAGCCATGAAGTTTAACGCCTCCTTTATGTTCTGGTATTTCAGTGAAATTAAAATCTGGTTCTCTCCATACTGGCAATGAACGTCCTTTGTATTTCGGTAGATGGGGCCAGTAATCATAAATAGTCTTATGTCTATACGTTGCTGGTATTCCCCAAGTACCTCCATGTTTTGAAGTGTAGCCGATCATGGCCGCCACCTGAAAGATATTGTTGGAAAGTCGCCCGAGAAAGTCACACGTTACGTTCATACAATTTTAGATGTTAATGGCGCAAATCTTATTGTCCAATATCCATCATTATTTGTGGCTCCTTTGAAATCAAAATGCAAATTAATGTAGTCAATGCATATTGAAGCTGAAATCATGCCTTTTACATATACCTTAAACATTATATCAATGGTTTACTAATTGCCAATCGTTCTGCGAATTCACGCCTTGTCTGTGCTTCAGGCTGCCAGTAGTGACAACCCCAACCTTTACGCTTATTGTTTGCGCTCATGCGCTTCATGTACTCTCTATTCCGTTTTAAAAGACGCTCAACGCCTCCTATGTGTTTGTAGTGGAGAAGATATGGTATATCAGATTCGTTAGCGTAAATAATATTACCTATTGGGTTACAATCATGCGCCCCGGGTTTGTAGTTGATCTCTTTAATTTCTTTTGGATTGAAAATAACAGTCTTAGAATAATTATCAAATTGATAACCAGTCGTTATCTCTGAAAGTGATTCTTTCGGCATTTCATTTGAATATACATTCCATCCTATTGTTTCAAATATGGTTGATCTTCCAATTTCTCCATAAAGATCACCTCTATTAGTAGCCACAATCTCATCACAATCAACTATGATTACCCAATCAGCATCGATACCTTTCCAACAATGGTTCTTAACATCTAAATAAGCCTGATCATCAAGCACGCCAGGTTTGCCGAACTTCTTAACATCACAGTCCATTGATTCGGCTATTAACTGGCTTGAGTCTGTTGAGTAGTTGTCGAAGAAAGTTATATGATCACAGAATTTCTTGTAATGACGAATTACTAACGGAAGTATTTCCGATTCATTGAACATTATTATGAAGGCTTCTATTTTCATTGCTTTATCTCCATCCAAATTTGGACAGCTTCTTTATATGTTAGATCAAGTGTTAAATAATTGTTATTGAAATAAACAGTAGCCTTATCATCACCAATAAATTCAGATTCTCCGGCCAATTTTATAGCTTCGACAATTGAAAAATCTATAACTATTGGCATCCATCTATCACCTTCTGGCATTCCCATTTCAATTAATGATCTTTCATTATCAACACACCATACATTACATGATACTATTTTATTCCTCATGCTTGAAAGTTTTTATAAAACTCAAATGCTTCCGATGCTGTGTTTGACTGCAGCCAAACCATTTCTTTATCATGGTTCTTCAGGTTAATTATGTGACCTTTGCCGCCTGTTGCGCCTTCGCCATGACCTTTAATTCCAATCGCTCCACTATTCAAAATGAATTTACGCTTAAAATATTTTAACTCTGAATACTTCCACATAGCGATATCAACAAATGGCGTATGCTCTTGAGTATGCCAATTAAATCGTTCCATTGCCGAAACTCTGAACCCTGTAGAGTAAAGCGAAGATCTTCCGTCATGGTAAAGGTATTGCCATTGCTTGGTTTTAATGTTGTAATAAATAGAGTATTCAGTACCGAAAAAGTCAATTCCTTTGAAGTCTCCGAATCGTGAAATATATGTAGCATCATAAAAATCATCATCTTCCACAACAAAGCAAACATCTATTCCATCACTCTTAGCCATTTCAATTCCGAGCTGCAATCGCGCTGCAATATCTACTTTGTCGCTCAATGGTTCAAAGTCAATAATGTAATGCTTCGATGGCTGAATAGTAAACTGGCTTACTTGATACTTACAAAACTCAAGCATATTTGGCCTGTCGCGTGTTGGTGTTATAATTGCGTAAGGCTCCATTACTTCAAAAGTCTTATTTCAGCAATAGCACCTTTAATAGTCTGCTTAATTAGATAAGCTCCAAACAATTCCTGTTTCAAATTGCGCTTCTTTTTAAATTCCCACCATTTGCAAGCTTTCAGATTTTCAATAGCCTTAGCAACTGTTTCTGTTTCAACCTTATTATGCCAGTGCGTGAACCTTTGCTCAACACGCTGCTTTACAAATGCTACTGCTTGTGAATTTGCTGTTGCCATATCGGTAAGAAATTTAAATTACTTCCTTCGTGCCCTAAATATAAATTAACCCCTGCTTTTTGAAGAGCTTGCCAGAAAGTTTTATAAGCTGTGAACTCGTTTATAAAGCTATCATTACCAGGTTTGTAAATCTTATGATCTTTGAAGTCAACGCCCCAAAGAATGATGTTTGTGAATCCCCATGAGAATGCCAAACTAATCGCTGCAAAAGTACTTGTCTTGGAATGATAAAGATAATTCTTGCTGATCTTTTCGAGCTTGTTTGATGGCGACCATTGTCTGGAATTGAAGCCGTGAACATGAACTCCTGCTGGAATATATTTTTCCCATTGGCTGGCATGATCCGTATAAAGTTTATCGCACTTAGTATTCTTAATATGCTCCAAACGTTCTGGATTGAATTGATTAGGAGTATTAAGTATTAGCAGATAGTTTAATGGATGCCCCCACATTCCGGCATCATTTACACCAATTGATGGTCCTGAGCCGTCCCAATGCTTTGCTGATTCACCAAGCGCAATAATATTCATTGTCATAAATAAAACCATTTAAATCCTTTATATGGTTTATTCCGCTTCGCATAGTTAGCAATAATAGATGGGTCATATCCATTAATTAAAGCTGCTTGCCTTGCTGATTCAAATGATTCTATAAATTCACCATCTAATGTGTTTTTTGAAATTGGCTTTGATCTATGGTGTAATCGCCCAATCTTACCTGTGAAATAGCCTATTTTTAATCCTGTATCATAGGCATGTTTATTGTTTTCAGAAGGCGTAGACCATTCAAGATTTTCAATCCTGTTATCTGTTTTTATGCCATTCTTGTGATTAATGAAAGATTTATTTTCTGGGTTTGGTATAAATGCTTTAGCAATTAATCGATGAACTAAATAATGTTTTGATTTAATTTTTACTGCATAGTATCCAGTATTGTTTATTGTAGGCCTTAATATTAATTCACGCCTATTATATTTTTTGGCATCGATTCCAATAATATAGTGTTGATGTCTTTTAACGACACCAATAATAGAAATTGTATAATTTTTTGTGAATTCTTGTTCCAATTTTATTTTTTATTTCGTTCAATGAATTCAATAATCGCAAGCCTATAAAGAGTTGACCTAGACATGCCTTTAGCCTTAGCCAACTCTTTCGCCTCTTCCTTCAGCTTCTTTTCAATCTTGAAACAATCCTGATTACTTGCCATCGTTATAACAAATATAGTATAACTATCGTAAAATACCGGGTTTAGCCAACTTTTTTATATTTATGAAAGTGCGTAATGAAATCAGGCCAGCAAGCCTCTAGCATATACCTGAATCCATCAAAGAAGTGCAACGGGTTAGCTTTATTCTTAATCAGATCACCAAATCCATCTACAGAAGCGCCTAAATCGTTGATTAATAATGTACAATTGTCAGTTATCATTACTTCAGCATTTTGCAGTATAGAGTTACAAAGTATCCGGCTAGCGCTTAGTTCCATGTTGCTTTGCCTGACTTTCAAATTATGATCTTTCAGGGCTAATTTGCGCCTGATCAGAATGTAATGATTCACATCACCTTCAAGCAAAGGACTTCTGTTCTTACCAGTAGCATCTCCTGTAACATCTATTTTAAATCTGAATTCTGGATATTTTGATATAATCCTATCACAAAGCTCAGGTGTTGAGCCGTTAGCAATTTCCATACAATCAAAAATAATAAGCTTTCTTATGTTCGGTTGCTGTCCGATAGAACAGGTCATAGGATCCTTATTAAAATCAAAACTCACTATGATATTTAAATGTGGATTAGGGATATATTTTTCTTTTGAAACATGTACCTCTTCGCTGAATGCGTATAAATAGACTTTTTCATTCAAATCAATGAATTCACCGTCAATCTCCTGTTTTTTGGTTTCGGAGTCCATAGCCTCTTCAATGAGCTTTATTTCATCCCTGGCAATGAATGGATTATCATAACCAGTAAAGTGCATTGTTCGATACCTGATTGGATCTTCCTTAGCTTTCAAGAATAATTCGTAAAATTTATGAATTCCGGTTTTATTGCGCTTTCCTTTTGGAGCACCTGCAACAATAATCTTTGCATTTGGAAAATCAATAAGCATCGGTAGAACCGCATTGGTATATAGATAATTATCTGCCAGGATAATTCCGGCCTCATTAAGGAATATAAGGTGATATCCAAAGCCTTCCCAATTTTCTGGCCTATCAGCACTACGAAAATCTATCGTTGCTCTACCGATCTTTAAAACGCGTTCCTGAGTGCGCCATTTCCAAACTGATTGAGGCAGTTTTTTGAGTTCTGGCATGAAATAGCGTTCAACATACTTGTCGATGTTAGCCGAAATAGTATCACCCCAAAGAAAAAGCAATTCACCTTTTGGGAAAAAGTGATAGTCTTCGCAAAGTCCATATTCAATAAAGGCATTTGCAGCACCTTTTGTAAGGCCTCCGCGTCTGCCCTTTCTAACTATTGTAAATTTGGGGAATGGTCCTTCAGGGAAGAATAGTTCGTTCTGTGGATCGCTGAACTCTAATTGAAATTCTAATTCGGTCATTTAATGACCTTTCTGGTGACATTTATTGAAAGTGGCTCAATTGCAATTTCTTGCTTATCGCGCCATTTACCTGGTTGCCGGTTCTTTAACCAGAATATTGCTGCAGTTGGGTCTGGTGGGTATATCTTGGTTATAGGCACTCGTTCAATTACTGAACCTTCCTTACCCATCGAAACTACCTTTATTTCTTCGCTTGGATGCTCGAAGCCTAAAGCTCGTTGATATAGCCTTTCAGCTACATTTGCATCAGCTAAATCCTTTCCGGCCTTTATGGAATCCGAAAAGTTATAGTGCTCTAACTTCCATTCGCTAATTGTTGAAACTGTTACCTCGAAGAAATCAGCTATTTCCTTATCAGTAGCTCCTAATTTGCATAATTTTTCAACCTGGATGCAATATTCATCCTTAAATTTAGTTGGTCGTCCATCTTTATTTCCTTCCTGAATAACTTTAGGTGCTCTCTTAGCCATCATTCAAATTTAAGCATTTTTGTATTTTCCAAGATAAATTTTCGAAATCTTTCACATGATCCATCAGCTTCAGCTATCCATAAATGAGTTTCTCCATTGAGTAATATGCCTGATTTTATTGTGTATGACGAATATACAATATCATGCTGGGTTATTTTAAGGCTTTTCTCTTCATTAAAGAAGATATAAGCCATATTTATAGGGTCTTCACGCATGTGAGTAAATCCAGCGACCCATATCTCACGAATGAATGGGTCTTTCTCTATTAATATTTTTTCTCCGTGATTCACCTTTTAATTTGTCTTTCGTCTATTTCCTCAAAAACTGAGTCTTGGCATAATTTATTTTCAAATCCCAATCTTGCCCAACCATCTTTAAACCAAAAAGCAATTATCCAGTAATCCGGATCTGAATTTAAAGGCCTTACCCAATAGAATCCCTGTTCTCTCATTCTCTTTAATGTTTTGAAACTAACCAGTAATTTCCTTAAGATCTTGATGTGTTCTTATCATTTCAACCACATCGCCATGAGCAACTGCGCTTTCAGCCTCAGCGATAGTTCGTTTTATCATAAGCGCACCGAATTGACCTTGCGGTATCTCTTCGTAATACTTTAGAACCTCTCTAACTCTTGCTAATTCTGATTGAATTCCTTCAATAATGTTTGCCATTTTTTAAAGTTTTATTTCTGAACTCGATCTCAGATTCGAACTGAGGACCTCCACTTTTTACATGTGCTCTACCGGGCTGAGCTAATCGAGTTACCATTTTCTATTTACTTTCTATAAAAGTTACTGAACCTTCATAAATTCCGAAGCTTGAATCTTCGTAAAATGTTTTAGTTTGGGGAAGATATCCAGATGGCATAGGCTCAGTTAAGTACCAAAGATCATCCTGTTTCCAAGTTGCGGTTATCAATCTTTTACCGGACTCCAAGTGTATTTCGGTTTTACCTCCGAATTGCCTTGCTCTTTGATTCTCAGTGCAAGAAAAGAGTGCCAACGCAACAAATGATAAAAGGATGATAAGAAGTAGTTTTGATGCTCTCATAAATTTATGGTTAGTGACTGGCACAGTATCCGTTTCTTTCAGCTAGGTTATCGCATTCTGGTATTAGGCAGTTCATTTCAACCAGGTTTCAGATTGTTCAATTTTACCACAGTGATTACAGTGCATTGCCGATGTTGATCCAGTTTTGTCATTCTCATTACACTGGCAGAAACGCTCCTTTGCTTTTAATAGCTCTGATTCCAATGATGCATTCCTTTCAAACCATATAATCTCAGAAGCATCTAGGCGCTCAATCTCTTTCTCCAAAATTTCAACTTGATTAGCTGCTTTAAAATGATCAGAAAGTAATTGCCATTCGCGAGATTCTTTTTTAAGTTCTCCTATCTCAATCACCTGCTTAGCATGACTTTCTGCAAGATCGTTGTAAACCTTTTTTAAGGTGGCGATTTCTTTAGTTCGCGCATCATCGTATTCACGTAAATGCTTTCTCCACCAGAATGCACCTTCATTACCTGGCTTATCACCAAACCAATAACCTCTGAATTCAGATTCTCCACATAGAAATTTTATAATGCTCATATCCTAACCATGTTTATGTTTAAAGGCTTTGATATTGTTTTCGTGCCTTTTGAATGATTTAAAGTCAACCACCTCCACAATTCCTGAAACAAGTCGATCAACTTCACCACGTTCAATTTCGTCTTTTTCTGCCTGAGTTCTAAATACAACGTCACCATTATTTCTGTATGCTTTAGCGGTGTGTTTGTTTTGATGACCTCCGACACTGTCACGTTTTGCAGTTTTCTTTGCCATGGTTATTTATTTAAAAGTTCAGGTGATTCGTGTATGTTTCCTATAATCTCGCATCCATTACCTTCCTGCGCTGCCCTTCGAATATTATAAGTATCGAAAATATCTTTTATTAAAGACTTTCCTTCTGAAGTTTTAACTATAGGCATATCACCATCATAATCTGCATCGTAATCAAATTTCCAGGATATAATATCACCTTCGTAAATTTCTTTTCCGTTCCTATCTTTAAGGCCAGTATATTGCATAATAATGTCTCCACTATCTTCATCAAAGTGAGCCGTTGTGCCGGCGTAGTTGTCCCAAAAATTATAGTAATCATGAGCTTTTAAGTCATCTAATTCCAATACTCCAATATCAAACATTTCAGCCTTACTGAATTTTGTCGCTTTTTTATAAGCCCTGAATTTTATTTCACGCATTTTTATTTCTCTTTAGGTATAAAATATTTTGCATACGTCTTATGAGTGGACTTCGAAGTAATCATTTCCTTCTGAATATTATATCCTTCTCCGCGTAATCGATTGACTAAAACTGCCAATCGCCAATGATTCCACCACTTCAAGCACTGAGCTTGTGTTACGGTGCTGCCTAGAAGGAGCCTAACTTTTAGTCTTTCCTTGATGTTTTTCATTTTCATTGTACCATTTGATATAGTATATTACTGAATCATAAACACATTGTAGTGTAGTGCCATAATTACCATTTGTAGTACTAAAAAGCGGGTCAGCATACCAGCAGTCGCTAGTATAATCATATCCTTCAGATACATCAGGAAGGTAGATAGAACAGTGTTGAGGTTTTATTGTAATCTCTACACCAATATTTCTGTTGTATCTTTTATAAGACATAGATGAATGTATCTTCTCAACCACCGGCATCAACCAATCCCAAGAAGTTCTATATTTTAATTCATGTTCTCTAATACAAAATATTTCTCTTCCTGATCCTTGAAAGTCAAATAGATCACCTTTACTGTCTTTCATTTTTGGCATGCCCATAAAATCAGCAATCAATTCATTATCTGTTTTCATAGCTCAGGTTCAATTTGAATAAGAATAGCAATCAATCCAGTAATAGCGGTAACAACTCCGATTAAGATAATGACCGCTAAAAACAGCATGTCTAGTTTGAACTCCTTTTGAGTGTGGTAGACAATTCTGGATGGTAAATTGTTGGGACGGTAGTAGCGGTTTTTCATAATGATCTGTAGTAAAGTGGAATTTGAGCTTTTAGTATACCATACTCGTTATCTGCCTGATCTGAATAACCAGGGAACAACTGTTCATCGATAGCCTTTTTAGTTTTGTTAATTACGTAGCGTAGGTTATCCATACACCATGAAATATCTTCCTGCGCGAATTCGTAAATCGTAGCATTGAAAGGTGGATTCTTTTCAACCACAAGCCAAAAGTAATTATCAACTGTTTCCATCAATCCAGTTTCAAGGCAACCCATAATTTCAATACAAGCCTGTAGAGGGTAATCGTAGTTAGCCATATCGCGGCTAAATGCTTTTGGCGAACCATCTTCAATTGTCTTCAAGTTAACAACTGAGTTCTTTTTACGCTTGCAAATATCAGGTCTGGTTTTCATTTTAAGACCTGTTTCAGGATCAGTCCAGAACAAACTAAGCTGATATTCAGTGTTGCTTATAAGCTTCTGTATGACTGAATCCTGATAGCACGAAGTTAACATTTGTTCAATATCTGAAAAGCTTTGAGCTCCCACGTCCGGAATGATATACTTTCCTTTCGATTCAATTTCGAATTGCTCTTTTTTAGCCTGATAGTAAGCCGAGTTCTTAGGTTTTTGAAGGCTTGGCTTTTCTTCCAATGCACCCGCTACCCATGCCTCAGTCTGCATTATAGCAACTTCATTTGTAAATCCTGTCTTATCAAGTAATGCCAATTCGAATGCATTACCAAAGCCCAGGTGCAATCCTTCTGACTTAGGTATCTTTCCATTGACGTACCAATGAAATTCTTTTAGCGATCGTCTGGATAGCTTCAATTGAGTCGCTGATAAGTGAGTCTTATTTTCGTGGTACTCCTGAATTGAAATATCGGTGTGAATGCCATCTTCGATTACTCTCATGATTCAAAAGCTTTATGGTACTTTTCGGCAATCACAACATCAGGAGTGAATTGTATTGCATCCCTTCTATTTAGATTAGCTCCGAAAATATTACCGATCATATCGCAAGCATCCTTTACCGCTAATGTTTTTGCTAATGGAAATGCCATTGATAATGCACCGTTATTGATATTTGCAAGATCTGCGGGACTTGCCCCCTTTGCAGTTTGCAATTGTATCGCTCCAATACCGTCTTGATATTCCATTTCACCGTCCACCGGGTTTCTATAGCCAACACGGACTGTAACCCATACACCGTTAAATGCTGTTCCCTGACCGGTGATTTCAATTGAATATTTTTTGAATATTTTCCTCAAAAGGTATTCAACTTTATCAATTGGCAAATACTTATGATCCTTTATATAAGGATGGGTTTTAACCCAACTATCAGGCGGTGGAGTATTTAGTATTGTATTTAACCCCTCAGTCTTTCCAATTAATTCAATGCTATCATTAAAAAGCTCTGCGAGTGTTGGAAGTTTATTTGGCTCTTTAGCTGGAACCATTGAATTAACTTTCTGCTGAAGTTCACCAACATTTGGCGTTTTTCTTTCCTTCGGGTTTAGTTGTCGTGTTTCTGTCATGTTCTAACTTTTAGAAAGTTCATAAATTTCGTAAGACCGTATTTCATCGTCATCAATATTTTCTTTTGCAACTTCTTCAGCCTCTTCAAATGTGGCAAACGTCTCAATGAAACCCTGAAAACTTGATTGAATGAAAAAGTTTCTTTGTCCCGGATTGTAAACAATGATGTATTCCATTATACTTTAGATTTATAAGTAGCCCAAACAGGATAAGCCAACAGTTCTTTTTCAGTACTATCCATTATTCCTAATGAAAGGTTATCCGGTTCAAAGTGTTCGTTGATAACTTTAGCCGCTTCAAGGTAAAGTTTCATTTCCTGGTTTGTCCTTTTGCGTGCCTTCATGAAATTTTGTTCGTATGATTTCACATATTCATGAAGTAACAAAATAGCTTTCGCAAAGTCTGCTTCCTGTTTGGTGTGCATGGTTTGCAACATTTGATCTTCAGTGATTGAGTTTAGAGGTGAGTTTGTCATACAAATAGCTCTTTAGTTTCTTTAACTGTGGTTAGGTCTATTTCGTGTATTTCTGCGAGAACATCAACTACTGCCATTAAGCCGTTAAGTACCCAATCATCATACATTGGCGCAGCTTCAAAAGCATGTTCAATTTTATATATTTGATCCTGAGTATAACCTACTGATCTATAAAAGAAGTTAGCAGTTTCAATTTCATCAAATTCTGGATGAAGCCATTCATGCCCCGTATATAAATTTGTTCTCCATTTTGGCCAATCATGTTCTTCTAAATAAATGTTAATTCCCAATGATGCAGCTATTAAATTCCCAACTGCACATGCCTTGCATCTTCCGTGAACTAGCGTATTATTCAATAATGCCTTCAGCAATACATTTACTGAGTGTTCGAATTTCTTTTGATTTGTCATAATAAAATACAGGTTATAAGTGTAGTTAAAAATATAAAAAAAGCTACCAGAACCCAGATCATTAACCTATTTCCATGAATAGCATCAGATATGTAATCGTCCGCGTCTTCATCTTCATTGTGATGTAAATGGTCGGGTTCGTGGTACATACCGTTATCCTAAATGGTGAGACATTAAACTCCATCCTTTAATCGTTGGGACCTTATCCCAATGACGGTAAGCCTTCTGAACTTTAATAAGTTTTATTTCGTCTGATCTCCATTCCATTGTCGAGGCATTGCGAATCATGAGCTTAAATTTCTTTTTTGTCTTACGAGGTATTCGATCAGTTTTCATTTCTTCAGCTTTAAAAGTTGTTTCTTAATTCTCATCAACAATATTCCAGATCTCAATAGGAAGATATTGTCTGCATATGTTTGCCGTTAGCATTCTGTTTTCTTCGCGCGCCTTTTTTCGATCAACATCAGCAGCATCAGCAGCAGCAGCATCAGCAGCAGCATCAGCAGCAGCAGCATAAGCAGCAGCAGCATCAGCAGCATCAGCAGCAGCATCAGCAGCAGCATCAGCAGCAGCATAAGCAGCATAAGCATAAGCAGCAACAGCAGCAGCATTCAATTCATCTCGCGTTGCCACCCCGTTGCCAAATTTAATTGCAACATCAATTGCATTTTTTGATCTATCATCTTTCATTAGATGACGAACAGTATTAGCGCAATGCGCCTTTGCCAATGTTAATTTTTGAAGATCATCTGGATTGACTTTTCGGAATAGCCATAATAACCAATCACCGCGGTGACATGTGGTGAATATTTCTTGCCATGATTTGCCTTTTGCCCATTCTTTTGCATCTGAGCAAGCGCCTAGTTCAATTAATTTTGAGGTTATCATTATTTTTAAGTTTAGTTAAAGCAATTTTAATTCTCTCACTCATAGGAGTAGTAGCCATGGAGTGTAATATCTTGCGGTCGGTGATGGTTAGTTTCATTTCTTTTTATTATCGTTAGTGGATGGAAATACAGAAGTTAATGCGGCCAAAACTATAAGCCAAAACCAATAATTTGAATTGTTATATTGAAGCCAGCAAGCCGCAAATAAGCAAGCAATAGGGAATGCGTTCAGATTAAAGAAATTAAGCTTTTCCATTTTTTAATCTTTTAAATAACCTTCACCTTCACAGAAAGAACAAATTACAAGACAGTCACCTAATGTATCATGGTGGCCTTCCTTTTCACCATTACCGTCACACATATCACATTTGATTATTTGTTCTGAATAGCGGCGGCATACTTCAGGAAAAAGAAATACTTTTTCAGAGATCATCAAATTATCCCATTTCCAATTAATTTCAGAAACTTTGGGTTTTTCTTTTTTATAGAAATCACGCCCAACCTCTTCTTTTATTTTATCCAGTAATTCTAAATTCAGTTTCATATAATTTTCAGTTCAAAGTCAAACATTAATTCTTCATACAATGCTTTTACTAGGTCATCCTGCCAGCCGTCTCCGAAATTGGTTAATAACAATGGCTCCTTAACAATTACTTTAATAGGTTGAAATGTGTAGTATTCAATCTCATATTCAAAAGTGAACGTGAAAGGCTCCCCGGTTGTGTTGTATATGGTGGTGGTTATGGTCATAACCAATCTATTTTAAAGAAAAAAATATTAAATTGAAATTTATTTCCGTCTCTATTAATGTAAAAAAGACTTCTAGTATGCGATCCAATAGTTATTCCTAAAATATCAATCCACCACTCAGCATGAATAGGATGGATTTGAAAGTCTATTAATTCAATAGTTATTTTAATCATATTTCTTTTAAAGTTACTTCGTAAGAATTTATGTATCTTTTCTCATTCACATGGTTAGCCTTGAATCCAAAATATTCATTTAAATCAATATTTTTAAGGATAGAAATTATTTCATTCTTCTTATAAACTCCCTGATTTTTAAATGATATTACTGAGTAGCTTTTCATATCCGTTTCGTTTAATTGTCTGCGTTATGAATGTAAAGGTATAAAGTTTTAAATCACTTGCAAACTTTTATTTGAAAAAGATTAAATATTTATTTTCAACTAAAGTTTGCATATATAATGAATTATGATTTACCTTTGGGAACCAAACGGGGAATATAGCTGAGTGGCCAGGTTAGCGCACGATGGACTTATAAGCATTGTGTGAGTTTACGGAAGTTCGAATCTTTCTATTCCTCCTTATAAAGAAATTATGACTATTACAGTTACAGACTTTGAGCGTATTACAGGGGTGAGTCGGCATACGGTTTATTCTTGGATATATCGCAACAAGATGCCAGAAGGTATTAAGCACAAAAAAACACTTGGTAGCACTAAAATGATTGATGTTACAAAAACAAGTGAATACTTTGAGCAACTTAGTAATTACGAAAAAGTAATTGATTAAAGAAAATACACGCCCAAATAGAGAAGCCATGAGGTTGTGTGTGTGCATGGGGAGTAAGCCTGACAGAATCCCCTCAAGAACTTCTGCCAGTGGCCCCGGAAAAACGGGATAAGTCCAATGGATAAACAGATTTGAAGGCATGACAGGCCAACCAGTGATTGGCAAAAGATGAAGTCGGGGGCGGTAAATTGTATCGCTCCCTTATTTGAAAAGAAATTTAAGATTTTAAAACGAAGTGGGAGCATCAAAAGTAGGCAAATGAGATAACGCAGGTAGCTTACAAATCAAATGAGTCAACATTTAGGAAAACGCGAACGAAAGGCTAGAAAACGTAGAAAACGTGGTATCATGAGTCATCAGGATGCAACCGGTGGGATTACGTTGAAACTCGGTCGTAAAAAGTTTTCGGAACTTGCATTGTTCACCGACAATACAATCCGTTTGAAAAAGAAGTTTTCTGGGTGTGTGGTCGATGCCGAAAGATAGCCAAAGCATGCGCTAGAGAATCCCCGTAGGTCTTTGATACCCATTTCGTTTTATTTTTGAAACTAACATAGAAAGTCTTATGGCCGAAAAAGAAATTTTAGAAAATCAAAAGGTAATCATGCAAATGTTAATAGCTATTGCACAGGAAAGCACTAAATCAGCCTTAGTAAAGTTACTTCAGGAAAGGATAATGATTACTGAAACTATTATAAAATGTGCAGTATGACAACATACGCGCCCAAATTTCCGCAAGTATTAAATAATGATATTATTCATAATAGTAGACCAAACAATAAGCCTTTGGATATATATTACAGGTTAATAGCCATGAGAAATTTACTTAGGTAAAGCAGATCAGATCCATCACAAAATTGGTCGCGGTGAAAATCTTTTGAATGTTAAAACCTGGCTGGCAGTTTGTTTTGATTGTCACCAATGGATAACATTAAATCCCGAAGAGGCAATAAGATTAGGTTTTTCAGAAAGTAGACTATCTAAAAAATAAAAACTATGTCTAATGAGCAATTAATTGAAGAGATAAAAAAGTTGCCGGAACTTGATTTTGCGGTTATAGTTGAGGCTATTTTCGATAGGTCTATCTCTGAAAATATGTGTCATATTCGGGAGACCTGACAATAAAAAGTTGGGAATAAGTTTTGACTATAGGAGAAGAATGACGAAACTTGCATTATTGATTCGCCTGCGCTAAATTTGTGTGAATCTAAAGATTTTTATGAATCCCTGATGAATGAGAAAGAGTTAGCGCCTTTCGATTTTATCGGGGATTCCTTTTTTATTAGGGTTTCGCGCTAACAGCCCTATTTCGACTTCTGCCGACCGCATGCCCGACTAAAGGGTTAAAGTCCTCACTTCGACAACCAACGATTTAAAGCGTACTGAAGGGCGGCTAATAGCTTCTTAAACTATTACATCTGTTAAATGATACGAGGGTGTGTAACTTGTTTCCCGGTATCAGCCAAAAGCGAATGACGAACTAACGTGACGCAATGAGTCAGAAGATAAGTTGCTTCTTTGGGAGGGGAGGCAACTTGTTTTTCTGTACCCTGCTCATTCGGAATCTTCGTTCTGCAATGTCACTTAAAAATAAATATTATAATTAATATACAAGTTATTATACATATTGTATATTTGAATCATGATAGCAACAGTAAAAGAGATTACAGAAATTTATCGTGAATGCGATAATAAGTTTTTATTAACCGGTGGTAGCACACGACATTTTGTTAGAGATCTGTTTTTGCCTTCACTTGAAGACGCTGGATTTATAATAATTAAAGTGTCAGAGGCTCCTAAGAAAATTGAGATAGATCAATTTGAAGTCAAGAAAGTAATTGCTCATGATCTTAGATCAAAAGGTTATTCATACAGGCAAATACAACGGGCACTAGGTTACAAATCAGTTCGTTCAATTTCACACCTATTGAATCATGGAAGAGAAAATGAATCTTGATTATTGGAAATCTCAGCTTGATGAGAAATGGCTTGAAACCATGTCAATAATTCACAAAGGTAAGAGCATTGAAGATGCAGTTACCGGAAGCTTTGGTCATATACTTGCTAATCCTGATAGGCTTGAAAACAGTACAGCAAGTGATTTTAAGAAGCTTGTTAACACATGGTTGGCAAATATGCCACGACCTAAAAAAGTAGCACAGAAGTTAAATTTTGATGATTTATGAGCTGTTGGACAAAGGAACAACTTGAACAAATGCTGTTTGATGTTGTTGATGAACTCAACTTATTTATCAGAAGCTATTATGGATAAACACGGCCCACTTGGAACTCCTCCATCTGAATTAGTTAGGATTGTTTTAGAACAAAAAGACAAAGAAATTAGAATGCTAAAATTAGGTTTTAAATCTATTGAGCTATGAAAATAAAACCACAAGTATCATTCACAGTCAATATTGATTTATCTGAAGGTGAGTTAAGAGCACTTGATGCTTTGGCAGGATATGGAACAAAAGAATTTTTGACCTGCTTCTATACACACATGGGTAAACATTACCTTGAGCCATTTGAAAAAGATCTAATCGGATTATTCGAAAAGGCTAAATCATTAAGACCTCAAATAAATGAGATCCAAGAGGCTAGAAAAAAGTTAGGACTTCCAATTGTAAATCCATGAGACAGTTCTTTTTTGACTTACTTAACAACCTTTACAAGATGGCCGGTCTACGCCAACTAGAAAAGATATACGAAGAGTTCCCAGATAAGAAAGATCATACACGCGAGATAAACGCTCTTCTGGATGAATTGTGTAAGGTTTGTGGAATGTTCAGCTACATACCAGAACCTGACATGCAGAATATAATCCGAGATAAAATATATTCAGATCCTAAATTCATCGGGTTAAACGGAAAGATTTTATTCAACTGGTTTGATAGCGTTAAGGGGCCTTACTATTCTCGATATATTGATGAACAATCAAAGAAAGAACAAAATGAAAAAGTGAATGCAGAACCTCTTACAGGTGAGGCGCGTGAAAAAGCTATTAAAGAATGGCAGCAAGTCGTAAATAAGATCGGGTCGCCTGAAAAAATGGAGCATACAGGAAGTAAATTGAAAAGTAAGTTCAGTCAAATATCTGATATTCCTGAAACTAAAGAACGATACAGGCCACCTTCACTTGCAGAAATAGAAGCACGTGAAAAACATCATGCATGGATTCAAGCTAACTTCGATTGGCGCACAGGTGATAAGCTACCGGGCTATGTTCCAGAAAAAGAGTGGATTAAACTAAATTTCAAATGATATCTAAAAAAGTTTTACGTTATTATGCTTCTTGTGGCCGTGGATACTGGTCAAAAAAGGCAGCGATAAACCATGAGGAAAATTGCAAGTGTTGGAAGAATCCTAAATTCAAAACATGCCTATCTTGTAAGTTTAAGAATTTTGTAAGAGATTCTGATGGCGTTCAAACTTGGACAAACAATGATTGTACAAATCCAAAATTCGATTTTGATAAAATGTTTAGGCCTGTACATGAGCATGCTGAACATATAGCAATGATGTGTCCGGTTTGGGAATCTAAAGTTATGGTTACAACAAAATTATAAATAATGAAACCGCTGCACTTAACTTTAAAAAAGAAATGGTTTGACATGACTGCATCAGGTGAAAAGCCAGAGGAATATCGAGAAATAAAACCCTATTGGATCAGTCGATTAATTGATTGGTCAGAGTACCCAAAAGAATCAAAAGATGACCATAAATATATCAAAGAAAATATTTGCTACGATATTGAACAGGGTCATTATTGGGAAGATGTTTTAAAATCATATTTCTCAAAAATTAAACGCTATACTCATTGCTATATAAGGCTCGGATACTCAACTGATGCACCCCAGTTGCTTCGTGAGATTAATGAAATAGTAATACATCAAGGCAATCCAGAATGGGGTGCAGAGCCAGGAAAGTTATATTTTGTGATTCGATATAAAAGAGTGGATTAAAATTAACTTTAAATGACTGAATCAACAATAGTTCGAGAGAATCTGATGACAATTGAAGGTTACACAGGGTATTGTGGTAATGATATTTCACGAAGTTTACCGAAAGGATGTGATAATCCAAGAACAATTTTTAACGGTAGTCAATTCGTTTGTCCTAAATGTGGGTGGAAATCTAAATTTCCTGAAGATTTCATTCAGAGGTACAAAGCAAGATGGAACAAAAGTTAACCTTACTAAACACAAAATTTTATTTTAAAGACATTATTAATTTTCTTTAAATTTTATATATTTGTTTTATGTTAAAGGCTTTTAGATATAGAATGTACCCGACTGATGATCAGAAGATATTGCTTAATAAGCATATTGGAGCATCAAGGTTTATCTATAATCTAGCCCTTGAGACTAAGCAAATGGCATGGTCTGGTAACAAAATTAATCTGTCATGTTTCGACTTAACTAAGCAATTGCCAGATCTAAAAAATGATTGTGAATGGTTAAGAGAAATAAATAGTCAAACATTACAGCAGTCGATATTTAATTTAGATAACGCATTTACGAGATTCTTTAAAGGACAATCTGCATATCCTATATTCAAAAAGAAAAGTGCATACAATGGATTTAATGTGCCGCAGAATATAAAAATATATGGTGATCTTATTAAGATACCTAAATTCACTGAGGGAATAAGATTTGTTTTACATCGTAATTTAATTGGTACGATAAGAAATGCAAATATAAAATGCACAAGCACTGGTAAATATTTTGTATCAATATTGTGTGAAACTAATGTAAAACAAAAAGCAAAGCCGAAAGTAAAGGAATCAACCACTATAGGAATTGACTTGGGGATAAAAACATTTTTAGTCTCATCGAATGGGCAGCGTTTCGATAATCAAAAATATTTGCGCAAGGCTCAGTCTAAACTTAAATACATTCAAAGTAAATACGCAAGATTCAAAGGCAAAAGAACAAAGCAAAAGTTGGCTCTACTACATGAGAAAATAGCCAACCAACGCAAAGATTTTTTACATAAAATATCTTCAATTATGATACGAGATAACCAATCTATCGCAATTGAATATCTGAATATATCTGGCATGATTAAGAATCATAATTTAGCCCAAGCAATAGCAGATGTAAGTTGGTCTGAGTTCATTCGAATGCTTGAATATAAATCTGAATGGTACGGTCGAAACATAATCAAGATAGGCCGATTTGAACCATCATCAAAAATGTGCTCAGCATGTGGTAGAGTTAATAAAGAACTTACTCTAAAGGATAGAGAATGGACTTGTATCTGTGGTACTAATCATGATAGAGATATTAATGCCGCTATTAACATTAAAAATTTTGCTTTAAGAAATTATCTGTCTGTGGGACGCAGACTTAAAAATCAGAACGAACTGCCGACAATGGTCGGAGTGATGACTTCTGAAGCACATAGTAGTCCATTAAACACATAAGATATTTAAGCCATGACACAAGAACAGAAAGCCGAACAGGCATGGGAATTTCAGGCTGTTGAACGAGCTTTAAACGATGGTGATTATTTAACAGGTATCTCAGACTTCAAATCATCCCTTAAAAGAGAGATTGAAAAACGAATAGAAGAACTTGAACGTGAATTAAAAATGTACATACCTGAACAGGATGACATTAAAGCAAAAATAACAGAATGCAAAAGATTTCTTGAACTACTTAACACAGTTTAACCATGAAATACGAGATAACAAAAACAAACGGTAAATGGGCGGATCAAAGTGAAATTGGTAAAGTACATCTTGAAGGAGCTTATGATACCGCTGCTTGTGGATTGGCAGATGAAGATTTTGAATCTAAGCCAACAAATAAGCCCATAACATGCCCACAATGCAAAGATATGCTTACATGGGCAAAGAAAGCCGCAAAACTTAAATCTTAAGAAATGAAAACTCTATCTATCCTATTCTCCGAACCTAATGTGTTCAGTGCTGTTATTGATGGCATTAATGTAGAAATTCGTAATCCTGAAATACTGAAAGGAATTGTATATTCTATAATGGGTGATTTCTATAAAGTTAAAACAGGAAGCGACTGTGATCAATTTCTTCAAGGAGGTGACATATTCCAGGTAGAGGGATTTGAATATGAAGTGAATAAAAAATGCTCATTTTGTGGATGGCTTGAAAAGGATCACATAAATGGACATTGTTATGAATACTCAGATGAAAGCGAGGACTATTTCTATAAGAATAAGTTTTTCAAATCACCAAATACCTGCATTGTAAAGCTTGCTAAAGAAGAGGAACCGAAAGAACAATTGAAAAGGCTTATCGATGAGGATTTTAATGCAATTGATAACGCATATTACTTGGGTTGCAAAGATACAATTATTAAATGTCTGGATATTGTTAAGCAACTCCCTTCTAATTTTAGCATAAGACAAACTTTGATTGAAGAAATAGAGAAGTTAAAGAACTAAACCTTGTCCTCAGCGGTCTAGTTGAAAAGTCTGTGACCTATTTGAACTAATAAAAAGAGTTAAAGACCAATCAACAAACTAGCAATGAAAAAGGATAAAGAAATCTATGAGCTTTTAAGAGAGGCATTAGAATACATCTGTGAGCCGGCATCAAAAAGATTGCTTAAAAAAAGATCAGAACTTATTGAACGCGGTAAATTAATTTTTCCTAAACTTACTGATTATGATGCCAGCAATTGAATTTAAAGAAGCAAATTTTACATTTGGTAAGCCTGCCGATATGACCGACGAGCAATGCTATGCTTTGCAAGTGTTCAAAGGCATAGACACTGAAGGAATGCCAGTAATTATTTCTAAATGGATTCTTAATGCAGATGAGCTAAAAATGATTCAAGAAACTGGATGCATGTATTTACGAATTACTGGAAGCGGAATGCCGCCGGTAAGTTTGGAAGTAGAAAATCCATTTATAGACCAATAGCCAGCCCCACAATAAAAGCTACTCCTATTCCGATAATCTTTAACTTGCCAACGAACTTGCGTTTCTTTAAAGTCTTATCCTGAACCTTGATTACTTCATCCTGCTTAACGATTATAGAATCCTGTTTTGATATGGTTGAATCCTGGCTTTCTATAATGGCATTGAGCACGTTTAAATCTTCCAGGTGATCTGTTTTCAAAACTTCGATCTTATTTTCCTGAGCCAGATTTAATGAATCAAGATCGCCAACGAAAGCCTTAACGACTGCCATTGAATCAATTTCCAGCATGACTTTAGGCCTTGTTTCGGCAATTCGCTCTTTAAGCTTTAAAATTGGCTTGTCTGCCTTCGCCTCGTTAACAATGTGCTTTTCTTTGATAGTTGGTATGATGTTTTTTAGGCTGTCTGTAATGAGCTTATAATGTGTCGCTGAGGCTGTTAATATTTTAATGTCTGATTCGAGGCCTATTATCTTTAGCTCAGCGCTGTTTGACTTCTCTGTGTTTAGTAGATAAAATGCTCCGATTAAGAGAATTAAAATCAGGATTACTATTTCTTTCCAGTATTTCATAGTATTTTAGTCTCTGTTTAAACAAAATTAAAATTATGAAGAAAACAATTTATGTTATCGCAATCCTCTTCAGTTTCTCAATTGGTCTTAACCAGCCATTGGGATTTGTGAAGGAAAAAACGGAGCAATCCGCAGCAATTTCAACGGTTACGACTCATTCGTTACTTTAGTTGATCTTGTTTATGATGGACATCTGGCAGTGGCTGACAGGTCTATCTATTTTGATGAAGTGAATCTTCAATTTTCATCAAAAAAATTAAAGGAATTAGCCTATAAAAGAACATTTTGGCTTGATGGTCTCTAAAACTATCAAGCTTTTTTTATATCTTTGTTTCAGAGAGGTTTCATAATGATGGATGGTTTAAGTAGAAAGGCCTGTCGTTCGATTAATAGTCGTTAACTTCAGGTCTTTTTTATGTTGTCACAACTCCTAATGCCTTCTTACTTTCTTCCCATCGTTGTATCCTTTGTTGTGCGCCTTCTGAAGCTGTGTTTATCTTTTTGGTAATCTTCGCAAAATAATCAATATCAGCAAGTCTATTTAAGCCACATTCGCGCCAATAGGCACAAGCTGCCTCTAATCCGTATTGAGGTGTTTCTAATAGCTCAGGATGATTTAAAAGATCTTGTTTGATGATGCCGCCCATCCATATGTAGTTATCCTTTAACGTAATTTGTAAAGGGCCTTTGCCGGAATATCTCCATCCATCGCCAGACGATTCAGGGCCATTACCACCAGTATTTTGATAAACTCTATTCGCTATCTTTTCAGGATTACGAACATAATTTTGTGCGTCAGCCAAGTCTTTAAAATCTTTCGGAAATACTTTCAATAATCTTTCTGCGCTTGTGTAATTAAGATTCTCTTTGTTTTTACTCAGAGACATTGACTCATGCGCGATTTGGCTTGTAAATGCCGCTATTCTTCGCGGCGTGCTGATCTGATATTTATCGAATAACTCTTGAACAAACGGATAGTATTTATCAACACCCGAAGGTCTGGCATGTGGAAAGCAATCACCGAATAGTTTCCTAGTTATAATCATAGTAATTAGGATTATCGCATATTATTTTAGTCAACGCATAAGCGCATATATCGGCATTAAAATCATGCAATAAATTTTTTCCTTTTAAAGTCAATAGCCATTTATAATAGATTCTATCCAACTCTGTTATTTTCATCGTTGATAGATTACAATAACTGATAAAATACAAAGTGCTAAAGCTAAGGCCTTCATTACAATATGTAAGTTCGGACCGACCCATGCTGAGAACCGATCGAGTAATCCAGAATCGTGTTCTTTATGATCATAGTAAAATAATGATCTATGTGTCCAAGCGTTTCTAATGAGCTCGTAAATAAGCCAGAACGATGTAACCTGAAAAATAAGATATGGTGCCCATACTACAGTTAATTCCCATGCTGTTAAATCGCTGTAATTGGTTTTTGAATCCTGATTGACCATTAACATGAAGATACCATGAATGATAGCCAGCATGCCGCGTATTGTGAAATAGAGCAGGTAGTTTGGCTTGCCTCCTTTATAAGTTGTTTTGTAATCGTAATAGTTGAATGCAGGGATTACAATAAATATCCAGATTAAAATAAGTGCTGTTATCATTTATTAAAGTTACGAATTAATTCCTTCATAGAATCAATTTCAGTCTTAGCGAATAAATCAAATCTCTGTGATAGTAATAGAATACTGGCTTTCATTTCCACATTCTGAGCTATAATTGTTGCTGATAATGATTCGAATCTATTATTCTGCATCTCAATTTGTTTATCATGACGATGAACTTTAAGCAGCAACCATGCAGCTACTCCAAAAACAATCATACATAACAGACCGATTAAAGCGTTTGTCGTTTCCATAAAATGATTAGAGTTGCATATAAAAATAGCTTAATGTCTGTGAATTCTACAGGCCATAACCAGAAATTGAAAATTGGTTGTTCATATCTAATAAGAAAATCTAATAATGAAAGAACTTCGAGAATCAAAAAAGCACGAAATAATAAGCTGAACTTTGGAATTTCGAACATACAAAATATCCAAATCAGTATTAGTGATATATGATTTAGCATGAAGTAAGCATATGATTGTAGATTTATCCCTATATCTACAAGCTTACCTTCAATCTTTACGTAGAAATTATCGAATAATGGAAACGGATGTATATAAATACCTTTTGGCAAAATAGTGCAAAAGCGATTTATAAAAACAGCTAACATTATTGTCCATATTCCCCATTTTCTCATGGCTTAACCGGAGGCGGTTGTGGCGGATTCTCGGGTACAGAATAGAATTCAAGTGTTTCTGAATCTCTGCCTAATACATGAATATAACATTTGCCATCTGGATGAGCAACTATTCTGAATTCTGTATGCTCATTATTCGATTCCTTTCTCAGGTAATCCAGGAGTTTCATTGCCTCCTTTATTTTGTTCTCTTCCATTTGCTATTTGTTCTAAAAAGTCATTTCTTTCTTTTAATCTGTTGATGGTTCTTTTCTGATTCTCATTTACAGTTATCAGATAAGCTACTAACAACATACCTAAAGTTAATATGGACTCTCTCAAAATAGCGTATTAATCATACACTAATTTAAGCAATCCTTTACTTGGTTTTACAAAACCTTATTTTTAGGTTTCAAATCTCCATCAACGTAGCCAAAACAAATCCTGTCTGATCTTCAAAGAATGGCTCGAGACTTATCTTTATGTCAAACTCAGTTCCATCTTTCTTCAAGCCCTTAAGCGGCATTCCGGTTGTTCCCATGTTCCTAACCTTTGGCGATCCTGAGTAACCTTTCAAGTTATCATCGTGCCTTTTACGATACGTTTCAGGCATTAGGTCTTTAACATTCAACCCCTCAATTTCATTGTAAATATAACCGAAAATGTGATTCACTTTGTTTGACGCAAATAGGATAAGGCCAGTTTTCATCTCTGTGATAATGCATGGTGCTCGGTCTAGTATCTTTTCTTTGAAGACATTACGATCACCGTTTACGAGTTTTAATTTCAAATCGGCCAGACGGTTCTTTATGTCATTTTCCATTTTGTACCCAAAAAGCTATTAAAAACCCAAACGCCGGGAGAATCGCCAAAAGTATTGCTCCCATAATCCAAATTACTAATGAAATCTTTAAACTGTTCTTTGCATTGTCAATTTTAAGCACATCGACCGATTTAGCCAAATCTTCTAAAAGCCGAACCGTAGCTTTGTCTGTCATTTTCCTTTGTGAAATAATAGCCATCTGTAAATCATGTCGTTGGAATATGTAATCGTCCAACAATCATGCCCCATGCCAGGGTAAATAGTCAATTCTGCTTTTTCCTTAACGTTGCATTTATTGTATTCTCGAACAAAAATTATATCATGCCCTGGTAAAACTCGCATATCTGCGTCACCATGGAATACCCATATTGGCGTTTTTGTTGTGGCGTTATAGCAAATGTTCTTTGCGGTTCCGCTACCGGCACAAGTGATAGCTGCGGTACATGAATATTTTCTAAGGTAATTATAAAGTGAAATAGCCCCACCTGAAAGTCCCGTTATGTAAATCCGTGTGGTATCCACATTATAATTTTTCTTAGCGAACTCAACGAATTTGTGAAGGCTTTCAACATCGTATAAATGACTGTAGTTTGTGTTCTGAGGCAATAAAATGACAAAGCTATCTACCGGTAAAATGTTGTGTTTAAGAAGCGAGCCAATGCCGGGGTTCAATACTTCGTAAAGCTGTGCGCCTGGATGATTCTCACCAAAACCCGTTAGCGCAATGAGTAAAGGCATTTTACACAATCCATTTGGGACATGATCAGTATATGCGAATACTTGCGTATATGGCTTACTTGACGGTAATGGATGCTCAGTATATCTCTGCCCGAAAGCGAGAACAGGAAATAAGAGTAAGAAGAGTAGTTTTTTCATAGTTTTGGTCTTATAGCTTCAAAGGCATCTCGCCCGATTGATACATGTTGAAAATCTACGTAATGTACAGGATTTGCTGAATAAGTCGCCATGTTCAATAGAACAGCCCCCGGTTGATGATTAGCCACAACACTAACCGCAGCAGCTCTAACTGTCACAATTCCATCAGGTACCCGCAAAGGCGTTCCGCTGCCAGATCCACCAAGCAGGGTTTTTATTTGTGTTATTACCATCATTGACATTGAAGTCATTTGCGCGCTAAGTCCAGTTATTACAGCTTCAAGATTTGTTTGAAATCCATTTGCATCCCCTGTATAAAAAGTATCATTCTCACCTCCAATCATAAAATAAATGCATTTATTGCTTGCGTTTACTGATGTAAGGCGTGTTTGAAGATTTCCGGCGTGTCCTTGAATTACCGGATATAGATCACCAGCCCCGATATTCCATGAATTTGTTGAAGATGTAGCTGGGTTAGATCCATCTATGATACAGAATCGGGAACCTCCGACCCCATGTTTTTCCATGTAAATATCTTGATTAAGATATTCTGATAGAGCTGCTGTAAAAGATAACTCTGAACCAAACTGTGAAGAGCTTCCACCATCACCTTCATTATTTGTTCCGAAAAGAAGATTTGAGAAAACATTAGTTCCAGTTTGAATATATCCTTTTGGTAAAGATACTTTTAATCGGTTAGGAAGTGTCACGCTTTGACCTCCACAGTTTGATGAGCCGTGATAAATAACTCCCAATGCATAACTAATTGTAGTGTAACAATTATGTTTTGTATTAAGGTAGTTCATTACCTTCGTACGCTCGCCACTGGTAAGCTCAGTATTGCAATAGATTACTTCATACTCATAATGAGCGCTATAAGATGTTCCTGAAGATAATGTTCTATATCCAAAAGTGAATAGATTTGAAGCCGTCATATCATTGAACCAATCACCATTATTTGATGTGCTCCATGTCATTGACTGCCCTAGTATACCATCAAACCCCATTGTGTAAGCAGTGCCTGAAGAATGGATATTAACAATTATCTTTTTATCACTTAGTGATTTTGTTGAACAATACCCAATATTTGAAGTTCCTGCAACGGTACTATTAATGCCGATAGAATTATTTTGTGAACTTGAATTAGCAAAATCAGAAAATATAAGGTAGTTCGTTGCTGCCGTTGAATCCGTCTGAGCTAATAGAAATTGATTGTTAGTAAGTCCTACAGTTGCATTACAAAACCTACGCATTACTACAAAAATTTCTCCCTGTGAATGAGTAAATTTTGTAACTCCTGTTAAGCGTAGCCCCTCTGCACCCTCATAGCTTATATGACCTTTATCACCATCAATACCAGAATGATTTATATATGGCTTTCCTTGATTAGCATGGCGACGAATATAATTACCTGTTTCATCAGTTTGACTATAAAGTCTTCCAGCTGATGAAGTCATATTTTCAATATGGTTGTTATCAAACCAGAATTCCAGCTTAGAACCAAGTTCCTTAGGCGTGAAATTCTTATGTACCGTAGATTTACTTTCAGCTATTAATATGTCCTGCGGGAATTGGGCACAAGATTGAATGGTCTGAATCCCATTCAACGCTAAAATGGCAAGTAAAAATACTTTTATTATCCGCATGACTTTTGGGATTTTATGGTTTTGTTTTTCCTGATATTTAACAAGTCTTTTCTATCATTTTCAAACCAGAATTTTAATTCTGATACTAATTGTACAGGATTAAATTTTTTCATCTCAGTTACATTGTGCATGATTATAGATTTATTTTTTGAAACGTTATTTTTAATCTATCTGGAATAATAATCGATTGTCCGCTACCACCACAAGAACAAGTATGGTATATAACACCATTATTTTCAAAATCCCTCGCTACAAATGGTAAGAATATAACACTCATACTATCTACTTGCGCAATAGGAACATTTCCTAATTCACCAGTTTTAGTGTTAATAACAATCCATACGCTATCCTTTGAGTGTTTTAATTCATACACTTCTTTAGTATTGTTATAAACTTTTGTAGATGGCTTTTCTTTTAACTCATTGAATAACTTCGATGATATTTGAATTACTTCTGTTTGTGCATAAGTCTGTACAGAGTAAATGATTAGCAGAATTGATATTAGATGTTTCATAAGTAGTTAATTTAAGGAGCTTGATTAATTACAAAATAATTAATAGTACTTGTATCAGATGTGTTGATGGTTCCTGCTGCTACATTAGCCTGTAACGTTAACGTATTGGCTGTACAAACAGCTTGGTAAGTTGTAGTTAATGTTGTGCCTCCTGGCGAAACTAACGTTATAAAAGCTCGTGAACTTGTTGTAATACCTGAAATAGTAATAGCTTTTGTTCCACTCACTAAAGCAACCTGACCCATCATTCCATTTGTTCCTTCTTTGATTGCAAAGCCCTGACCAACTGATTTTAAAGTAAGGCTACCGTCTAAAGTTTTATTACCAGCTATTGTCTGAGTAGTTGTGTTAATCAATCCTGCATGTGTAAGATCAGCAGATTGCATGTAAATGCTATTGCCTGCTATAGTTGCGCCGAGCGATGAAACCGTTTGTCCATCCAAAGCACCTATTGTCGTAACTGAAGCATAGCTGCCATTAGTAACCCAAATGTCAGAACCTCTATTTTTAACAACTGCAAAGCTTGGCGCCGTTCCTGTAATTGTAGTTGATCCTTCTAAAGTTGTTGCGGCCGAAAGTGTTAAATCCCCTGTTCCTGCTTTAATTATTACACAAGAAAAACCGGAAGTGATTCCATTTGGTAGTGTGATTGTTACCGCGCTTGAACTTGTGAATCGAATACAAGTATTTTTATCGGCGGCTACTAAAGTGTATGTCGTTCCTGATTGGGTGGTGTAAGTGTCGAAAGGCAAATCGGCTGTAACTTGCGCTCTAAATGTGGCATTTGCAGCACTCCCAGATGACGGCCCCGCAAATATTGTGTTTGCTGTTTGTGTCCCTATTGTTGCCGATAAATTGGCAGTTGTCGGAGTTGCTAAATATGTACTAACATTTGAACCAAGACCGGTAATCGAGCCTACTGCCGGGGTTATTGTATTACTTCCTGCCGCTGTTATAAGACCCTTCCCATTCACAGTAAATGATGGAGCTGTGGTTGTTGATCCAAACGATCCAACGTTTGAATTTACAGTCGCTAGTGTTGTGGTGTTTCCTGAGCTTGATACATCTCCTGTTAGATTTGCGTTTGTTGTAACCGTAGCTGCGTTTCCAGTAACCGAACCAGCTATAGCATTAGTCACTGTTAAATCAGTAAACCATCCTTTTGTTATACGTGTTCCTGTACTTCCGATTATTCCGCTTGCATCTGTAGCAAGCAAAGAAGCCGATGCGCCTGGCGCCGAAGAACTTGTAATAGCGTGAGTGTGTGCGGTTGCAGTGCTGTTTGTTGAACTCACTGTGAGCGTTCCGGGCGTTGCTATTGTTGTAGCAAAGCTCCCAGTGCCTGATCCTGTCACTGCACCAGTTAACGTTATTGTCTGATCACCTGTATTAGTCCCTGAACTTGTTCCGCTGAATGTACCTGATTGTGTTGCGAGTGTGCCAAGGCCTAAGTTTGTACGTGCTGTTGATGCACTAGCCAGATCTGAAAGGTTATTAGCTGCAAGTAATGCACCTGCGCTTCCTGAACCCGTGCCTCCTTTAATTACAATATAAGTGCCATCATAGTAAATATCTTTTCGTTCATTTGGGCCAATGTCATTAGCTGAAAGATTTACAAGTGCTCCGCCAGATTGCTTTTTAATGGTCTTAGCGCCTAGTCCATTGAGTTCAAATGTAGATGTTCCTGTATTTGCATTTGCAAATTGAACTGTTATAGCTAGTCCAGTATATGAAGTTATTGTACTAGGTAAATACGATGCTGTATATGTATCGGGGCCAGACATAACAACAGCACCTTGAACAGCAGTGTTATATTTAGTTGTTGATATCGATGATACCGTAGGGTCAATTAATATTTGCCCAAATCCTGATAATGAGCAAATAGTTAAGGTTAATATTAATAGTTTTTTCATAATTCTGCTTCCTTCTTTTTAAAGAATGATTTTATTTTTTTAACCGCATAAATAAACCCTTCGAATGCTGCACCGGCCGCAAGTATGTAAATGTCATGCCATGCTTTTAACTCAGTGCTTAATAGTGATCCTAATGGATCTATGTTAAAGTTCCTGTAACCCATCCAAAGTATTACAGGTACACAAACAAGAGATCCAAACCATAATGGCCAGTGACTAACTGCATAGGACTTGATTTCCCATTTTGTTTCTGGGTCTTTATCATTTTCTTTCTCTGACTTTTCAATGTATAGTTCAGCTAAATTCCACAAAAACCAACCAGCAAGACTTATAAAGAAATTCATATTATTGTGTATTTATTACGTACCAATCTAAATTTGAACTTGTGCTAGCATTATTAACCAAAGATAATATTAATGCATTTGCAACTATAGGGCCACTATCTCCCTGAGCAGTCATTCCGCCAACACTAACCGGATAAAGATAACCTCTCTTAGAATTAGCTGGAAATTGAGTTGCTAAACTCACAGGTGATTGTAATGCAATTATAGCACCTGAACCAAGGATTCCTAATGCAGTTTTTAATTGAGCAATAGTGCCTTTATAATTTACTCCGCCAGACAATACTTCTATTAAGTCAGTATCGCTTATTGATGGAATTGCAGATAGATCACTGATGTTATAATTTGCCATATTTTTAAACGTTTACTAAAACGCTACGCGATTCACCTGTAAATATTGTTCTAAATCCTAAGTTCGTAATTCTTAAACCTTCATCAGTCACCGGATTTATTGTATTGAGATTTATTTTAACCGTAGCCGTTCCTACACTAATAGTAATATCAGCTTGAGTGCACGGCCTATTGTTAAATTTCGTTCTCATAAAAATACTTCTACACTTCTTGAATCACCAGTATAAATAGTTCTAAACCCTAAATCAGTTATCCTTAATCCTTCAATTGTTGGATTGTCTCCGAAAAACAATCCTTCAGGAGCTTGTAAGATAATAGGATTTGAAAAGTCATGCCATTTTAAATCTGATTGATAATAAGCCTGTGCTTTTGTGCTTCTCGCGTTATTTACTTTCGTGTAAATGCTTGTTGGCTTGTCAACATAGTACATCAATCCGCCTGATGTAATCATAACAAATTTCCATTGTTTTTTGATTACCTCATTCCAAAAATCACAATTTTCAAGCAATGCCGTACTATCAATTACCGCGTTATGGTTCGCGCCTACTACGCGAGTGCCTATCAAATCTTCCTCTTCAATTACTTCACTTCCGTTATATTCACCTCTCGTATTTCTAATTACAAAATATTTTCCTGATGACAAATTATCAAACCAAAATTGAATGTCCTGTAATTCTTCATTAGCCGGTGTTTCAAACTGATCTATTAAACCAAGTCCAACAATTCCAGCGAAATCAATCCCACATCCTCTATTCGTATAATCATCAATATCAACTTCACAAAAATTCATATTACCTCACTCACTCCATAAAACAAAAGTATCTTTTCGCTCGGGCTAGTTTCAGTCATCTGATAGCATTCATGAAAGTAATGTGATGGCCTGTAATCTAATACCTGGCCCTGAAGAACTATTTCATTTCCTGTCTGTGGCCCTAAATCAAAAACTTCTAAGCTTTTACCATGTGCCTTTGCGAAAAACTCAAATATCACCGATTCGCTGCCTAAATTAAATTCTGAATCATCTTCATCGAATAAAGTAATAGAACGATCGAACTGAACATTTTTGTAATGCTCCATATCTAACCGTTTCCCGATGTATGATTTCGAGGCTAACATTTTATAAACTCCAAGTTAAATTCAATTGCATAAATATTGTGCGTTGTGCGATGGCGTTCATAAGCTGTTTTGTCATTATATTCTTGGTTGTAAACTCCTTCATGATCTGTTATCAAATCAATTGACGAACCACGATGAATAAACTTATAACCATCCAAAGCTAACTTACTAGGTATAGTTTTTATAAATTCAAAAATGAACTCTTCCCCTAACTGTATTTTATGCGCTAAAAATATTCGCATTCTAGGTACTATTCTATTGGCTATGTCAATACCGAAACTAAAATCCTCGTCTTGTGCTTCTGATCCGCTTATGAACCTCCAATAAAAATGACCATTCATGCTATCAACAAATGCCGCTGGCTTTCTCCTTATGTCAACTGAAACTGGTTCCTGCTGATCCGATTTTTTAATAAGCTCACAAAGTCCATACGCTTTTAATCCAGCAGTTGGTAATGCTGCCAAAATGCATTTATCATATTCAAGGCAAATCTTTTCCAATTTCAAAATTAATTACTGATTCAAGAATATTTCCCTCTTTGGTATTTTGATTGAATATAGGCTTTTTATACTTAGCCTCCATCCATTGCGATTTATCAAAGTTCAAGTTGTTGTTAAATCCGATTCCGTAAGATCCTGGCCCTAAATCGAAGAATGCATAATCAAAATACATTTGATCAGTATTCCTTAAATTAACGTAACCTGGATTCTTACCGATGTCTGTTTTATATTCAGCGTAACCGCCTTTGAAATAAGTCTTGCCGGTATTTCGTGCCTGATTCTTTTTGCTGATCGAAATAGGGTTAGTGCCGTATATTCCAATCTTGCCCTCAACTGCCTCACCTTGTAAGAATATCCGGTTCTTCTGTTCAACTAAAACTGTTTGCACGGCAACTTTAACGGCCCGATTAAACGTGTTCGGGTCTTGCATTTTCTTCAATACTATGTCCCAGCCATTAGCAGCCACAACCTTTTTTGCCTCCCTTTGGTCTTGATTTTGCCATTATGGTAATTCGTAAGAGTGAGTAACAAGTGATTTACATGAAAAACAAATATGATCTTCTTTCATTCTGATGCCGCGAATAGCATTATCTGATTTTTCTTCTGCCCATGCCTGATAGTTTCCTATTAATTCTTTCGCGCGATCTGATGAAAGCGTAGTCCATCGATTAAATTTATCGGAATGGATTCTTTCGAACATTAATTCAAGGCCTATAAAATACCAAAATGCATCTTTGAAAATATTGATGTTTTGCTCAACAACTTTCTCAACGCTGCAAACTGAGTTAAATACCACGTTAAAACCTCCACCGTTTACCTGGGTGACATGCGCGCGCCCACCGCCATAACATGGATACCAGCAACTAAAGTCATCCCATAGTCCGTAATAATCGCTGTAGTAACGGTTAGTAGTGCCGAACAAATCAGGATATGCAGTAGCATCATAGCCGATGAATATCTGATCATTCGAAAAGTAAGTATCAATATTGATTGTGTTTTCGCCTTCTGTTAGTGTCGCGTTAACTGTTTTTAGAATCTTACCGTTTTCGTCTTTATCAAAAATGTAAAATTCAAAATCTATGTCCTGCGCCAGATTTGAATTAACAACAACTGAAACAATTTGCGTCTTACCGTAGCGCGGTAATCGGTAATAAAGCGTAATGCCTGACATTAAACCAGATTGATTCACGTCATCACCAAACTTTGATGTTTCACGTGAAATAAGGCTTAAATCAATATGGAATTTGTCGGTAAGCTTTGATTGAATGAGTGAGGTAAAGTTTACTATTGATCTTTGATATATGTCAGTCCAAAACTCGTTAAAGTCTTCCTCTTCATCTTTCGTAAGATCATCTAGTAATTGTAAAGTAACGCCAGGCAGTCCGTTTGCGTACAAACCGGACCTGCTTGGCGTATCTTTTGAAGGTGTTATGTATCCTTCTAACATGATTTTAAACGAATATTCCGTCAGGAGCAATTAGCACCTTTGGATTTGAGAATGATTGCCATTTAATATCTACTGACCAGAATGCCATTGCCTTGGTGGACTTAGCATTGTTGATCTTCGCATAAACAGAGCTTGATACATCAATGAAATACAAAAGCCCACCTGCTGTAATCAAAGCTACTTTCCATTTACGTCTATTGACCCCTTCCCAGAAATCACGGTTTTCAATCAGTCCCTCTACCTCAATGTTTGCGGTATGATCAGCACCGGTTACTACCGTTGCCTGTAGGCCGAAACCATCTTGCTCAGTAGCAGTGCCGCCATTATATTCACCGCGCGTATTAGGAATAACATAGACCGATTGTGGGGAGGCTATAATTTCATCCTCCCACCATGTTGGATCTTCTAAATCGGCATCACTTGGGCTTTGGTCATCCTTGATGAGTCCTATCCCAACTATACCCGCATAGTCTATCCCGCAATCACGGGAAATATAATCGGGTACATTTGCGTCGCAAAACGAGGTATCAGCCATAATTAAGCGCTAGTTGCTCTATATCCCCAAAGACCTGTAACGCCCCACAATTCATCTGTACAATCTGGAGAAACTGCACCGCCTGATTGAGTAGCAAAAGAATCACCTTGGAATACGTTGAATGTATCGTAGAAAGCAGAAATTTGATATACCCAAACCTCATTACACTCATCCCATTTGAAATCCAAATCCCATGAAAGGCGTGGATAAACTGGATCAGGAATAACAATATGTTTGTTTGTTGCAGTATCAATGTTAATGCTGTTGTTCTTATTGAACCAAAGCAAATGTGATGCTCCGAAAGCCGCCATAATAAATTTATTGGCCCCCAGGATGTTATTTGCTGCCTGATCTACGAAATACGCTGCACCTGCTGCTGCCTTCGATGCTTCGTAAGAAACATTTGAGCTATTGCAACATGCCATATTTGCCAGTGCAAAAAATGTTTGTAAGTTACCTTGCCCTATGATAGCCGGAACCCCATTGAACTGCATATTATAGTAATCCTGAATCAAATTTGCCTGATAATTACCCATTAAAGGGTGAGGCTGGCCGTTGATTGTGCCGAGCAACTGAACATCGGTGTAAACGTCATTGGCAACAATGCCACCATTTTGACGAACCTTATAGCCAATATCTACCGACATACGGGCTAGAATAACTTCGTCCAACTTTTCACGCAAGGCGCGAATGTTTGACATTACGAATTCATTAATGAACTGATCTGTGTTTTCACAAATCTGCATCATTTTATCGTTCGTGAACATGATTGGATTAGTTGCAATCCGATCATTTAATAGTACAGTTACCTCCTTTTCTTCTGGTTCATATGCTGTATCGCAAATGCCAGTTTCAAGCGCCACAGTACCCGTTAGAATCTCGCAGGGCTTAACTCTACGCTTATAAGTAAGACGTGTCTGAATTATTTTTTTACCACCTGAACCAGGTTTTTGAACATATTCAGCCTTTAAACCTCCATTATCGGGAGAAAGGATGAAATCAAGCGCGCCTGTCTGACGGCCTAAAAGGAAAGCGTAATTTTTACCGGCTAAGTCCTCAGCGGATCGCAGAGTCTTTTCACATAGTCCGGCCAATGCTTGTGCAAAGTCATATCTTGCCATTGACGTTAGAATTTAAAGTGAAACAAAAAGATTAATTGATGTTTGACTGTTGAGCGCCTCGACGCTGCTTTCCTAATCAGGCAAAACGAAATTTTGATAAATAATCAGCGGGATGAAATCCACTTCAGAACTGATTAACAATACGAATATAGGAATTTATTTCAAAAACAAAAAGCCTCCATAAAATAGAGGCTTTCTTAAAATGAGAATTATTTTAATCTATGGTAGTGATACTTGAGTTTTCCACATTTGCTCATGTAGAGATTCTTTGCCATCTACTTCAACTTTTTTACGCACATCCGGCAATCTTTTATCGTCACCTCCATTGCTTTTAGCAATAAATGGATCCATGAATTTGTCAATCAATGATTCGAAAGTAACCTTTTTGTCACCTTCAAATACTTCGCGTGGGACACCGTCCTTTTCCTGCATGACACGGATTGAGCCATTTTCAAATTCGTATTTATAGCCTTTTTGCTTCAGCATAAGCACGCCCATGGCGTTCAATGATTCGCGTGTCGCCTGGAATTCCTTAGCTACATTATAACCTGCAAGCTTCTGAGTCACATAGAAATCGAAGTTCTTCTCTTCCATCTGACGCGCGAGTGTTTCTTTTTCGGCTTTAGCTTGGTCCTGAAGAGCTTTGTATTTTCCTGACCATTCATCCTCTACCTTGCGAATGTCATCCGGTGTAAGCTTGCCCTTAGCATCTTTAAGCTTTTCATCCATGGCAATTTTCAGAAGCTTAATCTTTTCAGGCGTATCGAAAACACTTTCAATCTTCTTTTTGTGTTCTTCGCTCACCAATGGCAAAAACTCTTTGATATTGTCATCGATGGCAGTGAACTTTGATTTGTTGGCCTTCTTTGTGATTTCGGTAATAATTTCGTCATCACTTTTTGCCCGGTCCCGGGTAAGATAACTTTGGCTGAACTTGATATCAAATTCGGCCGGTAGTTCAATATCAAGTTTTGTAATGTCCTCAGTAAGCGGTATGCCCATGGCTACCGCAATTGGTTTTAGAAATTCGTTAAGCTTCATTTGTTGCGGTTTTTAGTTCCTGAATCTTTTCTGCAAGTTTGGCGGGTGACCACCGGCCATCTGGTTTTTTACCTGATAAGGCCTCATATTCTGAAACATCATTCGAAACAGCGATAGAATTGTCAAGCTGTATTTGTGTTTCAACTCCGTTTTCAATTACTACTGAAGGTTCAGCGTCCACAAGCGGAACACTTTCTTTTTCCACTTCCTTTTTTTTTATTTCCTCAACCGGCTCAGCGTCACCAATTCTAACCCATATATGTTTTAGCGCATCGGCAACCTTATCATTTACCGTTTTTTCTACGCCAGTATTTTTATTTCTGACTCTTACGTCCATAGTTTTTATTTCGAATTTAAGTGAGAAACTTTCCCAAAGCAAGAAAAATTATACATAATTACTTTTATCTGTTTATCCTTGTTTGATACTGTACAAAGTTGTAGTTTTGAATCGATGTTAAAGGAAAGAAATATTTTAAGTTTAACCCCGAGTCACGGGCTAAAAAGACCTGCCAGTGTGATGCTGGCACTTTTATTTTATGACTAGATACGAATGGGCAAAGAAAATAATTGAACAAACAGCCACAGAAAATAGGCGAATATGTAAAGCCTCAAAATGTGCGTGCAATGGTTGCATATCCTCCAAAGGAGTTAGAGAATCAGAATTGAAACTATATTTTGAGGGTAAATTATAATGGAATTAACCTATAAAACACGTTTTTGGTGCACATGCGGAAAACGCTATTTTGATGAACATAAGGATATAAATTGTAAAGCTTGTGGAAAAGGAAATCCAAGTCATCAAATAATTAAAGACATTTGTTTTTGTTGTGATGAAATGGAAGAGACATTTAAAGACCGGACTATTGTATTTGGTGAATATGATAATTTCCATAACACTAATACAAACGTTAATATAATAAAATGCTCACCATGGCCAGAAGGAACATGTTACAATGAAACGCCAATAAAATTTTGCCCATTTTGTGCTAAATCAATCACCACTAAAAATATAGGTGAGGTATGATTGATGGTTGCTACACAATAAAGCAGATCACAGAAAAGACCGGATTATGCAGGTCTACTATTTACAACCTTGAGGCTAAGAAAAAGATAAAGTTCAGGAGGTTAATTGAAGGCGGTAAGGTTTATATTAAGTTGGAAGAAATTGAAAATGCTTTGAAATGAAAAATAATAGAGTCAATCGCAAGGCTATCTTATTGGTAGAAAAGAGACGAATATTATTTGAAAAGAATGAGGATTGGAAAGAATTCAGAGCCAGTTTACTGAATCATAAAGCGGTAGGAAAGACAATTGAATTTTATAACCTTTTAGCATCTGGTGGTCAATCAATAAAGCATAGAAAACGATCAAAAATTAAACTATCTTCGGCACATAAAAACCCATATCAATAGCCCGCTGAATGGCTGCTTTAGGAACCACTGAAATGCTAACTGGCATTATCAAATGTTTACATTGGTGTCCGCCTGCATACACAAAAATACTGCTCTCTGTAGTGTCTGACCGTTTACCTTTCCAATCCAAACTTGCCCAACTTTCAATCTCTTTGTAATGAAAATAGTCCCCTGCACGATCACGGCAGAACTCGCGTGATTCCGGTATAAGACCACCAACATACTGAAAGAACTCTAATCCTAATTTAGCACCTATAGCCGCTTGGTAAGACCTGGAATAATTGTTCAATACGTCCTGTGTAATCTGCTTTGTATAGCGTAATAGCTTTCCATCAGCATCATACGTGCCTTTAACATAGTTACGCATCTGGTCTATCATACCTGAGTATGAGCCGCCGGTGTTTACGTTTTGAAGTAATAAGTTATAAAGTGGTTCCTTTATCTGAGTCTGCAAACCATCGTTTAATAAAAGTCCTTCCACAGTTGAAATACTTTGCTTCTGAAGTGAGGTGATTAAAGTTGAACTATCATTGAATGCAGCTAACCCTAAATCGCTGAAATAACCGGCATTGATTGCGTCTAATGTTTTCATTGTGGCAACGAAGTCACTAAGGCCTTGATAATATCCGCCCTTTGTTAAGCCTTCGTCAAAAGCCTTATAAACGCCACGTATTATCTTACGATTGCTTGCCGTTTGCCGAACGTACCCATCCGGATCAACATCTAATTCACGAAGCTTTGAAACAGCGAGATTATAGATTGAATTCTGGGTGTTATCAACAATCTTACTAAAAAGCAAATTAGCCTCTTCAATCGTGGCCTCAATTTGAATGGCAACATCTTTAGGCGTTGGCATTTACAGGAGGATTGTTTGCGTATAAAGCTGCAGTATCAACCTTTGGTTTGTTGGCTATTACAAAATCAGAAGCGTATTTGTTTAAGACATCAAGCTTTGCTTTCTGATCTAAGTTGTAAAAATTAGGATCTTCGATAAGTGCCTGATTAATAAACTTGCTCATTTGAAAATGTAGTGTTGCATCTTCTTTGCTGATTACTCCTGTTGTGAACAATTGGTCAGCCTCTTCCACGGTTAACCCTGGAAGTGGGTCCAATTCAACAATCAAAATCAATTTACGTTTCAAATCAGGATTGTTTGCGAACTCTTTTGAAATTAATGCAATTTGTTTCTGTCTTAAATACTCCGGATTAACCTCAGCATCTTTCGCCATCTTGTATTCTGCAGTCAATTCAGGCGTTGAAGATATATCGAACTTAACCGGCTTGCTGATTTCGGGTAGATTCTTTTCAATGTCACGTCCTGGATTTGAATCAACTACTCCGAACATGTATTTGTTCATGAAGTAGTAAATATTCGTTAGGTGAGTATCAAATACAACTGATGCAACTTTATAAAGAAAGTCGTATAGCTCCCCACGATCTATAACCTTGGCAACTCCTGATTGATTTTCCCCAATGTCGTTAACGATATCCATGTTTAATGCTTCTAAGCCTCGTTCATGAAGTCTATCAACACGAACCTCAAGCATTTTTGTAGGCTCAACCGGAACCGTAGCATATTGTACCGGAACCATGCCTTTAAGATCGCTACCCTGTAGCTTATCAGATGAAACTTGGTAAACTCCAAACGGGCCAGTAACCCTTTTTAATCCGGTTCCTTGGCATGATGGGCAGGTTTTTGGCTTGCCTTCTGCATTAGGTATTTTTCCGTTATTACATCTTTGATCTTCAAAAACATAATCACACTCAGATGTTATTTCAATTTTCTGAGAGAATAGATGA
>Ga0207686_10000166_pt1 | contig 50260 bp, 50 predicted proteins | sample KBSM24metaG_FD_184396 | JGI IMG/M metagenome (GOLD analysis project Ga0207686, IMG submission 184396) | Miscanthus rhizosphere microbial communities from Kellogg Biological Station, Michigan, USA - KBS M2-4 metaG (SPAdes) (version 2) | ecosystem: Host-associated > Plants > Roots > Rhizosphere >...
GGGGAGGCTCGGCCCGGCCCATTCACGATTGGTGGTGCGATGGGCGAAGCGAAATTCGTTGCCGCTGTTGAGCCACATCGAGGTCAGCGTCAGCCCGCCAGAAAAATCGCGCGCGTCGAGATCGGTGCCGAAATTGGTGAGGACATCCTGACCCAGGATGGGATCGTCTTCCTTCCATTTCGCAATCGAGAAGCGAGCCATCAGGTTGTGCGTCTTGGTGGGCGACTTGGACAGCTGCCAATCCAGACGAGCACCCCCGGAGCCACCCTTCCAGCTCCGCAGGGTTGGCTGGGTGAAGTTGTCGACTGTTTGTCCGAAGCTGTCGTTGGCAATCCGGGCGATGCTGCTGCTGAGGGAAACCGGCGCCCCACCGAAGCTCGCGCTATCCTCAGCCCAGGGGGCGGAGGACGGCTGCTCCAGGTCCTGATAGTCGAAGCCGGCGACGAACTGTGCCGAGTTCTTGATGAGGGCACCGCTCACGACCGCTCCGGCCTGGATCGACGTGACGGAGGAGTCGGCAGGGTTGTCTTCAGTCGCGAGGGCCTGTTTCCCGCTGAAAGTGACGTAGGGTTGGAAGCGGAAAGTATTGCTTCCTCGCCGGCTGTAACCGCTCAGTGTAGTTCCCGGCCCCCCGCGCCATTCTCCATCGAAACTGTTCTCGATAACCTGAGCCTGCTCGAACATGCTGCGGAGATACACCGGGCTGCCGACCGGCTCGGTAGGCAAACCGGGGTGACGGAGCCAAAAGCCGGGGAGCCCGTCCACGTAAATCTTGCTCTGTGACTGCGGGAGGCCTCCAGCCATCTGGGCGTAGCCCCAGTGTCCATCACGGGGTGCGGAAATGATGGAGGACCCGCGGCTCAAGTCGCTCAGGTCGCTGCGCCATGCCGAGGTCTTCAATTCCCGATCGTTGAAATACTGCCCAATCGAGGTCCCGGTAGACGGCTCTCCCCGCTCGGGATAGGGGATTTCCTCGATGCTCGTGATCGGAGGCGGACGCCGCGTGAGAGCGATCCGCAGCTCGGTTGTGCGGCCGGCGAAGACCCGTACGCCGTTCTGACGGACCGGCTGGTATCCCGCCAGTTCCACGAGCACCGAATAGGTGCCCGGCGCGATGAGATGGAGGTTGAACCGACCGAGGTAGTCCGCCTTGAAGGAAATCCGGGAGCCGGTGGACTGGCTGAGCAACGTCACTTGCGGCTTCCCGATGGGCGCACCTTGTGGAGATACCACCTCACCGACGACGCGTCCTTCGGTGATACTCTGAGCGTGAATAAGGCCGGGAACCGTCCCCGCCAGTGCGAGGACTGCGGCCAAGATACGCGAACGGGCACGCAATCCTGCGGATTGGGCCATGAACTGTCCAGATAGGGGGAGAATGCGGACTACTAGGTGTTGATGGATAGTGCAGTTATGATGCCCACCGCGCAAGACGGATAATCCTTTGAGGAAGGGTGTGACCCGACAAACAAAAGCGGGCTTGATCTGCACTGCGCTCGCGCTCTGTGTCATCGGCTACTTCACGCTGCTGCCGATGCCGGAGCAAGCGGCTGCGGTTGCCGAAACCTCACCCTGGTGCATCGTCAGGTGCGGTGATCTTGGGCTGCTCGACATCATCCTCAACATTCTGCTTTTTCTTCCGCTCGGCATCGGCCTGGGTCTGTTGCGGGGGACCCGAGCCGCGGTGGCGATTGGGTTCGTGTGCAGTGTCGCCATCGAACTGACCCAGCTTTTTCTGATAGCGGGCCGGGACGCGAGCCTGCGCGATGTGATCACCAACACACTCGGTAGCGGACTCGGCGCATCGCTAGTGACACTCTGGCGCCCGATTCTTCAGTGCCAGGCCCACACTGCCCGCCGCCTCTCAACGATCGCCTGTGTCGGTTGGCTGGCCGTGCTCGGCGGAACCAGCTTCGCCGTTGAACCATCCCTGCCTCAATCCACCTGGTACGGACAATGGGCACCGGAGCTGGGACAATTCGACACTTTCCCGGGAACCGTCAGAGACGTCCGCCTCGCCAAGATGTTTCTCCCCGCTGGAATACTGGCCAACGGCAGCGAGGTCCGGGACACGCTTCTCACCCAACGGTACCGACTGCAGGCTTCGGCGGTGGTGGAGGGATCCACCGAACACGAGGCGCCGATTTTCTCGATCTTCGACGATCAGCAGCAGGAAATTCTGCTGCTGGCTCAGGCGGGTCACACCATTCATTTCCGAACCCGCACGCGCGCCGCCGACCTCGAGCTACGAAGTCCGTCAGTTCGCCTGGAGGGATTCCCTACCGAACCTGGCACTCCAGTAGAGATCACCATTGTTCGGGATGGGCCGAGCCTTTCGCTTTCGATCGACGATTCACGGGGTCAGGGGCACTGGACCAGCCGAACGACCGTCGGATCCGGTTGGGCCATGCTTCTTCCGTGGGAGTATGCCTCCGGACGCGAGGCCGCACTGGGCTCCTTACTGTGGCTTGGTGCATTGCTGATCCCCGCCGGCTACTGGGCAGGACGCTGCGGCGCAGGTCGGGCAATGCCGCTGATCGTGCTCGCGACGATCGCGGCGGGATTGATTCTGGTTCCAAGGATGTTCGGGATGGCGGTTTCCCCCTGGTCGGAATGGGTGGGAAGCGTCGCTGGTGCGGCCACCGGCTGGTTGGCCGGGCGCGCGATGCCTAGCAATGGCTCATGAGGGAATGGGCGGTTGGAATCCGACCCCAGGGTGAGCCCCGAAGGGGCGATAAGATCCATTCGCGAGTTCGAAACGATTCGCGAGGTCTTTCAAGAGCGTAGATTTCCATCATGGCCCTCCCCTTCAGGCAGCGCATTCTCCTGGCCCTCGTGCTCGTGGGCGTGATCCCGACGTCGATCGCGCTGATCGGATGGGTGCTGGCCGTGCGGGGGAACAATCCGGCTACCGCAACCCGGGCGGCCGTGGAACAGCTGAGCGTCACCGGCAGGGACCTGGCCCAGACGGTGGATTCAACCCGGCTCAGTCCGGCCGAGCGGAAGGCGCTTTCCTCTCACCTCCGGGAGCTCAATCGGACATTGAGCCGGATGCAACGGGCCGAGGCGTACGCTCGGTATTACTACGCCGGCCTCACCGCTGCAGTACTCGCCCTGGGCCTGCTCGTCCTTTATCTGTCGGTTCGTGTGGGCGGCTACCTCTCCCGGCAATTGAGCCGGCCGATCGACGAGCTAGTCGGATGGACCAGCCACATTCTTCGAGAAGACCCGCTCCCTCCAGATGAGCCGCAGCGTGGCGCACCGGAATTCGCGGCCTTGCGCCGCGCGCTCAGGGAAATGGCTTCGGGCCTGGCCCAGGCGCGGGCCCGGCAAGTTGAGGCGGCGCGGTTACGCACGTTCCGCGAGGTCGCCCGACAGGTGGCGCACGAGATGAAGAACCCGCTCACGCCGATCCGGTTCGCGGTGGCCCAGCTCTCCCGCTCGGCGACGGCGGTGCAAAAGGAGCCACTGGAAGTCCTGACGGCGGAAGCGGGACGACTCGAGGCGCTGGCGCGGGAATTCACCGAGTTCGGCCGGTTGCCCGAAGGTCCCGCCGCCGAGGTAGATCTCGGTGAACTGCTCGCCGAGCTGGGACAGACCAGTCTGCCGCCAGGGATGGAGTCGAAGCTGAGCGTACAGCTCTCCACCCCCCGGATCGTGGGGCACTACGAACCGCTCCGGCGAGCCTTCAGCAATCTGCTTCGCAATGCAGCCGAGGCGTGTGGAGGCAGCGGCACGGTGGAGCTCGAGGTCGGACCACTCAACGCGAGGGGCGCACGGGTCGTGATGCGAGACCATGGGCCGGGTGTCCCGTTGGAAATCCGGGACAGGTTGTTCGAGCCGTACGTCACGGCGAAAGCCGGCGGCACTGGTCTTGGCTTGGCGCTGGTCCGCCAGACCATCGAGGACCACGGTGGCACCATCCGACTGGAAGACACGCCGGGCGGTGGGGCGACATTTGTGGTGGAGCTGGCAGGAAGGAAGACGGAAGACGGGAGACGGGAGAGGGGAACAGCCTGAAACGTAAAGATGGAAGAGTCTCCGCCACCACCTAACGCCCCGCGTCCAGAATCCTGATCCCGTCTATCTTTCCCTTCTACCTATGTCTCATCGGATTCTGATCGTCGACGACGAGGCCAACATCCGGCGGATGCTGGGGGCGCTTCTTCGTGCTGAAGGGTTCACGGTGGAAGAGGCGGGGAACGGCCATGCGGCGTTGCTCACCGTGGAAAAGGCCGAGCCGGACGTCATGTTTCTCGACCTGATGATGCCACCGGGCCCGGATGGACTCGACACGCTCCGGAGCCTCCGGGAACGCCGGATTGAAGTGCCAGTCATCATGATGAGCGGCAAAGCCCAGCTGGCGGACGCCGTGCGGGCGACGCAACTCGGCGCCTTCCAGTTCCTGGAGAAGCCGCTCAGCCCCGAAGCAGTCCTCGTCACCCTGCGCTCGGCGATCGAGCTGGGGCGGGCGCGCACGCAGAATCGCGCCCTGCAGGAGGCGCTGGGCCAGCGGCAGGAGATGGTCGGCGCCACCTCGGCCATTGCCCAGGTTCGGCAGCTAATCTCCCAGGTTGCGACCACCGATGCCCGGGTGCTAATCACAGGAGAATCGGGCACCGGCAAGGAGTTGGTCGCGGCCGCGATCCACCGGGCGAGTCGTCGATCCCGCGGACCATTCGTGACGGTCAATTGCGCGGCGATTCCGCGGGAACTGGTGGAATCAGAGATGTTCGGCCACGAGCGTGGCGCATTTACCGGAGCGCACGAACGCCGGCTGGGCCGGTTCGAGCTGGCAGACAGCGGAACCCTGTTCCTTGACGAGGTAGGGGATCTGAATCTCGAGGCCCAGGCCAAGCTGCTTCGCACTCTGGAGACTGGCGTCCTTCAGCGGCTGGGGGCCGAGCAACCGACCGCAGTGGATGTTCGGGTGGTATCCGCGACCAATCGCAAGCTGGATCGCAGCGAGGCCGGCGGCACCTTCCGGGAAGACCTCTACTTCCGGCTCAACATCTTCCCCATTCACCTGCCGCCGCTCCGCGAACGGCTGGATGACCTTCCTGCCCTGGTCGCTCACCTTGCGGGACGGGTTCGGCCCGGCAAGCCACAAACATTCACCCCGGTGGCGCTCGCGACGTTGCGAAGCTATCGCTGGCCGGGGAACATCCGGGAACTCGCCAACGTGGTGGAGCGGCTCGCGATTCTGGGCGGCGAAGTAGTAGACGAGCATGCGGTAGGACGAGTCCTCCCCCTGGGAGGAGCCGGCGGCGATGCGATGCGCGCCGGAGATAACACCCGTGCCTCAGCCGGCCAGCTCGAGGTTCAGGCCAGTGCCGCTGAAGTCGACGGCGGTCTCCCCCTGGCCGAAGCACTCGATGCCCACGAACGGCAACTGATTGGCGCGGCCCTCTCGCGCGCAGGGGGCAACGTGGCGGAAACGGCCCGGATGCTTCAGACCGACCGCGCAAACCTGTATCGCCGCATGAAACGGCTCGGCCTCATTTCCAAAGAAGTTGGCGGAGAGTGAACGTTCCGAGTTCCGAGTTCCGAGTTCCGAGTTCGGGGCTCCACTTGCCGCTTATTGGTTTCCAGCTGTTGCTCCGCGCCCTCTCAATCGTTCTCCTCACCATCCTGCCGGCGAGTTTCGCGGTCTCCACCGCCCTCGCGCAGGACAGCGTCATCGTCATCGATCCCGACGCTCCGGTCTCCGATTCCACCGAACGTGGCGCGCTGCCTCCGGAAATCCTCTCCGAACTGCTCGAGGACTACAACGACTCGCTGAGCATCCGGTTACCCGGCGGGATCACCGTCCCACGGGGGAGCATGCTCGGCGGCAAGATCGCGGCCTACCGGGGCAGCGTGCACGTAGCGGGCACCATCGAAGGGTCGCTCACGGTCATCAACGGCGACCTGGTAGTGGATTCGGGCGGGGTGATCCACGGAGACGTGCTGGTGGCTGGAGGAGGAATGACGGTAGCCCCGGGCGGAGTGCATGATGGAGAGGCACGCGTCTACTGGGACGCCGCCCCGGTCTATCGAGAGGCGGACGGCACACTCGCCCTAAGGGAGCGACGCCGTTCAGTCGGCGAATTGGCGACGGCTCAGCGTACCTTCGCGACCGGGAAGGTGAAAACCACCCTTCGCCTCACCACGGGCCAGACTTACAACCGCATCGAGGGTCTCCCGATCGTCTTCGGGCCCGCGTTCGAGTACCGGCCCTCCCACGACATCTTCATGCGGCTCGACGCACGGGGGATTTTGCGGACGGCGGGAAACTCCTCACCCTTCCGCGACGACTTCGGCTACTCGGTGCGGGGCGACATCCGATTCAACGCACCACGCGGCTTCGGGATCGGCGGGCGAGTCTACAGCGAGATCCGGGGGATTGAGGAGCACACACTGCCGAAGGACGAGATCGGGTGGTCGGCCTTCCTTCTCCAGCGTGACAACCGGGACTACTTCGACGCCCAGGGAATAGTAGGTAGCCTCTACTTCTTCCCCAGCCGGCGGCTCCGGATCGAAGCCAACGTGCGACATGAGTGGGAAGGCTCGGTCCGGGCCACGGATCCCTGGTCCCTGCTTCGCAACTCAGAGGTCTGGCGACCCAACCCGCTCATCGACGACGGTCACTATAACAGTGCCGGAATCGGCATCGAGTACGACACCCGAAATTCAGGGGCCGCGACTACCCGCGGCTGGTGGATCCGGGGAGGAGTCGAGCGGGGCACCAGCGACGACGTCGCGCCGGTCACGCTCCCGACCGCCGTGCGAGATCCGATCCCCACCCACAGTTATGACTACACCCGGCTGACGCTCGACCTCCGTCGCTATAACCGACTCAGCGCGGACGACAGGCTGAATCTGCGACTGTGGGCCGGGGGCTGGCTCGGCGGAGATCCATTGCCGGTGCAGCGACGACTCTCTCTGGGCGGACTCGACCTGGTTCCGGGATATGAATTCCGGGCCGAGACGTGTGCGCCGGCAGGATATGTCGATCCCGCGAACGCGGCACTCTGTGACCGGGCGATCTTTACCCAGGCGGAGTTCCGGCATCGCCTGCCGATTCGACTCGGCTATACCTACCGCGACAAGAACAACCGTGAGCTGGACCGGTTCCTCGGCATTGACGAGGTGTACCTCGTCCTGCTGGGCGACGCGGGCAAGTCCTGGCTTACGGGTGATGGACCGGGAAGAGTTCCCAACAACCGCATCCCGTCACTCGACGAGTGGAAGGCCGACCTCGGCGTGGGCGCCGACGCCGGGTGGATCGGCGTCTATCTCGCGAAAGCAATAACCGACGGGGAGCCAGTCAGGTTCTTCATCCGCCTCGAGCGGCGGTTCTGATCGTGAGCGGGGAGCGGTGAGCGGTGCGTGGAGGGGGGCAGTCGGAAGCCGCTGGCTGATCGGCATCGCCATACTCTTCGCCGTTGGGGCCGAACCGATAGCGGCGCAGGATACGACCGCAGTTCGTCTCGATGTGACTCTGGCTCCAGACTCCGCATCCAACGGCGGCCGGGCACCCATCATTCGCACCTACAACCTGCTGACCGATACGCCGTGGCTCTCGATGCTGCGGTCCGGCTTCCCGGTACGGCTGCATTACCGGCTGGAGGTCTGGCGCTCCCGGTCGGGCTGGTTTGACCAGATCGCGAGGGCTCAGGATTGGGACGTGGTAGCGCGACACGAGCCCCTGCTGGAGCAGTTCACCGTTACGCGACTGGTCGGCCGTAACCGGGTCGAGAACCGTTACGCGACCCCCGGAGCGTTGGCCGCGGCGCTGGGGCTTTCCTACCGGATCAAGGTCACACCCACCCAGCAGGGCACTTACTACTACGTGGGCTCACTCGAAGTCACGACCCTGTCCGATTCCGATCTCGACGAACTGGAGCGCTTCTTTCGGGGCGAGCTGCAGGCCGTGCCCGACAGCCAGATCAGCGGCACGACCGTGGGTCGTGGTGCTCGCCGTCTGATGTTGCGGCTCGCGGGCTTGCCGAGCTTGAAGCTGACGGGGAGGTCGGACAGGTTTGAGGTGAGGTAGCGGAAGACGGGAGACGGGAGACGGGAGACGGGAGACGGGGAAACAACAACGGGAAAAGAAAACAGGGAAAAGGGAAAGGAAAAAGCAGAACCCTCCGGGAGTTCTCGGAGGGTTCGTTTTTTACCTCTCACTTCTTACTTCTCACCTCTCCCGCTTTTTAATGCTTCCCGTTCGTCGCGACCACCCCGCCCAGGGCCTTGAGCGCCGACTCGCCGTAGAACAGGCGGATGTACTTGGCCTGGATCGTCGTGAGCCGGCGAACCGCCCAGGACAGGTGAACGAAGTGCGGCTCGTGGGGCGCCGAGTGCGGGTGCATGCCGCATTCCTCGGGCAGGTGATTCCCCTTGCGCGTGTTGCAGGAGCTGCAGGCCGTCACCACGTTGGTCCAATCGTTGTTCCCACCACGCGACAACGGGACCAGGTGGTCCCGCGTCAGGCACTCCCGATGCTTCAACTCGAACTGACTCCGGTTGCAGTACTGGCAGCGGTAGTGGTCCCGAGCGAAGAGGAAAGTGTTGGTAACCTGGCGGCGGAAACGGCGAGGGACGTGCACGAACTTGACAAGGCGGATGATGGCGGGCCGGGGGATGACGAGTCGTTCACTCCGAACGAGATCGTCCTTGTCGGCCTCGACGATTTCCGCTTTGCCTTCGATGACTAGCCGAAGGGCTCGCCGGACGGGCACCATGGTCAGGGGCTCGAACGACGCGTTTAAGGCAAGACAACGCACCGGTTCTCTCCAGGACCGTTTCCGAAGACCCTGTATCGTAAGGGGATAGGGCTCACCAAAGCAAGCAACAAACCGGTCACCGGGCCAACGCGGCGAGGCGGGAAGCGACGGCTTGCCGCATCGCGGGGCTCCGGGCGATCACCAGAACGGTATCCTCACCAGCGATAGTCCCGATCACCTCACTCCATCCGGCCTGATCCACTGCGGCGCCTACAGCACCCGCGCCACCGCTTGCTGTCTTGATCACGAGCAGTGGGCCGGTACCCTCGACACTCAACATCAGGGTCGGGAGGATCTGGCCCAGGTCCGGCCGCAGGGAGCCTTCGTTAGGGTTGGCGTAGAACGCACCGCCCTGCGGATCCACCAGCTTGGCCAGCCCGAGTTCACGAATGTCGCGGGAGAGCGTCGCCTGGGTGACGTTGATTCCCTCGCCAGCCAGTGCCTCGCGAAGCACGTCCTGATTTTCGACTCGACGGTCGCGAACGATACGGAGGATCGCGGCGTGCCGCTGCAGCTTCATGAAGGACTCCTCCAGACCTGGCGACCGGCCAGGAAGGTTGCGAGGACGTCGTCGGACCGGCGCGTCACTACGGTACCCGCCAAACGCGCCCCGTCAACCGGAGCGGGCAGTCGAAAGGCGACCAGATCCCCCCACTTTCCGGGCGTCAGACTCCCGATCTCGTTCGCGAGGTCCAGAGAGCGGGCGCCCTCCAACGTGCAGAGCCGGAGAACCTCCTCCGGCTGCAAACGCGCCAGGGCAGACGCCGCTCGTCCCTCGGCAAGGAGGTCGCAGGGTGCGACACTGGCCACAGAGTCGGTGCCGATCCCGACCCTGATGCCGAGATCGAGCATCGAGCGCAGCGGGGCAACTCCGTGGCCGTGGCGAGCATTGGAGCGAGGACAGTGCGCTATCGCGGCTCCACGACTCGCGAGGAGTGCCAGGTCCTTGGTGTTTGCTTGCACCACGTGGATGCACAGCGTCGTCGGACCGAGAACCCCATGCTGCTCGAGCCAGACCAGTGGAGTGCGGCCAGGCAGTGTCGGGAGCGGTATCCCCCTGCCCCGCCACGCCTCGGCGAACCCACCCGAGGCCGAGCCCAGGAGATCGGACTCGGCGACTGATTCCGCGATGTGGACGGCTATGGGATAACCACGCTCACGTGCCAGCTGAGCTACCCCGGCGTAGAGCGGGCCGCTTACCGAATACGGGGCGTGGGGCGAGACGCCGAGTCGAATCCGGCTTCCCGCGAGCGGCGCGAGTGATTCGAGGCGGTTGGTAAGGCCAGCGATTTGCTCTGGGGCCTGATCCGGATGTGGTCCGAAGACTTCCTGATAGGCAATCCCGCCTCCCCCCAGCTCATGTAGCGCCCGCAACGCCGCGCCGCTGTCCCCAGTGTCGGCGACGGTGGTGACTCCCTGACTCCATCCGTCCCGGATTCCCTGCTTAGCCGCCGCAAGAAAATCGGCGGGTGACCGCTCCGCTTTGAGTGCAATCACTCTCCGGATCCAGGACGGGAAATCCGGTTCGGTGATCTGATCCTCGAGGCCGGTGAGCTCAAGGTGGGTATGGGTGTTTACCAGACCGGGGATGAGAGCACTCGAGGGAAACTCGGCCTCCTCCACACCCGGCGGCGCCGGCACCACGGCATCGGGGCCGACGGCGGATATCCGCCCATCCGGCCCCAGCAGGACGGCGCCGTCAGCGATGGGGGCTCGATCGATCGGGAGCACCCAGGCGGCACGGCACCGGAGCGCCATCATCTACGGTCGGTTCTGCAGGGGGTTGCTCTGGCTGTTTCCGAACGGCGAGTGGATGGGACAGAACTCCTTCGGCTCGGTTCCCGGTATGAAGGATTCCACGTACAACGAATCTTTGGGGCAGAATGGCGTGAACTTGTACCCGGTCCCACGATCGATCTCCACAAAGGTCAGGCCCCCGGGCCGAGCCCAGGCAGCTGGCGTCGGGCGCCGCTCGTAGATCTCGCGCATCATGGCCGTCCACGCCGGAGCAGCCAACCGGCCTCCCTGCGCGTTGCCCATGATCTTCTGGGGCTTGTCCATCCCGATCCAGAGACCGGTGACGAGGTCAGGGGTATACCCGATGAACCACACGTCGGTGTAGTCGTTGGTCGTACCGGTCTTGCCGCCGGCGGCGATGGGGAACCGGGCGCCGACTGTGCTGGCGGCCGTGCCGCGACGTACCACGTCACGCATCCCGTCCACCATGAGCCAGGCAAGCGCCGAATCCATCACGACGTCGCTGCGCGGCTTGGGTGCCCACACGGTGTTGCCGGCTCGGTCTTCCACCCGTTCGATCGCGTATGGCGTGGTGCGGGTTCCGAGAGTGGCGAAGGCGCTGTAAGCGGAGATGATCTCCAGCGGGATCACGTCCGCCGATCCGATATAGATGGAAGGATAGGGCGGGATGTTCGTGGTGAGGCCGAAGCGCGCGGCTTCGCCGATCACGGCCTGAGGCCCGATCTCCATGCCCAGCTTGATGGCGATGATGTTGCGCGACTTGTACAGCGCTTCGCGCAGCGTCATGGCGCCTTCGAACTTGTTGTCGTAGTTCGCCGGCTCCCAGGGCGGCTCGCCGGGACGCATCTCAACGCTGATGGGATCGTCCACCATGATGGTGGACCATGGGTACCCAGCCCGAAGCGCTGCCGCGTATACGAAGGGCTTGAAGGTGGACCCGGGCTGCCGTGTCGCCTGAGTAGCGCGGTTGAACTTGCTGTCGTTGAAGTCCCGGCCTCCGACCATCGCGCGGATGGCGCCGGTCTTCGCTTCGAGGGTAACTACCAAGCCCTGCAGGTATGGCGTCGGGACCGGTGATTCGCTCTGGTCTTCCCGCTTCTCGATGTACTGGCTGTAGGTCGGGTGCTCGTACTCCCCGTAGGTCCCGCTTTCGATCGCATCGAGCTGCTGGGTCAGCGCCCGTTCCGCCGCTTGCTGCATGTCGAGGTCGATCGTCGTGTAAATCCGCAGACCATTAGTGTAGAGATCGGGACCAAAGCGAGTATCGAGCTGTTGCCGGACGTATTCGATGAAATACGGCGCAACCTCGCTGAAGTCGGAGCGGGACGAAAGCACCAGCGGATATGCCTTCCACCGCTCCGCGTCGGGTTGGGAAAGAAGCCCCGCCTCTTCCATCAAGCTCAGGATGATGTTGCGACGATAGACCGCGAGATCCGGGTTTTTCCGCGGGTTATACCGGCTGGGTGCCTTGGGGAGTGCCGCCAGAGTCGCGGCCTCGGCCACATTGAGATCCCGAACCGACTTGCCAAAGTACCGCTGGGAGGCGGACTCGACGCCGTAGGCCCGGTTGCCGAGATCGATCTGGTTCAGATAGAACTCGAGAATCTTGTCCTTGGGAAAATTCCGCTCGATGTCGTAGGCAACCTGCACCTCGCGCAGCTTGCGCCGGATGGTGCGGTCCTGTCCGCTGATGTCTTCGGGGAAAAGGTTCCGGGCTAACTGCATCGTGATCGTGGAGAACCCCTGCGCCACACCGCCGTGCCGGAAATTCGCCCACAGAGCACCGAAGAAACGGAACCAGTCTACCCCGTGGTGATCGTAGAAGCGCTTGTCCTCGGTGACCACGAAGGCGGCCACCACGGCTGGCGAGATCTGGCTGAGCGGAACCAGGGTCCGGCGCTGAAGCCCGAGATCGGTAATGAGCCGGCCGTCGGCGGCGTACACCTTGGAGGCCTGCTGGGGATCGTAGCCTTTGTCGACCAGGCTGGCAGTGGAGGGGCACGCGGCACCAGCGCAGGCGCGCCGCCACGAACCCAACACGAGCCCGGCGAGGAGCATCACGGCGGCGAGGACAGCGGTGATGACGTTGCTACGGATCCGGGGGGTAAACCACCAGCGGCTGAGGGTGTCGAGCATGGGTTGGAAAATAGACGATGGTGGGAGTAGTAAGTAGGTGGTGGGGATTGGGTGGTAGGTAGTGGGGCGCGAGCGACCGCACCGCGGTCCCATTCCCTACAACCCACCACCCACACCCCACTACCTGCATTCTTGCTTGCTCCACTTCCCGGCCGCCCCTAACATTCCGCCCCATGCCTGACCTTTTCAGCCTCCTCAGCGAGCGTGGATTCGTTCACGACGCGACCCCAGGTCTGCCCGACCGTTTGAAGCAGGGCCCGATCACGGGGTACGTCGGGTTCGATCCGACGGCGGATTCGCTGCACGTCGGAAATCTGGTTCCGGTGATGGGACTGGCCTGGCTCCAGCGGACCGGAGGAACGCCGATCGTGGTCATTGGCGGCGGCACCGGTATGGTGGGAGATCCCAGCGGGAAGCGGGGAGAGCGACCGATACTCTCGGTCGAGCGCATCGATGCCAACGCCCAGGCGATCAGGGCGCAGCTGGAGCGGTTTCTCACCTTCGAGGGCGCCAACGCGGCCAGGATGAGGAACAACGCCGACTGGCTGCGACCGATCCGGCTCCTGGATTTCCTCCGCGACACCGGGAAGCACTTCACCATCAGCTACATGCTGCAGAAGGAATCGGTGAAGAGCCGGATGGAGACGGGAATTTCGTTCACCGAATTCAGCTACATGCTGACCCAGGCGTACGATTTCTGGCACCTCTTCCGCACCGATGACTGCGAGCTGCAGATGGGCGGTAGCGACCAGTGGGGCAACATCACCGCAGGCACCGAGCTGATCGGGCGGCGGGAGGGCAAGAGCGCACACGCCCTGGTCTTCCCGCTCATCACCACGGCGTCCGGAGCCAAGTTTGGGAAGAGCGAGGACGAGAACGTCTGGCTCGATGCTGAGAAGACGAGCCCGTACAAGTTCTACCAATTCTGGCTCAACACCGACGACAGGGACCTGGAGCGGTGCCTCAAATTCTTCACCTTCCTGTCGCTCGAAGAGATCCGTCGCGTGATGGACCAGCAGGCGGGCGATCCGGGGCAGCGCGCCGCTCATCGGCTCCTCGCCGAGGAGTTGACCAGCCGGGTTCACGGGGCGGACACGGCCAGGCGGGTGGTCGCCGCGAGCCGCCTGCTCTTTGGTGGGCAGGATCTCCGGGCAGCCGAAGCCACCGTGTTCCAGACCCTGGCCGATGAGATTCCGACTCTGCGGTTGACGCGAGCCGAGGTGGAGGGACTTCCGGTGATCGACTTGCTGGTCAAGGCCGGGCTGGCGAGTTCCAAGAGCGATGCTCGCCGGGGCATTCAGGGGAAGGGATTCTCCCTCAACGCTGAACCGGTGAGTGACGTGGACCGCATTCTGGGGGAAGCGGACTTGCTGGCCGGCGGGCACGCCATGTTGCAGAAGGGCAAGAAGAACTACGCGCTACTGATAGCGGAATCCTAAGCTGTTTCCCTGCCGTTCCCTCGTTCCCGGAGAGCTCCTGATGAGCGACTTCACGCGGTTCCTCAATGAGTACGGAGTCATCGGCTTGGCGATTGCCGTGATCATTGGAGGCAAAGCCGGTGAGCTGGTAAAGGCGATCGTGGACGGCCTCCTTATGCCTATCGTCGGGATGGTTCTGCCCGGCGGAGACTGGCAAAAGTGGACCCTGGGACCCTTCGCCATCGGGTCAGTCCTGGCGGCGCTACTCAACTTCCTTATCGTCGCCTTTCTGGTGTACTGGTTTGCCAAGAAGGTGTTGAAGGAGGAGATGGTCGGTAAGAAGTAGACGGGAGACGGGAGACGGGAAAGCCGCTCCCGTCTCCCGCTTCTACCACCGGGTCCGTCTCGTCGTTCGGGGCGCTCGGGCGCCCAGCATACCGAACACACCGCGTACCAGTTCCCTCCCCACCGTTCTCGCGATGGTAGTACCCAGCGCTCCGAGAACCGCGCCCCCAACAACCGCCCCGACCGACTTTCCAACCTTCCCCGTGGGTTTGGCCTCCGGTGCCGGTGCTTCGGGCGCAGTCTTGGCGAGCCGCGCCGCGAGGATCTCCCGGGCACTCTCCCGATCGATCGGGGTGCCGTAGGCCTTCACGAGATCCGACTGCCGGATGTCGGTCTGAAGCTCATCAGGAGTGAGGGGTGCCATTCGGGAGGCGGGAGGAATCAATCGAGTCGGCATTACGGGAGTGGGAACCCCGCGCGGATCGAGCACGGTGACGACCGCTTCTCCGATGCCCAGGGAGGTGAGCACCTCTTCCAGATCGAGGTAGGGGGCCTTGGGGTAGGTCCGGGCTGTGGCGGCCAGCAGACGCTCGTCATCCGGGGTGTGGGCCCGGAGGGCATGTTGCACCCGGTTGCTCAGTTGGGCCAGAACGTCCGGCGGTACGTCCTTCGGGGTCTGGGTGACAAAGTACACGCCGACGCCTTTCGAGCGGACCAGCCGCACCACCTGTTCGACCTGCTCGAGAAAGGGCTTGGGGGCATCCTGAAAGAGGAGGTGCGCCTCGTCGAAGAAAAACACGAGCTTGGGGCGGTCGAGATCCCCTGCCTCGGGCAGGTTGTGATACAGGTCGGCCAGCAGCCACATCATGAAGGTGGAGAAGAGCCGCGGCTTGTCCTGCGCGTCGGCCAGCTCGAGACAGGTGACGACCCCGCGACCGTCGGAGGTCTTGGCCAGCAGGTCGTGGACGTCGAACTGTGGCTCGCCAAAAAAGGCTTGTGCACCCTGAGCCTCGAGCTCGATCATCTTCCGCAACAGCACGCCGACCGTCGCCTCCGACATTCCGCCGTACCCCGCGAGTGCTCCCTTCCCGGCATCTGAAGTCAGGAACTGGAGGACGGCCCGCAGGTCTTCGAAATCGAGCAGCGGGAGCTGGTTGTCGTCGCAGTACTTGACGACCAGGGTGAGCACGCTGGCCTGGGTGTCGTTGAGTCCCAGCACCTTCGCGAGAAGCAGGGGGCCGAAGTCGCTCACGGTAGCCCGGAGCTGAACACCCAGCTTGCCGGTCAGACTCACGAATTCGACCGGCGCGCTCCCGGCCTTCCAGGCCCATCCGGTCTCCTTCGCCCGCTGCGCCACGCGGTCATTCGACTCTCCGGGCATGGCGAGCCCCGAGAGATCGCCCTTGATGTCGGCGACGAATACTGGGACACCGGCGGCGGAGAATTGCTCGGTGAGAAGTTGGAGCGTCTTGGTCTTGCCGGTCCCGGTTGCGCCCGCAATGAGACCATGACGATTGGTCATGGCGAGAGGGACGCGAACTTTCGGCTCGGTGATCAGCGAGGTGCCATTGAGAGCCGCACCGAAAACGATCGATGCATCGGCGAAGCCGTAGCCGGAGTTGAGGGCGTCAGCGAGGGATTGAGGCATAGGCTTGGAACCGGGAGACGGGAGACGGAAGAAGGGAGAAGGGAGAAGGGAGAAGGGAGAAGGGAGAAACGTGCCGGATTGGTGAGGAATTGTCATCCCGGACATTTAGTCACCACCGTCGTCGGCTGACCTCACATGGCACGATCCAGCACCTCCGCCACCCTCGCCATTTCTTCCACCGTATTGTAGCAGTGCGGCGCCAGCCGAATCACGCCTTCGCGCAGACTGCAGTAGATCCCCGCCTCGCGCAGCGCGTGATACGATGCCGACAGATTGGGTGGAGAGACGCTGATGATCGCCGACCCACGAGGTCCGCTGGGTGAGGCGACCGGGATACCGCGGCGTTCGGCCCATTCGAGCACGGGGGCGTGCAGCCCGCGGAGATGCCGTTCGATGTGTTCGATGCCGAGTGACTGCAGCAGCTCAAGCGAACGGTTCATCCCGAAAAAGTCCTGGAAGGGGAGGGTCACCATCTCGTAGCGTCGAGCAGTCCCGCGCAGCAGCGGATTGTATCGGGTCAGCCGAGAGAGATCATCGGTGCCTTCATACGCCATCCAGCCGGTCATCGCGGGATTCAGCTGCTCGATCAGGTCTCGCCGGACATAGACGAACCCGGAGCCCCAGGGAGAGAGGAGCCACTTCTGGGCGCCGCAGGCCAGGACATCAACCGGCGTCTCGCGCACATCGAGCGGCATCTGCCCAACACCCTGAATCGCATCGAGGACCAGCCATTTGCCAAGCTGCCGGGTCACCGCCGAGAGCCGGGGAAGATCGACGGTGTAACCGGTAGAGAACTGGGTCCACGAGACGGCAATCGCCCGAACCTTGGGATCGGCCAGTCGCGCGTGCAGCCGTTCCTCGTCGGGCCACCCCTGAGACGTCACCGGGACCATCTCACACGCCACGTCCAGGTTTCTGAGGGCGAGCCAGGGGTAGACGTTGGCGGGGAACTCCCGGTCGCTAACCAGGACGATATCGCCAGAGCGGAAAGGAAGCCCTCGCGCGGCGACCGACAATCCAAACGTCGTATTGGTCGCCAGGCCGATTTCATCCACCTCCGCATTGATGAGCCCGGCGCAGAGCTCCCGTGCCCGTGCGAAGGCGCCGAACATGTCCTCGTGTTTGAGCAGGTAAGGCTTGGCGCGCTTCTGGGTGAACTCTTCGACCGCCCGGCGGGTCCGTTCGGGAAGGGGTCCTATGCTCGCGTGATCGAGGTAGGTGGTTTCCCGGCTCCAGGGAAACTCCTCCTTCCGTAGAGCTTCCACGTCGTACCCGGGAGAACGGGGAACGGGGAACGGGGAACGGGAATCCTGAGCTGGTATGATGTCAGTCAATCCTGAAATCCTTCCTTACCGAGCGCTGGGGAGGGTGCTGACGGCTGACGGCTATCAGCTAACGGCTTCTCTGCGTCTGACCGGCTCGCTACGTTACCCCGGACTCCACCGATCCGGCAAGCACGTGAGCTTTAGCGGGCCCTTCACCCTGGTGTTAAGTGGCGGCGGCCTCAAAGGGCTGGCCCATATCGGAGTTCTCCGGGCACTGGAGGAGCGGGGCCTCGTCCCCAGCCTCGTGGTCGGAACCAGCATGGGTTCGCTGGTTGCCGCCGCGTGGGCTACCGGGATGCCAATCGGCGAGATGACCGAGCGCGGCCTCCGGGTCAAGCGGCGGGACATCTTCCAGGTCGCTCACGTGGACATGGCGCTCAAGCGAATGCAGTCGCCAGCGGTCTACCGGCGGGAGCCGCTCGACAACCTGATTCAGAGCCTGGCTGGCGACCTCACCTTCGAAGACCTGGACCGTCCCCTCCTGGTCAACACAGTGGAGCTCAATTCCGGAGCCCAGGTGCTCTGGGGACTTCCCGGTCTTCGGAAGGTCCGGGTAGCAGACGCGGTATTCGCCTCCTGCGCCCTGCCCGGCATCCTCCCACCACGCGAGATCCAAGGTCGCCACTACGTGGACGGTGCGGTGATCGAAAATCTGCCGGTCCAGATCGCGGCGGTGCAGCGCACCTCGGTGGTCCTGGCGGTAGACGTGGGAGGTTCGGGCGCACTCCGAGCCGAGGTCCAGGAAGCAGGGTTCGCGGCGACGTATCTCAGAGGCTATGAGATCGTGATGCAAACTTTGATGGAGACGCGGCTCCGGGAGTGGAGACACCCGACGCTGGTGCTGGTCCATCCCAGGGTCGAGCATATGTCGCTCTTCGCGTTTGGTCACAACCGCGAGCTGATCGACGAGGGATACCGTGCAACCGCAGGCGTGCTCGACTCCCTGGGGGATCAGATGGAAGGAGGCATCTACCCCAAGAAGCGGGTCGAGGTCCGGGTTGACCGCTCCCGCTGCATCGGCTGCGGCATGTGTGCGATGCACTCGCCCGCCGTGTTCCGGATGGCCGATGACCAGCGCGCCGAGGTCATCGCGCCGGTTCAGACCTGGTCTCCGCTCGATGGAGCCTACGTTCGCAATTGCCCCACGTATGCGATCAGCGTCCGGCTGGCACCGCCGGGAGTGTGATCCCGGCTTCGATCGCGCGGAGATCCCCTACAACCCTGTCCCAATTGAGGCGACGCTCGACCTCCTGTCGTCCTCCCGCGCCCAGTTTTCGAGCAAGATCCTCATCACTCAGTACTTGTCTGACCGCCTGAGTCGCCGCTTCGACATTCCCCGGCTCAACCAGCAGACCGGTCACTCCGTCCTGCACCGCATCCGGAATTCCACCGCTGCGACATGCTACGACCGGTACCCCACACGCTGAGGCTTCGACCAGAGACAATCCAAACCCCTCGACCTGAAGCGGCAGCTCGCGGGAGAGCCCGAGATACAAACAGGCAGTGCAGTAGAGCGCCGGCAGGTCTTCGTCCGGCACTTCTCCCAGAAACCGGACTCGTTCCTTCAATCCTCTCCGCTCGACCTCGGCTGAAAGCGCGGCTCTTGTGGGACCGGAGCCGGCGATGGCATAGCCAAGATCAGGGAATTCCGTCGCCAGACGTTCCAGGACCAGAATCCCCGTGTCTACTCCCTTGTGTTCGACCAACCTGGTAACGGTGAGAAGCCATCGTCTCTCGCCCAGGCTGAGACGGCGCCGCAGATCCTGCGTCCCGATGCTGGGGTGAAATCGCCTGTGATCCGCTCCCAAAGGAACGGTGTGCAATCGGTCCTGAACCGAGAGACCGAGTGAATCGCAGAGACGGGCTGCCCGAGCACGAGTCCAGCCGCTGATTGCGACCAGGGCGGATGCCTCCCCGAGCAAACGACGGGCTATCGCCCGTTTCATCGGCGATCGTCGCGTCTGTCTCTCGATCAGCAGCAGATCGAGGCCGTAGAGGATGACGCCATAGGGGATCCCCCTCCGTGCCCGGAGCCACAACGCTGGATAGCCGGCAGGCTTCAGGTTTCCGGCCCAGACGAAGCGAGTCGCTTCCCGGTCACTCAACTCGAGCACGCGGGATGACCAGCGTCGCAACCCGGGGAGTGTCCGCAGCCGCTCGCTCGGCACCTCGAGGCGATCGATTCCCCCCTCGAAAGCTCGAGATCCATTTGGGGCAATACCTGTCGAGACGAGGAGTGCATCCGGGGGATAGTGCCGCGCGACTTCCGAAAGGCACCGGGCGATGCCCCCCGTCATCGGCGGGAAGTCGTATGCGAGAAGGAGAGTGCGAGGCAGGGACGCCTCAGCGGCCCGGCAGGCCGAGAACGTCGCGATAGACGGCGAGCGTTCCTGAAACCGTGCGGTCCAGAGAAAAATCTTCCCGGGCAGTGCGGCGGCCAGCAGCGCCAAGCCGTCCCCGAAGGTTCTGATCTCCCAATAGCTCGTCAATCGCCTGGGCCCATCGCTCTGGCGCGTCGAGCGGGAGCAACCTTCCGTTTACCCCATCCTTCAGGACGTAGGCGTTACCTGGTACCGCTGAGGCAACGACCGGACATCCTAATGCCAGCGCTTCGAGCAGAGCCTGGGACAAACCCTCGTCCCAAGTAGGCAGAAGGGCCAAGTCGGCCAACTCGTAGAGCGGGCGGATGTCCCGCTCGAAGTTGAAGGAGACGACTGCGTGGCGGTCGGGCACCTTCGCAACGAGATGAGAAAAAGCATCCTCGCCGGCACCCGCCATGACGAGTCGCACCGGGGTCGTTACCGAATGAAGGGCGCGAAGGACTACATCCTGCGCCTTGCGCCGGGCCGCGATGAGAACAGTTCGGCGATTGGGATCCCACTCGATTCGGCGCCGCCAGGTCTCCACCTCAGCGGTCGAAAGCGGACGGTCCACCCGTGCCACGATCAGACCATTAGGCACCACGGCGATCTTTTGCCGCGGAATCCCCCGGCGGCCGAGTGCTTCGGCAACGGCAGGACTCACGGCAACGACTCGGGAGGCGACACGGCCGGAGAGCCAATTCTCGAGGTAGAAACTCCGCGGCATTTGCCGGCGGGTGACAACCAGAGGGACTGTGAGACGGCGAGTGAGACCGAGCCAAGTCAGCGCCTTCCGGTCTCGAGCGGAATGGGAGTTGACCACGTCCACCGGATGACGGGCCATGAGATCGCGAAGCAGGGCTGCGTTGTGGCGCCGGCCGCGGCGGGCAAAGGGAAGCGCGTCTACCTCGAGTCCGGCGCTTCGCGCATCCTCCTCCAATTCCGTACCGGCGGGACAAGCGAATCGAACCTTCATGCCGCGCTCGGCAAGCCCGATGCTGAGATGGAGAGTCGAGAGCGAGGCTCCGGTGCCGCCGGGCTGCTGGATTACCTGAAGGACTCTTAACCCGTCTCCCGAGGTGCGCGGGGGCTCGCGAGCTGATTCGGCGACAGGTCGCATCTGGGGCATGGGTTCGGTAAGATACCGCATGCGTGTGGCGGTTGTCGGGGCCGGGAGCCCGCTCAAGACCGAGGCATCCATCACGCGCGCCTGCCGAAGCCTCGGCTGCGAGACACTCCATCTCAACGTGCCGGGCACGAGCCAGTGGCTCGGCCCGATTGCGCCGCCTCTGCTCTGGCGTCGGATGGCAGGGTTTCGTCCCGACCTCGTGATACTGACAGTCCGCGCCATTCGTCTCGGAGAGCACTACCTCACCCGCATTGCCGAACGGTTCCCCACAGCCTTCTGGTATTTCGACTACCTGCTCACTCCCGACGCCGTGAAAGTGGCCCGGCTCGCCGGAACAACCTTCGTCAGCTCCACCCAGCATGTCGGCCACCTGGGAGCGGCAGGAGTCGGCAAAGTCTATTTCATGCCCCAGGGTGTGGACCCGGAGGTCGACATCCCTCCGGATCAAGTTCCGGAATCGTTTGTCACTGAAGTGTCCTTCATCGGGTCGGGACAGTACCTGGCGCGACATGAACCGCTTCGGAGAATCGCGGCGTCGGCACGGCTCCAGGTGCGCGGACCCGGCTGGACACCCCCTCCACCAGGAATTCCTGTCGTTGGAGGAGAGACCCGAGGCCTGCCCTTCACTCAAGCCACGGCAGGGGCGGCTATCTGCCTCGGTCTTCACGCCTATCCGGAACAGGCTCTGGGCGGGTATTCCAGCTCCAACCGGATGTGGAAAGTCCTGGGAGCTGGAGGCTTTTTCCTGGGAGAGCACAGCGTCGGAATCGAAAAGTTCGCGCGGGACGGCGAGCACTGTGCGTGGTTCCACTCAACCGAAGAGATGCTGGCCCGAATCAGTCACTTTCTGGTGAGAGCAGACCAGCGAAATGACATCGCAGAAGCCGGGCGGGCGCACGCGCTGGCCCAGCACACCTACGCGCACCGCATGGATCTGATTCTCAGAGGGAAAGGGTACGAGACGACCTGAGCGCACTCAACTCTTGGGCGACTCCTGCAGGGCGTCGGCAAGCATGGCGGACATACGGTGCATGTACGTGTGGTTGGAAAGGGAGCGCTGGCGAGCTGAATTCGCCAACCGTTCGCGATAGGCATCCTCCTGCAAGGCGCGCTTGACCTGGCCCCGCAACTGCGCCGGATTCTCGAACACCAGCACTTCCCGCCCATCCTCGAAGTGGTGCGCCAGGTCGGCCCGGGCATCCACGACTTGAGCCACCCCGATGCTGCTGAGCTCAAAGAGGCGCTGGTTGCACCCTCGACCCTGGTGGGCGGGGTCGTCATCGAGCGAGTGATGGACATTGATGCCGACAGTGGCCCCCGCATAGGCCCGCACGTAATCCTCCACGGTGGGCAGGTCTCCGCGGCAGTAGTCTCGGAGCGAAGTCTTCTTCCAGCTTTCCCCCCAGACAGCGAGCCCGAACTCCACCAGCTCATTCAGCAGCATCTCGCGCCGAGGAGTCGCCTCGCCGGCAAAGACCACATTGGCCCGGAAGGGGCCCTTGGCACGCATCGGCTTGTGCACCGAAGGGTCACAACCCAGAGGCAAGAACACAGCCGGGGTCACGCCTCCTCGCTGCACCTCCTCGGTCACATCGGTCCCCGTCAGGTACATGCGGTCGTAGGCCGGCGCCAGCTGTCGGGCGGGATTCACCACCCGCAGATCGCCCGGGAACCAGTTCACCCAGCGCGCGGAGTATCCGCTTCGCACCGCACGGATGGAAACGGCATCGAGCCCGAAGCCTCCCATCGCGATCACCAGCTGCGGCTTGTGGCTGTCCAGCGCCTTCACCAGTCGCTTTTCGAAGTCCCGTCCGGCCAGCCGCTCGAGCCAACCCGCCTGTTCCGGATCGAGAGTAGCCACGACACAACCCAGTCGGTCGAGCGCACGACAGCGCAGGCCATTGTGGGCGTGGACGCTGTCATCCTGCCGTCCGATAAAGAGGACCCGCGTTCCGCTAAACCTGCTCACGAAGTGAACTCCGGACTCGGGATTGGCGGACGCCCGGTGCGTCGCACGGGACGTTCCAGTCGGTGGCCCTCGTACAGGTCACGATAGCGCCCGCCCTGGGCCAGGAGCGAGTCATGGGTGCCGTGCTCGATCATCTGGCCGTGCTCCAGCACCAGGATCAGATCTGCATGCCGGATGGTCGACAGCCGGTGGGCGATCACCAGCACGGTCCGGTGCTGCATTAACCGGTCAATCGCCTCCCGCACCAGTCGTTCCGACTCAGGGTCGAGAGCGCTGGTCGCCTCATCGAGCACCAGGATTGGGGGGTCTTTGAGCAGGGCCCGTGCGATCGCGACCCGCTGCCGCTGACCACCTGAGAGCCGGGCCCCCCGCTCCCCTACAACAGTGTCATAGCCCATCGGCAACTGGGCGACGAAGTCATGGGCGTTCGCTGCTCTTGCCGCCTCCTCGACCTCCTCGCGACTGGCTCCGGGGCGGCCGTAGGCAATGTTGGCATGCACGGTATCGTGCAAGAGCACCGCGTCCTGTCCCACGACGCCCATCAGGGAACGCACCGAGCTCCGGCTCAAGGTATCGAGCGGCACATCATCCATCAGAATGCGTCCCCTAGTCGGCTCCCGAAAGCGGATCAACAGTTCAGCGATCGTGCTCTTCCCCGCCCCCGATGGTCCCACCAGGGCGACAATCGAGCCGCGCGGCAAGGCGAAGGAGACATCCTGCAACACCCAGTGCGGATGCGCCGCGGAAGCTCTTCCCGACCGGCCATACTCGAACCAGACCCCATCAAACACCACCGCCCGCGCGAATCGCGCCTCGGCCAAGCCTGGCGGCTCGGCCTCCGGAAGGGGGAGATCGAGCACCTCGAATACCCGCTCCGCACTCCCCAGCGCCACGGCCATCTGGTTGGGGAACTGGGTGAGCGCCTTGAGCGGCGCCATCATCTTCAGCGCGGCGACCAGAAATACCATTAGCGCTTGAGGGCTCAGAGCACCGCCGCCACTGAAGGCCGGAGTTGCACCAACGCCAATCAGGAGCACCAGCAGCAGTCCTCCGAACAGCTCGCTCAGCGGGGCAGTCAACGTGGCGAGACGCTGGGCCCTCACCGTCCGCTGCCGGTACCGGCTGGCCTGTTCGCGGAATCGCCGGCTTTCCCGTTCTTCCCCGCCGAACGCACGCACCAGTTTCACCGCGCCGAGTCGCTCGGCGACACTTGCGGTCATCTCTCCGGCTTCATCCGCCCGCGCCCGGGAGTAGCGTCTCAGCCGCTTGAGCAGCGCCCGGATGGTTATCAGGAGAACCGGGGCGGCCGCCAGCGCGATCAAGGTGAGGCGCCAGGAAATCTGGGTGAGCACCAGGAGGGTGGTGCAGATGACCACGAGATTCTGAAAAAACGACGCCAGACCGGCGCTCACAACCCCCTTGGATGCGTCGGCGTCCTGCATGACCCGGGAGCTGATCTGCCCGCTCCGGGTCCGCTCGAAGAAGCCCAGATCAAGCCGCAGCAGGTGGTCGAACAGCTGGGTGCGAAGGTCGCGCACGAGACTTTCCTGGATCTGCACGCTGATCTGCCCGGAGACATAGGCGAGAGCATTCTTGAGCACGAGCGCTACGAGCAGGAGCAGAACCAGACGTACCGTCGCCGCCGTCGGCGAAACGCCAGCCAACAACGGGGAGAGGACGTTGGCCACCAGCGCTTCGAGCTTAGTCCCACCACCGGGGGGCGGAGCCGACGCGAAGATCTGCTGCAGGAGCGGAATGAGGATGACCAGCGTGACGCCATCCAGCAGCGATGCCAGCGTCGTGGTGAGGAGACCGAGGGAGAAGCGGAGGCGATAAGGCCTCAGGTACCCGAGCAGCCGGCGAGTCGAGCCGCGTCGGGGCGAATGCGGCGCGGAGGAACTACGAGCCACGGCGGGGCTGCAGCAGCGCGATGGGGAGTACCATTTCTTCCGGAGTGACGCCGCCATGAAGAAACGCGCCCCGGTAGCGCGCCTGATACTCCCTGAGCTTTGTGGGATAGACAAAGAACCGGTCGCCGGTGGCCAGCAGCATCCGGGTCCCCGGGGTGCGCGGCGGGAGGCCCCATGCGGTCAGGTCATCCACCGCAATCGCGGCCTCCCGCTCCTGGGCTCGCAGATCCTCTCCGAACTTGTAGCGCAGGTTCGCCGTCGCGTCACGGCGAGCGTAGACCGTGGCCGGAGTGTGGCAGTGGATCGACCCATGATCGGTGGTAAGCAGCACCGGCACGGAGCGACGCTCGGCTTCCCGCAAGGCGTGCCACAGGGAGGAACGCTCAAACCAGGTCCGGGTCAGGCTGCGAAGGGCCGAAGTATCCCGCGCCACCTCGAACAGCGTCGAATTCTCGGTCCGACCGTGGGTGAGCTGATCAATGAAGTTGAAGACCAACGCCGTGACTCCCTCGTGCGCGAGGTGGGCGGGGAGTCGAGTCAGCAGGGCCTCACCGTCGGCGGCGGTGAAGACCTTTTCATAGCGCACCGGCACCGGCTTGCCCGTCAGGTCCTTGAACTGCTCGGTCATCAACTCCGCTTCGTGCGCGTTGAGGCTTGCGTCGTCGCTGTCGCGCCACCACGCAGGGTGGCGGGTGGCGAGCTCCGAAGGGAAGAGGCCGCTGAAGATCGCGTTCCGCGCGAAGGGAGTCGCGGTGGGGAGGATCGAGAAGTAGTAGGCCGTCTCGATATCGAAGCGGGAGCTGACCAGCGGACGAATGGCTTCCCACTGATCGAGCCGGAGACAATCCACCACGACCAGCATCGCCTTGCCGTGCTGGCGATACAGCGGCAGGAGGAACTCGGCGCCGATGTCTACGCTGAGTGGCGGCCGGTCTCCCCCGCCCTCCTTGAGCCACCGGGGATAGTGCTGCTCGATGAAGCGGGCAAAATCCTGCCGCATGCTGATCTGCAGTGTCCGCAGAGCCTCGGAGAGTCCGGGCTCGTCCGCCTCGCCCAGCCGGACCTCCCAGGTCGCCAGCTCGGCCGCAAGCTCCATCCACTCTCTCCACGCCATCGGGCTACCGCGACGGGATTCCAGATCCCTGAAACGGGTCGCGAAGTCCCGCGAGAGCCGCTGCTGGCGGATCCTGTCCCCGTCAAGAAGCCGGGTGACGACACTGAGGATCTGCCGGGGATTGACCGGCTTCACCAGATAGTCGGCGATCTCGGCTCCGATCGCGTCCTTGAGCGTGCCGGCTTCTTCGCTTTTGGTCACCATCACGACCGGCATGGCGTGATCGATTCCCCGGATCGCCTGGAGCAGCTCGAGGCCGCGGCGACCCGGCATGTGCTCATCCAGCAGGACTACGCCGTAGGGCTGGCGCTGCAGGAGGACGAGAGCGTCGTCTCCGTGCGCCGCCTTGTCCACGGTGAACCCCTGCTGCTCGAGGAACATCGTATGCGAGGTAAGGGTCTCGACCTCATCGTCGACCCAGAGAATTCGTTTCGGGCGAGGCATGAATGAATTATAGGCAAGGCCGCACCCCGGCGGGCGGGTGGGCAGGAGTCAGGCTAGCTTATTCCGGTGCCCAGCGACCCACGAATCCTGGCCGTCCGTTTCAGCTCCATCGGCGACGTCTTGCTCATCACTCCTCTGCTCCGGGCCTTGCGTGCCCGGCATCCTGGGGCGACCATCACGGCGCTGACCAAGTCCGCATTTGCTCCACTGCTCTCCGACAACCCGCATCTCAACGATGTGCTGACCCTGGACCCCCAGGATTCGATCGCGGTAATGGCCCGGGAGCTTCGACTCAGGAACTACACTCATCTCCTCGACCTGCACGGCAGCCTGAGGTCTCGAGTTCTTCGGCTGCTGGTGCCGGGGCGGTGGAGCGGCTTCGACGCCCGCCGGCGCCAGCGTCGCGCCCTCATCCGCTACAAACGCAATCTCTACCGGGATATCCTGCCGGTACCCGAGCGCTACTTCGAGGCTGCCCGAGACCTCGACGTGACACCGGACCACGCGCCGGCCGAAATGCACCTGCATCCTTCGGCCAAAGAGAATGCGGCACGCTGGCTGTCCGAGAATGGCCTGAACGGAGACCGGAAGCTGCTCGTCGTCGCCCCCGGCGCGGCCCACGCTACCAAACGCTGGCCGCAGGATCACTGGCGCAAGCTGGTAGAGTCGGTAACCGGCTCCGGAGTTCGGGTCGCAGTGATCGGCGGCCCGGAGGATCACGCTCTCTGTGCCGGTGTGGCCGCGGCCGGCAACGGCTCCGCGGCTTCGGGCGCCGGCCAACTGGGACTCCAGGAATCGGGTGCGGTGCTGGCGCGCGCGGCGGTTGCGGTTACGGGAGACACCGGGGTCATGCACATGGCCACAGCGATCGGCACACCGGTCGTTGCCCTGTTCGGCCCCACCGTCCAAGCCTTCGGGTTCTTTCCCTACCGGGCGCGGGCGATAGTGTTGCAACGCGACCTGGGATGTCGGCCTTGCAGTGCCAAGGGCACTCCACGGTGTCCCCTGGTGCACCATCGCTGCCTGAAGGAGATCACGCCTTCTGAGGTCGAACTCGCTCTCACCGAGCTGAGCGCATGAACGGCTGGGATCCGGCGGCAATCGAGCTGATTTCACTCCTCGCCCGCAGTGCCCGGGGCCCCCGGCGCGAGGGACTCTTCGCATTGTGGCTGACGCTTCGGGTGGCCCAGGACCTTCAACTCGAGCCTCCGCTCACGGAGCGCAATGTGCGGCGCCGGATAACTGCACTCGAGTCGCGCATGTCCAGCCTCACTGTCCCCGCCCCGCTCCGGCGGGCGCTCACGGCGGCCCTGCACCAGTTGCGCGACGCGACGCGGGAATCGGTGCCCGGCATCCTCAATGGCTTGGTTGCCCCGACTCGGGAAGCTGCCGGTCAGGAGGCGGCCGAAGCCGTCCGCAAGGCTGAGAGAACCGCCCGTCAGGCATTGCTTCCCCTCGGTCGCTGACCGATGTCGTATAATTGAGGCATGCAACGCCCGCGCCCTTCTCGTAACAAGGAACCTTCCACCACTGTCGAAGCGCTGGTCCAGCGAATGGACGCTCGCAGCGACGGCACGGTGGCCACCGATACCGTTCCGACCGGCTTCCCATCACTTGATCGGATGCTCGCAGGCGGGTTCCGGCGTCAGGACCTGATCGTTCTGGCGGGTGACGTGGGAAGCGGAAAGTCGTCACTGGGACTCGCGATGGCCATCCGGGGCGCCCAGTCGGGAGTGCCCACGGTCTTCCTGTCGGGCGAGATGACGGAAGACCGCCTCATGGAACGGGCCCTGGCGCTCGAGGCCCGGGTGCCGGTAGACGCGCTCCGAAGCGGAGCGCTCGACGATGTAAGCCGTGCCTCGGTCGGTGCCGCCGCGCTCCGGCTACGCGATCTCCCGCTCCAGGTCCGTTCGCTCAGCGGCCAGCGATTCACCGAGGTATCGGAGGCACTGGATACGGTACCCCGCCGAGCCCTTCTGGTGATTGATTCGCTACAGATGACCGCACCGCCGACCTCGGCCAATGGGCCCGACGAAGCGGTGGCAGGTGCGGCTCGGGCGCTCAAGGCGCTGGCGCTGGATCACGATGTGGCGGTACTGGTGCTGGCCCAGCTACCGGGCCTCAAGCCGACTCGACGCGATCCCCGCCCCTCGCTCGAAGACCTGGGTGGCCTGGGAGTGGTGAAGCAAGTGGCTGATGTGGTCCTGGCGATCTACCGTGAAGAGATGTACCGACCGGCGGGTGGGGTCGAAGGAGCGACAGAGCTCATCGTGGCCAAGAATCGCAACGGCACGACCGGTTTTGTCGACCTCTACTTCTACCACGAATGGCTGCGGTTCGAGGATATGGTCGAACCGGGAAGATAATTCTTCCTACTGCACTGACGACGGAGCCTTGGCCCCGGCGATATCGATCAGACTTCCATCCTCCCCGCTGGCCTTGGTGATAGTGACCCAGAGAGGCCGCTTCACTCCTTCCGCGTACATCACAATGACGCCTTCACGGGTCTTGATGTCGCTGACCAGTCGCCAGTTGTTCTTGCTGAAGTAATTGCGATAGTAGGTCGCGATCTCCTCCGGACCCTCGGAGCTTTTGAAGCGGATCTGAAGCGCATCCTCGCCGCCGGCGTGGGATATGGCTTCTCCGTCGGGTGGGACCGGGAGCTCGGGAATGGTCTCGCCGAGCGGAGGCATTTTGGGCTTGTCTTCCTTGCAGGCCAGAGCAAGGACCAGCGCGACAGCCAGAAGTTGTGAACGCATAGGCGGGGGAGAGTAGTGGTGGGTCCTTGGGGGGTCAATGGCCGGATGCCAGCCAGCACCCAACGCCTCAGATCCCCACGCCGCTAGAGGGCTGACGACAACGGGTTACGGCAGTATTTTCAACCCAGAATCCGTCGAGGCAGAGGAATGGCCGGCCATAGCAAGTGGAAACAAATCAAACGGAAGAAGGCGATCGCCGACCAGAAACGCGGCGCCTCCTGGACCAAGGCCATCCGCGAAATCACCGTGGCGGCCAAGGCCGGCGGTGGCGACCCAGGTGGTAATCCCCGCCTTCGCACCGCGATCGACGCCGCCAAGGCCGTCAACATGCCGGCCGACAACATCGATCGGGCCATCAAGAAGGGAACCGGAGAGCTCGAGGGCGCGGTCTACGAGGAAGTCACGTACGAGGGCTACGGACCGGGTGGCGCCGCGATCCTGATCGAGGCGACCACCGACAACGCTAACCGCACCGTGGCCGAGATCCGCCACGCGTTCAGCCGCAACGGCGGCAACCTCGGCGCCACCAATTCGGTGTCCTGGATGTTCGAGCGCAAAGGTCAGATCTATCTCGACGCAGGCAAGTTCGACGAAGACACGGCTCTCGAGGCCGCGCTCGATGCCGGGGCCGAAGACTTCGTGCGCGATGGCGAGCAATACGTGGTATCCACCACCCCGCACAGCTTCCACGCGGTGCAGGACGCCTTGAAGGCCAAGCGTTACGCCATCGAATCCTCCGAGCTTGCGATGGTCCCCAAGAACACGGTGCGAGTCGAAGGCAAGCAGGCTGAGCAGATGTTGCGGCTCATGGAAACGCTGGAAGAGCTGGACGACGTTTCGAAGGTGTTTTCCAACTTCGACATCGACGCGGCCGCGATGGCGGAGGCGGAGACATCGGCCTGAGTCGGCGCCTCCCGTGAGGGTGCTCGGCATCGATCCGGGTACCGCGATTACGGGCTACGGTTTGGTCGAAGCCCGGACTGGCCGGGCCCCGCAATTGGTCGAGTGCGGGGTCATCAAGACCCTGCCCCGGGATCCCCTGCCGGAACGGCTGCGACTGATCCACGACGAATTGCTCGGTCTGATCGACCGTCTGGCCCCGGAGAGTGTTGTGGTCGAAGGGGTCTTTGCGGCCCGCAATGTGAGATCGGCGCTGGTGCTGGGTCACGCGCGGGGAGCAATCCTGCTGGCGGCAGCACTGCGGGGAGTGCCGGTCACCGAATACTCGCCCGCCATCATCAAACAGACAGTCGTAGGACGCGGAGCGGCGCTCAAACCTCAAGTGGGCTTCATGGTGGCGCAGCTGCTTCGGTTGAAGAGCGCTCCCCGTCCCGCCGACGCGGCTGACGGAGTCGCCATCGCGCTCACCCACCTGCTGCGCACCGCCCCGAAAAGCATCGCCCCCTTCCTGGGACGCCGCGGATGATCGCGTTGGTTGCCGGAATCCTTCGCACGCGGGATGGCGACACCGTCCTGATCGAGACCTCGGGCGGAGTCGGCTACAGCATCACTCTCCCGCTCGGTGTCGTGGAGAGATTGCCGGCACTCGGCTCCAAGGTGCAGCTCCACACCGAGCTGGTGGTGAAGGAGGACGGCTGGGCGCTGTTCGGCTTCGATCGCCCGGCGGAACGCCTCGTCTTTCAGCGACTGCTTTCCGCGAGTGGCTTCGGCCCCAGGCTGGCGCTGGCTCTGCTGTCGACTTTGGGGGCCGATCGCACCGTGCGGAGTATCCGGCAGAAAGACATCGCGGCTCTCAGCACCGTGAGCGGCATCGGGAAGAAGAAGGCGGAACGACTGGTGCTGGAGCTGCACGACCGGTTCGAGGAGGTCGGGGGCGAGCTGCCGCCCGCTTCGATGGGGCCAAGCGAGGAGGCGCTGGCCGCCCTCACGCGGCTCGGTTATCCTCCCGCGCAGGCCGAGAGCGCGGTACGCGACGCGCTGGCCGCCGACGGCTCCTCCGACACGGCGCAGTTGATCAAGCAGGCGCTGCAGAGGCTGGCGGGGAAGAGGTGAAAAGGCGGGAGACGGAAGACGGGAGAAGGGAGAAGGGAGAAGGGAGATAGGACTGACAGGTCGTACGCGGTACGCGGTACTCAGAACTCGGAACTCGGAACTCGGAACTCATACTCCATGACCGTCGCCGCCACCACCGCCGAATGGCTCTGCACCCGATGCGGGAGCACTAATCGCCTGCTGGTTGCCTCCGAGACCCGGGAAGCGGAAGACCGGTGCACTCACTGCCGCGTGAAGCACGTGGTCCAGCCTGGTGACCGGCCGGTGCGGTGGGACGCCAGATCGATCGACTGATGAGCCGCCTGGAGATCACCACCCCCGACGTCCTGCCCGAGGAGACCGGCGCCGAAGCGGCGCTCCGGCCCTCTCGGCTCGACGAGTTCGTGGGACAGGTGCAGGTGAAGGCCTCGCTCCAGATCGCGATCGATGCCGCGAAGGCCCGGGGAGAGCCGCTCGATCACACCCTCTTCTTCGGTCCGCCTGGACTCGGTAAGACGACGCTGGCAACACTGCTCGCCCGGGAAATGGGCGTTCAACTCAGGACCACGTCGGGGCCGGTTCTCGAAAAGCCCGGCGATCTCGTGAGCCTGCTGACGACGCTGCAGCCGGGCGATGTGCTCTTCATCGACGAGATCCATCGGCTCCGTCCGGTTCTCGAGGAGTTCCTCTACCCCGCGATGGAGGACTATCGGGTCGAGGTGCGCATCGCCGACGGACCTCACGCCCAAACCATCCCGATGGCGATCGAGCGCTTTACCCTCATCGGCGCCACGACCCGGTTCGGCCTGCTGACTCCACCGATGCGAGCCCGTTTCGGAATGGTGGAGCGGCTGAATTTTTATCCCGCCGATGAGCTCAAGACCATTGTCGAGAGATCGGCGCAGATCCTGAATGTTCCGATCGAGTCGGAGGGCGCCGACGAGCTGGCGAAGCGGAGCCGCGGTACACCGCGCGTGGCCAATCGCCTGTTGCGCCGGGTGCGGGACTATGCCCAGGTGCGAGCTAACGGAATCATCACCGCCCAGGTTGCCCGCGATGCCCTGAGTCGTCTCAACGTGGACGAGTTCGGTCTCGACGACATGGACGCGCGCATTCTCAAGACCATCATCGAGAAGTTCAGTGGCGGGCCAGTAGGACTCAACACGGTTGCCGTGGCGGTGGGCGAAGACAGCGGGACCCTGGAGGAAGTGTACGAGCCGTACCTGATCCAACAGGGTTTCCTCGAGCGCACCGCGAGGGGCCGGGTCGCGACGGCGCATGCCTATCGGCGGTTTGGAATGAAGATGCCAGCTTCCCAGCCATCGATGTTTGAGTAGGTGGGTGGTGGGAAGTAGTCAAACCGGAAGCGTCGGGCGGCATTCCCCACAACCCACTACCCACAACCCACCACCGCTTTTCCCGGCCTGTGCCCTACCACACCACCGACTTCGACTACTCCCTCCCACCCGAGCTCATCGCGCAGTATCCCATCGCCGAGCGCGGAACCAGCCGACTGCTCGTAGTCAAGCGGCATGGTGCCGAGCTGGAAGACCGAAGCTTCGGCGACCTGACCCGGCTCATCCCTTCCGGAGACCTGCTGGTCCTGAATAGCACCCGCGTCCGGCACGCCCGGTTCCTGGGGACTCGGCCCAGCGGTGCGGCCGCGGAGGTGTTGTTGCTGCATCCCGGTACCGACGGTGCCTGGATCGCGATCGGCCGGCCCGGTTCGGCAATGAAGCCCGGGAAGCGGATCCGTCTAGCGCCGGACATCGAGGTGGAAACGGTCGTGGAGCTGGAGGAAGGGCAGCGCGAGGTCCGATTCATCGGCGCCACTGCCGAGGAAGCGATTCAACGGCTGGGCCGGCTTCCGCTCCCTCCTTACATCGAGCGGGACCCCGATTCGAATGACGAGATCAGATATCAGACGGTCTACGCTGAGCAGGAAGGGAGTGTCGCCGCGCCGACCGCGGGTCTGCATTTCACCGCTGAGATCCTGAAGGAGCTCGAGCAGCTGGACGTGCGCATCGCGCGACTGGATCTCGAAGTCGGCCCCGGGACCTTCAAGCCGGTCGAAGTCGAGGATCTCACTCGGCACCACATGCATCCGGAGCGGTTTGAAATCCCCGAAGCAACCGCGACAGCGATCGCGGAAGTTCGCGAGAGGAAAGGCAGCGTTTGGGCGGTCGGTACCACGGTTGTGAGAGCACTCGAAAGCGCTGCTGCGGAAGGGGGCCTGGTGCGATCGGGCGGCGCGGAAACCCGACTCATGATCACCCCGGGTTTTCAATTCCGGGTGGTTGATCACCAGTTGACCAACTTCCACCTTCCGCGTTCAACGCTGCTGATGCTGGTCTCCGCCTTCGCGGGCTACGACCTCACGATGACGGCGTATCGGCATGCGGTGGAGCAGAGGTACCGGTTTTACTCGTATGGGGACGCAATGGTCGTGGTGTAAGAGAGTAGGGAGTAAGGAGTAAGGAGTAAGGAGTAAGGAGTAAGGAGTAAGGAGTGAGGAGTAGCGGTGACGAGTACCCGCATTCCACTCCTTACTCCTCACTCCTTACTTCCTTAGCTTTTAGCCCCTCATGTTCGACTTCTCCCTCGACGGCACTCACGGTCTCGCCCGTGCCGGCACGCTCACGCTGCCGCATGGGACGGTGACCACGCCGGCGTTCATGCCGGTGGGGACTCACGGGACCGTCCGCGGGCTTCACCCGGCCGAAGTCGAGCGCGCGGGAGCTCAGATCGTGTTGGGCAATACCTACCATCTGCATCTGCGTCCTGGGGAAGCTGTTGTCCGCGCACTAGGAGGCCTGCACCGATTTTCTACCTGGCCGGGACCCATGCTCACCGACTCGGGCGGCTTCCAGGTGTTTTCACTGGAGGGCCTTCGCACCATCGAGGAGGAGGGCGTCGAATTTCAGAGTCACATCGACGGCGGTTTGCGAACCATCACGCCCGAATCGTCGATGGACATCCAGTGGGCGCTGGGCGCCGACATCGCGATGGCGTTCGATCACGTGGTCCCGGCCAAGTCCGACTTTGCTGATGCCCAAGAGGGCATGGAACGGACCCTCCGGTGGCTGGAGCGATGCCGTCGCCGACACGAGGAGCTAGTTGATGGTCGTGGGTCGTGGGTCGTGGGTCCCGCAGCTGACGAGACGACTCAAGGCCCACGACCCACCACTCAAGACCCAAGGTTCACGACCCCGACCCAGACCCTGTGGCCCATCATCCAGGGCGGCACTCACCCCGACCTGAGGATGCGCTCGCTGGAAGGCACCCTGGCCCGCGGTCCCTGGACTGGAATCGCGATCGGCGGCCTCTCGGTGGGCGAGCCCAAGCCCGTCATGCACCGCGTCTTGGAAGAGCTCGCGCCGGTCCTGCCCGCCGCCGTCCCCCGTTATCTTATGGGAGTGGGTTTTCCCGACGATCTGCTGGAGGGAATCGCCCGCGGAGTGGACCTGTTCGACTGCGTTGCCGCGACCCGAAATGGGCGCCACGGCAGCGCCTGGACCAGTCTGGGTAAGGTGAACATCCGCTCCGCCGGGCTCAGATTGTCGGACCAGCCGTTGGACCCCGCGTGTGACTGCGAGACCTGCGTCCGGTTCTCGCGTGGCTATCTCCGCCATCTGTTCATGGCTGAGGAGATGTTGGGGCTGCGTCTGGTGTCGATCCACAACATTCGGTTCCTGATCCGGCTCGGAGAGCTGGCCCGGGAAACGATTCTGAACCAGACTTTTGATCGCTGGAGCCGGGACTGGCTCGAGCGTTACCACCGCCGAGGAGACCTGTGACCGCTTCCCTGCTTGCCGTGATGGCCGCTCCCGACATGCCGGGCGGCGGGTTGAGCCTTCTGCTCTTCCAGATCGTCGCCATCGGCCTGGTGTTCTACTTCCTGATTCTCCGCCCCCAGTCTCAGGCGCGGAAGAAGCACGAAGAGCTGCTCAAGAACGTCAAAAAGGGAGACGAGGTCACCACCGCCGGCGGGATCATCGGGAAGGTAAAGGACGTGAAAGAAGACCGGGTCACGATCGAGAGCGGCAGCGCCACGCTGGTGATCGAACGGGCCCGCATCATCCGCGTCGGTGACAGCGCGCCGGCGCCGGGAGCCGCTGGATGAGTCTGCTGCCGCTCCACCTGCTGGGTTCTCCCGTGCTGCGGGAGCGAAGCGCCGAGGTCTCGGCGATCGACGACGAGGTGCGCCAGTTCGTGGACGACCTCTTCGAGACCATGCACGCCGCTAAGGGCGTCGGCCTGGCGGCGAATCAGGTCGGGGTCGCGCGTCGGATCGCGGTGGTGGAGACCGAGGAAGAAAAGCTGGTCCTGATCAACCCGGAGATCCTCGAGGCCGAGGGGCGTGACACCGAGGAAGAGGGCTGCCTCTCGATCCCCAAGGTTTACGCTGACGTGACCCGGCCCGAGAAAATCGTGCTGGAAGCCACCGATCGCGAAGGAAACCGCTACACCAAGACGCTCGACGGACTCGCCGCGCGGGCGGTCCAGCACGAGATCGACCACCTCGATGGCATTCTCTTCGTGGATCACCTCGGCCTCCTGAAGCGGAAGCGAATCCTGTCGAAGTGGAAGAAGGAACACGAAGGCGACAGCTTCGTCTCGGAGGTGAGGCCCGCGTCCGCGGGGACGACCTGATGCGTCTCGTGTTCTTCGGTACGCCGGACTTCGCCGTTCCATCGTTGCGGGCGCTCGTCGAGGAAGGCTTCGACGTGGCGCTGGTGGTCACCCAGCCCGACCGCGCGGTGGGACGCTCCCGCAGCACGCTCACTCCTCCGCCCGTCAAGGTAGCCGCGCTGGAAGAGGACCTGCCCATCCTGCAACCCGAGCGCCCCTTCGGAGAAGAGTTCGAGTCGGCCCTTCGCAGTTACGATCCCGAGCTGGGCGTCGTCATCGCTTACGGGCACATTCTCAAGCCGGCGGTCCTGGCCATTCCGCGCCGCGGCATGCTGAACGTGCATGCGTCCCTGCTGCCCAAGCACCGCGGCCCCGCGCCGGTTCAGTGGTCCATCCTGAACGGTGACGAAACGACAGGCGTCAGCATCATGCAGCTCGAGCCAGGGCTGGACACCGGACCGGTCCTTCACTGCATCGAAACCGAGGTGGCAAGGGACGAGACCGGTGGTGAGTTGCTGGAACGGCTGGCGGAGCTCGGCGCCGCGGCACTGGTGGAGGCCCTCACCATGGTCGCGGGCGACGCAGCCAGGCCCGAGCCGCAGGACCACAGCCGCGCCACGTACGCGCCCAAGATCGATCGCGGCACAACCCGGCTCGACTGGGGGCGGGATGCGGCGTCGGTCGCTCGAACCATCCGAGCCTTCGATCCGGAACCGGGTGCCTGGACGTCGTTGGAGAACATGGAGCTGAAGCTGTTCGGTGGACGCGCCGTGAATGGTAGTGGTGAGCCGGGTACGGTCTTGGAAGCGGGCAAGACGCTCCATGTCGCGGCCGGCGTGGGTGCCGTGGAGGTGGCGGAGGTTCAGCCCGCGGGGAAGACTCGCATGGCGGTCGGCGACTGGACTCGAGGCCACCGCGTGGGGCCCGGTCACCGGCTGGTATGAGGCCGTTGCCTCGATTGCACGCGATAACCGATCGTGCCGTGCTGGGACTGGAAGATCTGGGCGTGCGGGCGGCCGCGCTGGCCTCGACCGGATCGGTCGTAGCGCTCCACGCGCGAGATCGCACCGCCACCGGCGAGAAGCTGACGGCGACGGTGCGCCGCTTCCTGTCGCTGGCCCGGCCACCGGAAGCTGCGGTGTTCGTGAACGGACGGCCCGATATCGCCGCGGCGCTGGGCGCCCAAGGAGTGCAGCTTGGGGCCGGCGATCTGCTCCCGGGCGATGCGCGTCTGGTGGCCGGCGGTTGGCCGGGTTGGATTGGAAGCTCAGTGCATTCGATCGAGGAAGCGCAGGCGGCACTCGAAGCCGGCACGGATTTTCTGATCGTGGGTCCGATCTACAGCACCACCAGCCATCCCGACCGACCTGCGGCCGGACCGGGATTGGTGACTGAAGTGGCAAGGCTTGGGCGGCCCGTCATCGCGATCGGCGGAGTGACTCCCGAGCGGAGCCAGCAGCTGCGAGAGGCGGGCGCGTATGGGATCGCCGCCATCAGCGCCGCGTGGCATGTGCGGGATCCGGCCGCGGCGGCCCTGGCGCTGCTGGCACCATGGCTCGAGGCAGCATGACGAGACTGACGCTAACCGTGAACGGCGACCCACGGGTCATCGAGGGTCCGGCGACTCTCGCCGATCTCCTGCGCCAGCTCGAACTCGACGCGCGGATGGTTGTGGTGGAGCTCAATCGGGAGATCGTTCGTCGCCCACGGCTCGCCGAGACCGAGGTTCAGAACGGCGATTCGGTTGAATTGGTGCATTTCGTCGGTGGAGGCTGAGGGATGGCAACGACAATACAGGAACAAACCTTGATCGATCCGCCCCTTGCGGTTGGGGGACGATCTTTTCGCTCTCGTTTGCTGGTGGGCACCGGGAAGTACCGCAACAACGCGGAAATGGTCCGTGCCATCGAGGCGTCCGGCGCCGAGGTGGTCACGGTCGCCGTGCGTCGAGTTGATCTCGATCGTTCCAAGGAAGAGGGGCTACTCTATCACCTCGACCCCACTCGCTATTTCCTGCTCGCCAATACCGCGGGCTGCTACACCGCCGACGAAGCGATCCGCTACGCCCGGCTCGGTCGCGAAGCGGGATTCAACGATTTCATCAAACTGGAAGTGATCGGGGACCGGGACACGCTGCTTCCCGACACCGCCGGCCTCATCTCCGCCACGAAGACGCTGGCCGCCGAGGGATTCCAGGTGATGGCCTATACCAACGATGATCTGATCACGGCCTTGCGGCTGGAGGACGCCGGCGCCGCCGCCGTCATGCCGCTCGCATCTCCGATCGGCAGCGGACTCGGCCTGCTCAATCCTTACAGCATTCGCACCATCAAGAAGCGGCTCAAGGTGCCGGTGCTGGTGGATGCCGGGGTCGGTACTGCCTCCGATGCATGCATCACGATGGAGCAGGGCGTTGACGGCATCCTCATGAATACCGCCATCGCCGAAGCCGAAGATGCGGTGAGCATGGCCCTCGCGATGCGCTATGCCGTCGAAGCAGGCCGCCTCGCGTTCCTGGCGGGTCGGATGCCGCGGCGGGAGGTGGCGGTGCCATCGAGTCCGACGACGGGGATGTTGTGAGACGTGAGAGGTGAGACGTGAGAGGTGAGAGGTGAGACGTGAGACGCAGGAAGTAGGAAGTAGGAAGTAAAACGCGAATCGTTACGACTCAGGACCCAAGACCCAAGACTCAAGACCAACGACATTGACCGACGCATCCACTGATCTTTCACCCCCCGGCCTGGCACCAAGACGCGCTGCGCTCCGAATTCTGGAGCGGGCAGCACGTGGCCTGCCGCTGGATGCGGCGCTGGAGCTGGGCATGAAGGGGCTGGAAGGAGCCGATCGCCGGTTGGCCCACGAGCTGGCGGCTGGAGTCCTCCGGCGTCAGACCGAGCTCGATTCCCGGCTGGAACGGCATGTCCCCCGCGGACTGGGATCGGTCCCGCCTTTGATTCGCGGCGTGCTCCGACTCGGCGTGTACCAGCTGGATCAGCTGGACCGCGTGCCACCTCACGCGGCCGTCAGCACATCGGTGGACCTGGCGCGCGAAGTGGCTGGAGCGAAGGCCGCCGGGTTCGTGAATGCGGTGCTGCGGAGAGCGGGAGAGGCAGGAAATTCTGGCTCCAGCAGGGAACCCTCTCCCGCGCTGTCCGTCTCGTCCGCCCTGTCCACCCGTTTCTCTCACCAGGAATGGCTCGTCGCCCGATGGGTCGAGCGTTTCGGCGCGGAAGACACCGAGGCGCTCCTCGCGTGGAACAACCAGCGTCCCGTTCTTGTCGTGCAGCCCGGCCGAGAGAGCGAACCTCAGATCGGTAACCGGTTCAAGGAGAATCGAATCGAATTTGAGGCTGCGCCCTTCGGTGCGGGGTTGATTGTGACGGGGCGTTCTCCCGCCAACCTGCCGGGATATGCCGAAGGCGCCTTCATCGTTCAGGATGCGGCCCAGGCTCTGGTCATACGGTTCGCGGACTTCCCCGCCGACGCCGTGGTGTACGACGCTTGTGCCGCCCCGGGAGGCAAGACGATCGCCCTGGGCCGCAGCGTCCGTTCGGTGATCGCGGGCGAAGCCCGGCCCTCGCGGCTGCCGCGACTGGCCGAGAATCTCGCTCGTGCCGGATCGGGGCCTGCATTCATCGTGGCGGCGGACGCGGGTCGCCCTCCGCTGAAGAAATGCGCCGCGGTTCTGCTGGACGCTCCCTGCCTGGGCACTGGTACCTTTGCGCGGCATCCGGACGCGCGGTGGAAGGTGAATCCTGAAGCTCTCGATCGCCTGAGGCGGCGCCAGGGAGATCTGCTAACCGCGTGTGCCGCGCTGATACCGCCGGGCGGTTTGCTGGTCTACTCTACCTGCTCCCTCGAGCCGGAGGAGAACGCGGAGCAGATCGATCGCTTTCTGGCGCGCTCGCCGGAATTCCGTCGTGAGCCGCCGGCCGGCATGACTGCTGACCTGCTCTCCGACAAGGGAGACCTCGAGTTGTTCCCTCAACGGCATGGCATGGACGGGGCGTTTGCGGCCCGCCTCAGGAGAATCGCCTAATGCGTTTCCGGCGCCATGAGGGCCAGCCGCTCCTCCAGCCGATGTTTGAGACGATCGCCGGACGCAGACTGGTCCTCCAGGTTGCCGTCGTCCTTGGCGCGTTCCTTTTGGGTTACCTTCTCACCGTGATCTGGTTGTTCCCGTCCAAGCTGTTCTCGACCGATCATGCGGTGCCGCGGCTCCTCGACTTGGGGGTCACCGAGGCCAAGTCCCGGCTCACCAAGGCAGGGTTCCGGATGAAGCTGGACCCCGATATGGCCCATCCCAAGGCGCCCAAGGGAACGGTGGTCTGGCAGGACCCGGCGCCCGGTGTCGTGCTGCCGCCCAACTCCCCGATCACCCTGGCGTTGAGCAATGGTCCCGCCCCGATCGCGGTGCCTGATGTGGTCGGATTCGACGCGAACCTGGCCGTCAAGGTTCTTCAAGCCTCAGGGCTCACGATCGGCGTCACCGACTCGCTGCCCTCGGCGGCGGATCCCGGTGTCGTAGTCGCGACCCGTCCGGGTGCGGGAGTCGGTCGCGATCCGGGAACCCCGGTTGACGTCGTGGTGAGCCGCGGTCCCGCCGAAATCAGTGTGCCGGGCGTAATCGGAATGACGACGCAACAGGCGCGGGAGCGGCTGGAGCTCGCGGGCCTGGCGCTCGGCTCGACATCGTCACGCACGGTTCTGGGAAAGCCGGACGGTATCGTGGTGGAACAGCAGCCCGCACCAGGTACCTTGAGCGCGCGAGGCGGTAAGGTGGATTTGATCCTCTCACGGAAGGCTTCTCCATGACGGTGCGGATCGCCCCCAGCCTGCTCAGCGCCGACCTCGGCCGGTTGAAGGAAGAGGTCGAGGCCGCATTGGCCGGCGGAGCCGAGTGGCTCCACATCGATGTGATGGACGGCCGGTTTGTGCCCAACCTGACCTTCGGCGCGCCGATGCTGCGCGCCTTGCGGCAATTCACCGACGCGCCGCTCGACGTGCACCTCATGGTCCAGGAGCCTGAGCGCTACATCATGGAGTACGCCGACCTGGGTGCCACGGTCTTCACCTTCCATCCCGAAGCGACGGTACATGTCCAGCGACATCTGGCCCATGTCCGGGAACGAGGCATGATGGCCGGTCTGGCACTGGTGCCTTCGACGCCGCTCGAGGTCGCCGCCGAGGTCGTTGACGATCTCGACCTGCTGCTCATCATGAGTGTAAACCCCGGATTCGGCGGCCAGTCCTACATACCGGCGGCGACTGGAAAGATCGAGCGGGCCCGCGCCCTGCTCGACAGCGAAGGTTCCCGTGCCGCGCTGGAGGTGGATGGTGGGATCACGGTCGAGACCATCGAGACCGTGTGGCGCGCCGGAGCCGATACTTTTGTGGCGGGAACCGCGATCTTCGGAACGGGAGATCCGGGAGGGGCGGTGCGGGCGTTGAAGAGACGTTGTCTCCAGCAGGTTTAGGAATCGTGAATAGACAATGGTTTTGGGTGGGATCGATCATTGCAGGGCTCGGCCTGGCGGTCGGGGCCGTGCTCTGGTTTGGTCCCGATGTGAAAGCGGTCCAGATCGGCGCGGCAGCGCCCGACTTCAAGGTGTACGACCTCCGGAACCAGGATAGCGTCAGCTTCCGCCGGCACTACAAGGGGTCCGTGACCCTGGTAAACGTCTGGGCCACCTACTGCATCCCCTGCAAGGTCGAAATGCCGGCGATGCAGGCCCTGTACGACTCGCTGAGCGGGAAGGGCTTCAAGATCGCGGCGGTGAGCGTGGATGTGGTCGGCCCCCAGGAGGTCCGTCAGTTCGCCGACGATCTGCACCTCACCTTCGACATCCTGCAGGATCGGGACGGCCAGATCCAGCAGGATTACCAGACCACCGGTGTTCCCGAGAGCTTTCTGGTGAACAAGAAGGGCGTGATCGTGAAGCGGCTCATCGGGGCACAGGACTGGAACTCCCCGGTGAATCGAGGGCTGGTCGCCAGGCTCCTCGCGGAATCTCCGGACTCGTGAAGCTCGGCGCGCTGGCGAGGAATTGGCCACTCAAGATCACCTCTCTCCTGCTGGCAGTCATGCTCTGGGTGGTCGCCACCGCGGAGCAGCCGGCCAGCAGGGTTCTTCCGGTAACGCTGGTTCCCCAGTTACCCGCAGGCCGTTCCTTCACCGGAGACCCTCCGGCAGTAACCGCCCTCGTGGTCGGCCCCCGGCGTGAGTTGATCAAGCTCACCGGCGCCCACCTTACTCTGACCCGCATTCTTCCCGACACGATCACCGGGCGCGCGGTCACACTGGATCTGCTGCCTTCCGAGGTCGAGGTGCCGCGCGGAGGTGAAGTCAGGGTTCAGGATATCCAGCCCCGCCAGGTCACCCTTCAGCTCGATCCCGTGGTGTTTCGCTCCGTCCCGGTTCATCCTGACCTGAGGTTGGAGCTGGACTCGGGAACCAGGCTGATGCGAGCGGTCCAGGTATTCCCGGGAGTGGTTCGTCTCACCGGCCCTGCCGACCAGGTGGCCAGAATCGACTCCGTGAAGACCATCCCGCTGCGCGTCGAAAAAGTCGAGGGACTCTTCGAACGCTCGGTCGCGGTTGATACGGAAGGATTCGGCACCGTGAGGGTTTCCCCGTCCGAGGTCATGATCAGCTTCGAAGTCCTGCCCGATACCGGCAAGCGAGAAGGTCAGTAATGGCCCAGAATATTCTCGCCTTCGAAACGTCGTGTGACGAAACCTCGGCGGCGGTGCTTTCGGTCGGAGACAAGCGGCGCCTCGCCAGCCTCGTCATTCTCTCGCAGGACATCCACCGGATATTCGGCGGAGTAGTCCCGGAGCTGGCCAGCCGGGCTCACCTCCAGACCATCGGTGACGTCGCCGAGCAGGCGCTGGCTGAAGCCGGCATCTCTCAGAATGGAGTAAACGCCGTTGCGGTGACCGCGGGACCCGGGTTGGTGGGAGCGCTGCTGGTGGGCGTCATGTTCGGAAAGACAATGGCCTTGTCTCTCGACGTCCCGCTGATCGGCGTTCACCATCTCGAGGGCCATCTTTTCGCGCCGACCTTGGAACAGCCAGAATTCGCGCCGCCATTCGTGGCGCTGCTGGTGAGCGGGGGACACACGCTGCTGCTGGAGGTACCGGCCTGGGGAGACTACCGGCTGCTGGGGAGCACCCGTGACGATGCGGCCGGTGAAGCCTTCGACAAGGTGGCCACCCTCCTCGGCCTCGGTTACCCGGGAGGAGCTGCGATCGAGCGTCTCGCGCAATCGGGCAAGGCCGGCCGCTATAACTTCCCGCGGCCTCTCCTCAAGGAACTGGACCGCGAGGGGCCGGACCGTTATGCGTTCTCGTTCAGCGGGCTCAAGACCGCCGTACTTCGCGCGGTGCGGGCCAGCAGGGATCTCGAGGCCGAGCGCGCGGACATGGCGCGAGGATTCCAGGACGCGATGGTCGAAGTGCTGGCCGCGAAGACGGCCGATGCCGCGGTCAACCTGGGTTACTCTCGGGTGATGCTGGGTGGCGGTGTCGCCTGCAACCAGGCTCTGGTCGAGCGGGTCCGCTCCATGCTTTCGGGAGACGCCACCGTCGCCGTGGCGTCGAACCGGCTCAACACCGACAACGCGGCCATGATCGCCGCGGCGGGCGCCTGGCACCTGAGCCGCGGAGAATCGAGCGGCTGGGACCTCGAACCCAAAGCCGATCTGCCCTTCCCCGGTCTCACCATTCCCGCTGCCCTCACAGGCGCACCCCGATGAACGTTTATCCCCTCGTCTGGCGCTTCCCGGTGCCCCTCCTTGGCCATATCGAGATCACCGGCTACGGGATCATGATGATGGTCGGCTTCCTCATGGGTGGCTGGCTGATCGCCTTGGAGCTGCGGCGGCGCGGGCTGCACGAGGAGTACGCGGCGGACATCACCGTCGCGGCGGTGATCGGCGGCATCATCGGCGCCAAGCTGTGGTACTGGGCGATGAACGGCGGAAGCCTCTTCTCGCGGGGAGGACTGGTTTGGTACGGAGGTTTTGTGGGCGGAGCGGCGGCGGTGATGATCAACGGGTGGCGCAAGCAGGTTCCACTCAGGTGGACCTTCCAGATCGCCGCCCCGTCTCTCGCTGCAGCCTACGCGCTGGGACGAATCGGCTGCTTCATCGTGAACGACGACTACGGCCGCCCGACCAATCTCCCGTGGGGAGTCAAGTTCCCCCAGGGACTGCCACCGTCAACAGCGGAGAACATGACCTCGCTTTTCGGGATCCCGATGCCGCCTGGCACTGATCCCCAGACCGTGCTCGCGGTGCATCCAACGCAATTGTATGAGGTCGCCATCATGCTGGCTGTCTTCGCGCTTTTGTGGCGGTGGCGGCTCAAGGACAAACCGGTGGGCTGGCTGTTCGGGGTCTATCTGCTGTTTGCGGGAGTCGAGCGTTTCGTGATCGAATTCCTGCGGGCCAAGGACGATCGCCTGCTGGGTCCGCTGACGGTGGCTCAGGTCGTGAGCATGGTGCTGATCGTGATCGCTGCTTCGCTCATCGCGAAGTACAGCCACAGTCCTTCGCCTGACCCGGGGCCGTACCTCTCTCAGACTACCTAACCCCCTGTCCCCCTTCCCTATTGGGAAGGGGGGACGGCGGCGAAAGCTTCCGCATTCAAAATCGATTGCAAAGAGGGATCGGCAGGCCCGAAGGGGCCTATCGCGACACGTCTACCGCCGCGAGCTCCGACTCGCCAACAGCTGTTTGAGCCGCTCCACCTCAGCCCGCAACGCGGCGAGATCGGCGCCCATCCGCTCGAGCGAGCGCTGCATGTCGAGATCAATTCGAGACGGTTCGACAGGAACGGCCGGCTGTGGCTTGGCGGCCTGCGGCTCCGGCACCATGACGCTCGTCGCCTTGAGCCGGCTCGGCTCGATCACGAAGGTCCAGACCAGCCCGGCGACCAGCAGAAGGAGCAGCACCCCCTGAAGCGCCAGTGATTCAACCGTAGGATAGATGCCCAATGCCGGCACCCGCGGCGCCCACGGCACGATCGTGGTCCCCACCAGCCCGCCCTCCTGCAACTCCGCGATCCCCTTCCCTGCAAAGACGAACGCCATGTAGTAGAGGAACGCGCTGGTAAAGGCGAAGAACGGCTTGAGCGGAATCCTCACGCCATACTTGTTGATCCCGACGTACACCGCCACCAGGACGACCGAGGCGACCAGGATGCCGAGCACGATGGGAACGGGAGAACTGCCACCGGTCAGGAACAGCGCCTTGTAAAACAACACCGTCTCGAAGCCTTCGCGATAAACGGCGAGGAATGCCACCGACGCCAAGGCGAGAGCGGACCCGCTGGTCACCGCGTCCTGCACCCGGCCCCGCACGAAACGATTCCACTTGGCCACTTCCATCTTCGACAAGAGCCAGTAGCTCACGTAGAACAGCATCGCCGTCGCCACCATCATGGTCAGGCCTTCCAGCGCCTCGCGGCGAGCCGGGGAGATCTGGAAGATTGTCTCCAGCGCCACGGCGGTGAGCAGGCTGGCCAGGACCGCGGCGCCAATGCCCACGTGAATGTCGCGCTTGCGCTGGACGTTGCCGGTCTTGATCAGGAAGGCCATCACGGCACCGATCACCAGGATCGCTTCGAGTCCTTCGCGGACCAGGATCACCAGCGACTGGAGGAACAGGTTGAAGGGAGACAGCTCGTCTCCAATCACCCGCTCGGCGTTCTCCAGGTCGGCCATCAGGTGGGCCTGAATACCCTTCAGCTCCTGCGCCGTAGCTCCGCCCGCGGCACGAGTGCGATACGCGGCGAAACCCGCTTCGAGCTGATCGGCCAGCGCGGCGTTCTTCACCCGCACAGCGTTCTCCACCTGCTCGAACGTCATGTACGCGTCGAAGGCCGTGCCGCTAGCCGCAGCGCCTTGTCCCTGCCCCGCCAGCATGTGCGCGGAATCGAGCTGGCTCCGAACCCGGGCGAACACCATCGCAGTGGCATCCGCGGATGCCATCGTGCCCTGGAAGCCCCGCACGGCGGCGATGTGAGAGCGGGTCGCTGGAGATTGCGGATCGGCTGTGGGATCCAGGGCGGTCGCGATCTCTCCGTCGGTCATCCGGCCGGTCGAGGCGAACTCGCGGAGAGCGATCGGTACTTCGCCTCGCGGAGCCGGTAACCGGAGCAAGGTCGCGTACACCGCCGCTGCCCAACGGTCATCGGCGGAGAGGCGAGTCTCGAAGGCGGGCATCGCGGTGCCGGCGACGCCGATGGTGACCCGGCGATAGAAGTCGAGCGGGGAGCGGTCGCTGAGAGTGTGACTGTCGGTAAGGTCCGCCGGTTGCGGATTGAGCGACGTGCCGGCAGGGCCGTCTCCCCGTCCGGTCACGCCGTGGCAGCTGGCACAATTGGTCTGGTACAGCTCGGCTCCGCGGGCGAGAGTCGGAACCTGGGCGGGGATTTCGTCGAGCGACACGCCGAGTTTCTGGCTGAGCGTCGCGGAGAGCTGGCGTACCCGGATGTCGATCGAATCAGGGCTCGCGGTCTGTCGGATCATGCCGAGGATCCGATCCAGTTCGTCACCGGTGGACTTGCTTAGTTCGAGCGGCAACCCTGAGGCAGTGCGCCGGGCCTCGGTGAGGAACAGCTGGGCCTCTTCGACTTCGGCCTGGGCGATGACCTTCCCGTCTTTTACGCCGGAGCGGTATTCCTGGGCAGCGAGTGCGGCGGTGGCAGCGATGCGGCGAACGACCGGAGTGCGGTCCTCACCCTGAGTCGGATCGGGTCCGGGCGAGACGAGAAGCGAGATCGCGAAGGATCCCGCGGCAATGAGAAGCATTCTCAACCAGTTCTTGGTGTCGCGAGGAAATTAGAGCGGAATAGTCGGGATTGGAAGGGATGGGAGACGGGAGGCAGCTGACGCGTCTCGAATGTGAATCAAGTCGCCCGGCAAGCTTCTGCCGCCCTGTTGAAGTTTGGCGTCTCCTCGTATACGTGCGGATGTGCCTTGAACTCGGCGATGTACTTGGGTGCGACGCAGTCTGCATAGGCCTTCACCTTGGCCTCGGTGGTTCGGCCGGTCGACAGAGCGGGCTGCTGGTTATGGGCGATCTTCTCGTGGACGTACTGGCTGAGCCGAGCATCTTCGAGACAGTCGGTGCAGACAAAGTCCGGCGACATCAGGACGTTGCTGTATCCAACCCAGCCAGTCCCTTCCTCGCGCTGGCTCTCCTTGTACTCTCCGGCGTGCGCGACTCGGAACTGAAACACCAGACGGGCGAAGCACTCACAGTTGAAAATCTGATGAAGCAGGATATTGGTCTCGCAATACCCTTTCGAGCTCGGTAGTTCATCTTTGGCCTTTTGCAGCCAGGGATCCTTGAGATTACCGGGGTTCAGGCTGGCGGTGAGCGCCGGCGCGGCCGCTTGTGCCGGAGCAGGCTCCGCCGGGGCCAGTGGCGTGTACGCGAAGGTCACCGGAGTGATTTCGCCGTTCTGTGCCTGCTTGATCACCGCAGCCCGCTTGCCGTCCCTAGTTGCGGCCGTAAGGTCTACGGCGCATTGACCGTCATGGGCGGAATATCCGTACTGCTTCTTGACGAAGGCGTTGAACTCGGCCTCGACCTTCGCGGTACTCGGCTCGCTGGTCTCGAACGGGGCGCTGATATAGACCAGCTGCTTGGTCGGTGGTGTCCAGCAGAAGGCGTATCGTGGCTGGGCTGGTCCCGATTGCTGGGCCAAGGCAGGGTGCCCGACCATGGCACTGACCGTAATCACCCCGAGGACCGAGATGAGGGGACCTGTTTGTGACATAAGCTCCTCCTTGCGGAGGTCAATGGGCGGATCTGGAAGGTATTCCTGGCAAGGAGCGGGTCAACGGTGCGCGTGCGGAGATTCCTGACCCGCAATCATCAGTGGGATCACCCGTCTCCACGTCTCACGTCTTACCTCTCACATCCCGCACCAGCACCGCCACCGCGCCCGCCGTCCGGTCCGAGTGACTCAACGAAAGCTGAATCGCAAACGGCCCGTGCTTTTCCGCCAAGTCGGCCGCGAGTCCCAGCAGCTTGAGTGACGGCCGCCCGTCATGGGCCCGTTCAACCTCGAGATCCTGCCAGGAAACGGCTCTTGCATCGGGAAGCGACTGCAGCGCCTTGTAAGCGGCCTCCTTCGCTGCCATTCGCGCCGCAATGTGGAGAGCCGGACGGAACCTTCCAATGACGTACTCCCGTTCGTCTTCGGTGAGGAACCGGGTGAGCACCCGTTCCCCATGCCGCTCCAGCATCCGCTCGACCCGCGCGATATCGACAAGGTCGATCCCCACTCCGATCAGCTCCATCGTTCCCACACCCATTCGACCGGCCCTTCGAGCGGTCCGGGAACCGGGAGATAACCGCCAAGGAGAAGACCGATGTACACCGCCGTGGCGAGGATCAACAACGAAATCAGGAGCAGCGGCCACATCGGCCGCCGCCACGCCCGCACTTCCTCGACGTCCCGCGCCCAGCGGACCCATTCCTTCTCGGCAGCGTCCTCGAGGCCGAGCCATGCGGATTCGAGCCGGCGCGCGACGGTAGTGAGCAGGTTGGACCAGGTTTCTGCAGCTGGGCCCTTGCCCTGTGCGGCGCGGGCGGCGTGCGCCGCCGTCTCCAGGCGATCAACCGCTTCGCGGAAGGGGCCGCTCCCCGCGTCGAGTCGCGAGTGGAGCGCAAAGGCCTCGTCGGGACCGAGAGGCAACCGGCGGCGCAACCGGCGAGGCATTCGAGATTCCGCCGCCGCAGCCTCCAGACGCGCGTTGATTGCCTGCGAGGCGCGCTGGCTCACCGCGGTGAGCGCACGCTCCCAGAGTCCAAGCCAGACCGAACGCCCCAGCGTCGCGATGGTGAGATCGGGATCGTCCGCGGCGCACCACTCCCGCGCCTCGCCGGAGCGCACGAACACCTCCGTCACCAGCTCGTAGCGGATGTCTTCCAGCGGAATCCAGTGACGCTGCCCGGTCTCGATGACCGGCGGCGCGACCAGCCGGCCCAGGTAGGGGCCGAGTTCGGGGATCTCGAGGCTCACGTGATGCTCGCTAGCGAGGCTCACAGACCGAGCCATGATGGAGTGGCGTTACCGAGGTCCTGCTCCGCGACGACTGCGGGGTGGGATTCCCGCGCCTCGTAACGCTCGACGAAAGCGGCGAGCGAGTCCGCCAGGAAGACCGAACGAGGAAGCCCGCTCTGGCCCACGGCCGATTCGATGGCGGCAGGAGTACCTTCAATCTCCATGAGCACATCCATCCGGGGATACCACTCCAGGCGCGCCGTTGCGCCGGCAATGGAGAAAATTTCAACGTAGCGATCGATGCTGCGTATGACGCTATAGCCCAGCGCTTCCAGCAACCGCGCGGCGGTGGCGCCATCCGGAGTCGGATACTCGATTTCTTGGCGCAGCTTGTAGCCATCCGGTGAACGAAGCGTAGGTCCCTTCCATCCGACCATCGCGTGGGTCGGCTCGCCTCGAGGTTCGTAGCTCCTGATCCGAAGCACTTCGCCTTTCGCCGTGAGCCGGCCGGCGGAATCGAACAGCCGGTCGCGCATCATCCCGCGATACACCTCGCGGGCTCCCGCCGCCTTCAGTCGCTCGCGAGTGCGGGATGGATCGGGTACCACCGCCTTGAGTTCGAGCTCTTCAGCCAAGAATCGCCTTGACCACTCGCTCGGTGTCGCTCAAATCCGGAAACGCCGCGTAGGCTCCTGCTGCCGTCAGGTCCTCGCAGCGGTAGGAGCCGGTGGCGACTCCGATCGCTCTCGCCTCGATCCCCAACCCGCAGGTCATGTCGGCGGGCGTGTCTCCGATGATCACCACTTCGGTGCCGCGCGGCTCCCGTCCAAAATGGGGGTGAGCCCGCTTTGACGCGATCGCCGGAAGATCCGGGCGGTGCCCTGAGTCGGAGCCATAGGCGCCGACCCGGAAACGGGACGGATTGATGCCGGAGGCTTTGAGCTTGAGGGCCGCCCCTTCCGCCATGTTACCGGTGAGCAGCCCCAGAACGATTTCCGATTCGGATTCGAGCCGGTCGAGGATGGCGGGAACGCCGGGCATGAGACGGATCTTGGTCCCGGGCTGCTGCAACTCGACCTCTAGTAGCGTCACGTAGCTCCGGCACAAACCGGCGATCAGGACGCCATCGCCGCACTGGGGATGCCCGCCGGCCTCGAGCAACTCGCGCATGATCTGCGGATCGGTTTTTCCATCGAAGCGGATGCGTTCGAACGCGGCGGGGTCGCTCACATGGTCGCGGAGTGCTGTGGTGATGGCGCGACGGCCGGCACCGGCGGTGATGAGGAGAGTGCCGTCGATGTCGAACAGCACCAGCCGTTGCGGCACGGTTACTTCACCCGCCGAACGCCAACCAGCCGCTCCCGCATGTATTCCGCCCGGGTGCCCGGTCCCCACGGCTCCTCAACGAAACCACCGCAGGAGAGGGTTGCATGCACCAGCGAGTCTTCTGCACCGCAAATGGCGACGTGAGTCACCCGGCCGTCTTCGGCGAAGAAGAGCAGGTCGCCCGCCCGCCTTTGCTCGAGGTCGACCGATACGCCGGAGGTGATCTGCTGAGAGGCATCTCGCGGAAGTGCGACGCCGCGGGCG
>Ga0207686_10000167_pt1 | contig 50181 bp, 36 predicted proteins | sample KBSM24metaG_FD_184396 | JGI IMG/M metagenome (GOLD analysis project Ga0207686, IMG submission 184396) | Miscanthus rhizosphere microbial communities from Kellogg Biological Station, Michigan, USA - KBS M2-4 metaG (SPAdes) (version 2) | ecosystem: Host-associated > Plants > Roots > Rhizosphere >...
TGAGACCCGCGCTGAGTCGCTGACGCTCAATCAGATCGCGGATCTCGAAGGACTTTCGGTGGCGAACGCGGGCAAGTTGATGTGGATTCTGGTGAAGGCCGGGTTGGTCCAATCAACCCGCGGCGCTAACGGTGGTTATACGCTGGCGCGGCCGGCGTCTGAGATTCGTCTGAACGAGGTGATTCGCATTCTTGATGAAGACACCGTCGATCGGTTTTGCCAGACGCACGCGGGTGTGCTCGATGTGTGTGTGCACACGAGTGATTGCGGCATTCGGCCCGTGATCGTGGGACTGCACGAGATTGTGCAGAACGCCCTGTCTGAAATTACTTTGGCCGAGTTGATTGGATCGGAAGAAAAGGTTGACGCGCGGTTGCATCAGATTCAGAAGATGCAGAACCCCTTGAGAGCGCTGCGCGATGCGCACTGAGAAAGTAAACCGATGAGCACTGCTGAGATACTCGCGAATCGAGAATATAAATACGGTTGGACTACCGACATTGAGTCGGAGATGATTCCGCGCGGTCTGAACGAAGACACGGTGCGGATGATCTCTGCGAAGAAGGACGAGCCGGAGTGGATGCTCGAGTTTCGACTCAAGGCTTACCGCAATTGGCTGACGATGAAGGAGCCGAACAAATGGCCGAACATCAAATATCCGAAAGTCGACTACCAGGACATCATTTATTACAGCGCGCCCAAACAGAAAGCCACGAAGGCGAGTCTGGATGAAGTCGATCCCGAACTGCTGCGTACTTTCGAGAAGTTGGGAATTCCTTTGTCTGAGCAGAAGCAATTAGCCAACGTCGCTGTCGATGCCGTCTTTGATTCAGTTTCGGTCGCGACAACTTATAAAGAGAAGCTGAGAAAGCACGGCGTGATTTTCTGCTCGTTCAGCGAAGCCGTGAAAGAGCACCCGGAGCTGGTGCGTAAGTATCTCGGCTCAGTTGTGCCAACCAACGATAATTTCTTCGCGGCGCTCAACAGCGCGGTGTTTTCGGACGGCTCGTTCTGTTTCATTCCCAAAGGCGTGCGCTGTCCGATGGAGCTGTCGACTTATTTTCGCATCAACAACTCTGAGTCGGGGCAGTTTGAGCGCACGCTGATTGTGGCCGAGGAAGGCGCGCACGTTTCTTATCTCGAAGGCTGCACAGCGCCGCAGTTCGACAAGAATCAACTGCACGCAGCCGTGGTTGAATTGGTCGCGCTCGACGATGCGGAGATCAAATATTCAACGGTGCAGAACTGGTACGCCGGCGATGAGACCGGCAAGGGCGGCATCTATAATTTCGTGACCAAGCGCGGCAAATGCGCGGGCCGCAATTCGAAGATTTCCTGGACCCAGGTCGAGACGGGGTCAGCGATTACCTGGAAATATCCTTCGTGCATCCTGATGGGCGATAACTCGATCGGCGAATTCTATTCGGTGGCCCTGACCAATCACGCGCAGGAAGCCGACACCGGAACCAAGATGATCCATTTGGGAAAGAATACGCGCTCGACCATCGTCTCGAAGGGAATCTCTGCCGGTCGCGCGAACAATAGTTATCGTGGGCTGGTGAAAGTAATGCCGAAGGCCGAGAACGCGCGCAACTACACGCAATGCGATTCGATGCTGATCGGCAGCAACTGTAGCGCGAACACGTTTCCCTACATCGAAGTGATGAACAACACTTCGCAGATCGAACACGAAGCTTCAACTTCGAAGATTAGCGAAGAGCAACTGTTCTATCTGATGCAGCGCGGCATCTCGCAGGAAGATGCGGTGTCGCTCATCATCAACGGTTTTTGTAAAGATGTCTTCCTGCAACTTCCGATGGAGTTCGCGGTGGAGGCGACGCGCCTGTTGGGACTGAAGCTGGAAGGCGCGGTGGGGTAAGGGTGTGAGAAGCCCGACCGTGATGGAGGGCAAGTTGCCAAAAGAGCCAGCCACAGATTCACACAGATGAACGCAGATCAGAATAATTTCATTTCGCCGAATTATCTGTGTAAATCCGTGTTCATCTGTGGCTGATTATCTGGCGACTTGCCCTCCCTGACGGTCGGGCTTCTGACACAAAGGATTGGAGAAACACTTGTTAGAGATCAAAAATTTACATGCATCGGTTGATGGCAAAGAGATTTTGAAGGGCATCAACCTGACGGTGAATAAGGGCGAGGTGCACGCCATCATGGGCCCGAACGGTTCGGGCAAATCGACTTTGGCGAAAGTTCTCGCGGGCCATCCTTCATATGAAGTGACCGGCGGCGAAGTGATTTTCGACGGCAAGAACCTTCTGGAACTCTCTCCCGACGCCCGCGCGCGCGAAGGCGTCTTCATGGCGTTTCAGTATCCGGTTGAAGTTCCGGGCGTTTCGAATGCGCAGTTTCTCCGGCTCGCCTACAACGAGAAGCAGAAACACCTCGGCGCGGAAGAACTCGATCCACTCGAATTCAAAGATCTGCTGAAAGAAAAAGCGGCGCTGGTAGAGATGGACGCGAGTTTTATGACGCGCTCAGTCAATGAAGGATTTTCCGGCGGTGAGAAGAAGCGCAACGAGATACTGCAGATGGCCGTACTCGATCCGAAACTCGCGGTGCTCGATGAAACCGATTCAGGTTTGGACATCGACGCGTTGCGCATCGTCGCCGAGGGCGTCAACAAGCTGCATTCTCCGGACAAAGCATCAATCCTGGTCACGCACTATCAGCGTCTGTTGAATTACATCGTGCCCGATTTCGTTCACGTGCTGTCGGGCGGACGCATCGTGAAAGAAGGCGGCAAAGAGTTGGCGCTCGAGTTGGAAGAGAAGGGCTATGACTGGCTCAAGAACAGCAATGGAGCGAGCGCAGCAAAGAAATGAAAGCATCAGCAGTCACCGACAAGTTTGCGGCAGCCTTCAATGATGTTGTGGTCCGGCAGTCGGCCGAGCCTTCCTGGCTGAGTGCCTTGCGCCAACAATCGTTCAGCCGTTTTCAGGAAATCGGTTTTCCTTCCGTGGTCGAGGAAGAATGGAAATACACGAACGTCGCGGCGATCGCGAAGGGTGAATTCAGCCCGGTCACGCATGTGAATGGCGCCGCGATCGCCAGGCAGGACCTGGATGCGTGGACGTACGCGGAAGCGCCCGTCAGATTTGTATTCGTCAACGGGATCTTTCGGCAGGACCTTTCGGCGCAGGGTGAAGCGCAGGCCGGCGTGGTGGCGCTCACTTTGGAAAATGCGGCCGGCGACGATCGGTTTGCCGATTCGATCCGCCAGACATTCGCGCGTCGCGCCGAATCGGACAACGGATTCGTCGCATTGAATAATGCGCTGTTTGCCGGCGGGCTGTTTCTCCGGATTGAACGAAACGTAGCTTCGAACTATCCGATTCATCTGCTGTTTGTGGCCGAAGCGGTGACGGGCAAAGCTCCGGCGTCGTCGCCTCGCGTAATTATTCAGGCGCAAGCCAACAGTGCCGCGACGATCATCGAAAGCTACTCGAGTTCCGGCGCGGCCTCGTACCTGACCAATGCAGTCATTGATTTTGAAGTCGAAGACTCGGCGCGAATTCAGCATTTCAAGGTGCAACGTGAAAGCGCAAACGGCTTTCACATCGCCGCGACCCGAGCCAACCTCGGACCGAAGGCTAAATACGAAACAACTACGATCAATCTGGGCGGCGCGATCTCGCGTCACGACATCGACGTGGTGATGGATCACGAAGGCGCTGAGTGCGCGGTTGACGGCCTTTACATGGTCGAAGGCAACCAGCACACAGACACGCATTCGGTGATCGATCACCGGCAGCCACACTGCACCAGCCGGCAGCTCTACAAGGGAATTCTCGACGGCAAGTCCCGCGCGGTCTTCAACGGCAAGGTGTTCGTGCGTCATGGCGCGCAACAAACTGACGCGCAGCAGACCAACAAGAACCTGCTGCTCTCGAATGACGCGCAGATTGACACCAAACCGCAATTGGAAATCTACGCCGACGATGTGAAGTGCACGCACGGCGCGGCGATTGGCCAATTGGAAGAGGATGAGCTGTTCTATCTCGAGAGCCGCGGCATCAACCCGGCGCTCGCGAAGAACATGCTGACCTACGGCTTTGCGGAAGAAGTCATCGAAAGGATCTCGATCGAATCGATCAAGCGGGAGTTGGACTCAGTTGTGCTTAATCGGCTGAGTCAGGGTGCGGGCGTAAGTGGATTGGAGGTTCTAAAATGAAAAAGCTTCTTTGGTTTGGATTGCCCCTGATAGTTTTCGCAGCTGCTGTGTCGACAAAGCCCCAGAATCCCCCCGCTCCACAGACAATTGTTTTGTACGCACCTGAATATCCCGGTGATATGGACCGGATCTCAGTTGACCTTCAGCGTGCCGCGTACGCGTCGAGGTTTAATTTCGGCGACGTGGGTTATGGCCTGCTCCGTGTCGGCCGCGAAGTAGACTGGTTGGAGATTTCGGTGGGTTCGGACCGTCGCAGCGTGTTCCGCGATCTCGGTCCGCACGCTTGGACCGACAATTTCACAGTTCCGTGGGTCGAGCCGCTCGCCAAACTAAAACCCGGCGAGGTACGCCAGGTCTTCGTGAATTCGAACGGCGCGCCCGGCAAAGGCGCACCCAGCGGCAAGAGTTACGAAGGCTTAAGTGCGTTGCCCGCGGGCGGTGCTGGTACTAATCCTGACGCGTGTTGCGATACTCCGATCTCGACTGGAGTTATTGATCGGACAACGATCCGCGAAAAATCAAAGCGCGCGCCGACGCCTCCGGCCGGCGTGCAGACCAGCCCGAATATGATACGGGCGAACCTCGGTCACATGTACGTCGTTCACGTGGTGGATGACAAAAGAGACTTTTACGCGCTGTTCCGAATTGACGCGTTGCAGCCTGGCAATAACTGCACCATCTCCTGGAAGATGATTCCGCCGCCGCCGCAACCGACCACAGTGAAAAAATAATTAATTTAGATATGGTGACTGTAGAGCAGCTGGTACCGATTAAACCAAAGCCCAGCGAAGCGTGGGATGTCGAGCGCATTCGCAAGGACTTTCCCGTATTGACCCAGCACGTTAACGGCAAGCCGCTCGTCTATCTGGACAATGCCGCGTCTTCGCAAGTCCCGACGATGGTGATTGAACGCGGCGCGCAATATCTTCAGCAGGAACACTCGAACATTCATCGCGGCGTGCATTATCTGAGCATGAGAGCGACGACTGCTTACGAGGGAGCGCGCGAAAAGGTGAAGCGCTTCATCAACGCGCGCGACGTAAAGGAATGTATCTTCGTGCGCGGCGCCACCGAAGGCATCAATCTCGTTATGCATGGTTACGGGCGCAAGTTCATTGGTGCCGGCGATGAGATCATCGTCTCGGCCATGGAGCACCATGCGAATATCGTCCCGTGGCAGATGCTCTGCGAAGAGAAGGGCGCCCGGCTGCGCGTCATTCCAATCAATGACGCCGGCGAGTTATTGATGGACGCGTACGAGGCGCTGCTCAATGAGCGCACCAAGTTGGTGGCGGTGACCCACGTTTCAAATGCGCTCGGCACCGTCAATCCGGTTAAAGAGATCATCGACCACGCACACAAATACGGCGTACCGGTCTTGATTGACGGCGCGCAGCAGGCGCCGCATGGAAAGATCGACGTACAGGATCTCGATTGTGACTTCTACGCGTTTTCAGGTCACAAGATGTTCGCGCCCACGGGCAGCGGAGTTGTTTACGGCAAGGAGCGTCTGCTGGAGCAGATGAATCCGTTTCAGGGCGGCGGCGATATGATCAAGAGCGTGACGTTTGAGCGGACGACGTACGCCGATCTACCGAACAAATTTGAAGCCGGAACGCCGGCGATTGCCTCGCAGATCGGGTTAGGCGCCGCGATCGATTACCTGAACATCATCGGCCGTGACAAAGCGGCGGGTTACGAGCACGAGCTGCTCAATTACGCGACCCAACGACTGTCGGCGATTGAAGGTGTGCGAATTATCGGCACCGCTAAGGAAAAATTGAGCGTGCTTTCGTTCACGATCGAGAACGTCCATCCGCACGACATCGGCACCATTCTGGATCAGCAGGGCATCGCGATCCGCGCCGGACACCACTGCGCGCAGCCGGTGATGCAGCGCTTCAAGATTCCCGCGACTGCGCGCGCGTCGTTTGCTTTCTATAATACGAAAGCAGAGGTGGACGTGTTGGCTGACGCGATTGAGAAGGTTATCGAGGTTTTTTCGTAGAATGTTGGGAACAGTGTTGGGACTGGTGTTGGCAGTTACGCTGCCGGCGCACCTGGATTTATCGTCAATGCGCGCGCAAGGCGCCTCTTCCTCAATTACCAAAGCCAGCGCCCTCAAAAATGTTCGCGGATCGTCGATTCCCGGTTGGTTCGAACTTGTTTCTGATGAATGCAACTTCCGCATTCTCTTTCCCGGCAAACCGCAAATCGATAATGAGGTGCTTCCGAGACGAGGTTTCAAATTCACAAACTCCGCCGGCAAGTGGTCGGCGTTCTGTGCTGATTTGGGCCAGGCGGTTCCGAACGACGAGACGTCTCTCCGGGATCTTTATCAAAAGAGGATGGACGCAATGACGCGGAATAAGACTTATCTGTTGGCGAGCAGCGACCTGTCCATAAATGGAAGGTTGGGCATTGAATTTACGATTCACGGCTTAAGTCAGGTTAGTTATACGCGCGCTTTTGCTTCGGGCCATCGTCTGTACATGATCTCCGTTGCGCGAAAGAATTCGACGACGGCCACGGATGACATTCCCGCGGATGTTCAGCAGTTCTTCGATTCATTTGCATACTGGGATTGATTAAGAGTTATGTCCGAACTAAGCGAGCTTTATCAACAAGTCATCCTCGATCACAACAAGAAGCCGCGCAATTTTCATAAGCTCGAAAATGCGAACCGCAGGGCCGACGGCTACAACCCGTTGTGCGGCGATCAGCTCAACGTTTATCTTCACGTCGAAGGCGATCAAGTGCAGGACGTTAGCTTCGAAGGATCAGGCTGTGCGATTTCCAAAGCATCGGCGAGCATGATGACCCAGGCCGTGAAGGGAAAGACAAAGGCGGAAGCCGAGACTCTCTTCGACGAATTTCATCGAATGGCGACGGGTGAGCTGGACGAAGAGAACGAACCGAACCACCTCGGCAAGCTGAAGATATTTGCGGGAGTTAAGGATTTCCCGGCGCGGGTGAAATGCGCCACGCTTTCGTGGCACACGATGCACGCGGCGTTGAATGATCAGACGCAGGTGTCAACCGAATGAGTTTAGGAAACTCCAGCACGTGCGGTAAACGCCGTTTGGCCATTCGCTAAAAGACATGAAACTTTCCAAGGCCCCGTCTTTGTTGAAGGCGCTGCTGGCGATCGCACTCTTAAGCTCTGCCGCTGCCGTAACATCTCAAACCAGTTCTGCCTGGCGGCCCGCCACCCTGCGCGGCGTCACCGTGGGCAAATCAAAAGTTCCGGACATGATTCGTTCCTGGGGCCAGCCAAAATGGTCACGTACGTCACCGGATGAGGAAGACGAACACCAGGTAACCTGGACCAACTATGAAAAGGCCGGCGAGTTTCCCGGATCGACAACCGTGGTTTCGGATGCGCGGACCAGGTTGATTACCCGAATCAACTTCTACCCCGACCGGCTGACGAAAGATGAGGCGATCGCCCATTTTGGCCGTAATTACAGCATCACTCATTATGCTTTCGATACTTGCAAGGATAAGGAAGAAGGCGAGTCGATCTTCGAATCGCCGAACGGTCCGGTGGTAAACGTCGAGTATCGCGCGCGCGGAATTGCAATCTCAATCGGCTACAACAACATGGTCACGAAAATCAGCTATGTGAATGGTCCAGTCGGACCCACGAAGTCGCGATGTGGCCGCTAGGCTGCAGTATTTTAGTGAAAAGAAAAGGCGGAGGCTTAAGTCCTCCGCCTTTGTTATTTCTTGGCGAGTAGTTCCTAAGGACAACTACCGGGCACAGTGTACGCCGCGCCCGAATCGATTGCGTTCGGGTGCGCCGAATCATGCGGCACAATGACCTCCGCGGTGACCGTAGTCGAGTTACCGTTGATGTCAGTGACACGGAAAGTGATCGTGTAAACCCGGCCGTCACCACTGCCATCGCGTTCGGCCCTTAACTGCACGGACTTGCAATTCGCCGCAATGATTATGTCTCCGCTGGCACTGGTGCCCTCATCGCTGCTGACCTGCGAAATCACAACGTTATTAATGTTGAGGCTCGTGTCGCAACTATCGCCGGCACTCTCAACCAGATCGGTCACGTTGATCGAGTAGTAGTTATGATTGGCCGGCCACAACGAGATGTGATTGCCGTTTAGCGTAATCACCGGCGATGTCGTATCTGCGATGGTTAACGTGCCACCGCCAATCGCAGGATTAAAGTTACCGTCACCGGCGTAGCTGTAAGTTATCGCCAGAGGTGAATTGGCCGGCGTCAGAGAGCCCGTGGCGAAGTTTGAACTAAAGCTGCCGTCAGGTTGAATCGCCGCATTCTGAGTTACGCTATTCACCGTTATGGCCACGACGCCGGTCGGAATCAATGCTCCAAAACTGATTCGGCCGGACAGCGTCGTCGTAGGTGCGGTGCAACCAATAGTGGGCGAACTCAGATTACTGAAGGCCGGGTTTGCCTTCTGGACGTTTATCGTAACGTTGCTGTTAGCGGAATTGTAGTTGGTTGTATCCGCCGGATTGAACGTCACCGACAGGGTTTGTCCCATGCCCGCGTTAAGCAGCGAACCCGCACCGGGGCTGTAATTAAATGTTCCCGCAACATTGGCAGAAGCATTCAGTTGCGTGGCACTCAACAGCGTTCCGTAAACGATATCTGCTGGATTGTTCCAGTTGATTACCGGCGTGGCCCTGGTGATAGTGATAGTTGCATCACCGCTGGCCGGCGCGTAGTTAGCGTTTCCGGCGAAAGTCCAATGCGCGGTGCCTCCCGGTACGTTTGTGAAAGTGGCTCCGAGATTCAACAGACTCGACAGATCCTCGCTGTTTATTCCCGTCGCTGTTCCCGTCGCACCGTGAGCGCCACCATCATAGGTGCCGCTGTAACCATTGACCGTTATCGTGGCCGTTGCCTGATTGATGCTGAAGGTCCGGGGCACATCGTCCGCGGCGTTGTAGTTTGAATCGCCAGCCTGTGACGCGGTGACCGTGCAGGAACCGCCGCCGGTGATTGTGATTGTGCTGCCGTTCGTTCCTCCAGAGGTACAGTTTCCATTGGCGGCAAAGGTCACTGGATTACCAGACGCCCCCCCGGTAGCACTGACAGTAAACGGAGGATCGCCGAAGGTCTTATTGCTCAACGCGCCGAAAGATATCGACTGGCTGGCCTTGGCCACCTCGAATGATTGATCGGCGTCGGGCGCCGGGTTGTAGTTGCCATCGCCTCCCTGTGAGGCGCGCACGACCACTGAGCCGGCTCCGGTTATGTGGATCGTATTTCCAGTATTCGTTGCCGGCCCCGATTGAATGCTAAAGCTCACGGGTAGTCCGGAAGAAGAAGTGGCACTGACGGCAAAATCAGGATCGCCAAACGTCTTGCCCGCGATTGGATCGAAGGTAATGAACTGGTCTGCCTTATTGACAACCTGAACTACCGCAGTCGAATTGCTTGCCAGCGAATTATTGTCGCCGGGGTAAGCGGCGGTGATCGAATGCGATCCGACCGAGAGCGAGCTCGTGTTGAAAGCGGCCTGCCCACTGCCATTCAAAGGCACACTTGCCAGCACGGTAGAACCTTCACTGAAAGTCACATTTCCGGTCGGGGTGTTCGTCCCGGCAGTGTTAACCGTTGCGGTGAACTGAACGGATTGACCGTATTGCGAAGGATTGGCGCCTGACGCCAGGGTCGTCGTGGTAGCCGCGAGGAACCTGATGTCGAGGATCGGGTGCAACTCAATGCCGTTTGGCGCGACGCCCGTCTGTCCGTGGAGAAAATCAAAGAAGCCGACACCGGTAATCTGCACGGGCACCGTCACCGACTGGAAGAACGTTTGGGCGGTGAAATGCGCGTCGAATTCTTGCCGCGCGTTGGCTATTCCAGCTTGGAAAGGACTCCCGACGGCACAACATGGACACGGAATCTCAGTGACCATGGTGGCTCCGTTTTCGTCCTGCACGACGATGTGATAATCGACGTCATCCTCAAGCTTATACAACGTCATGGTTGCGCGGATCACATAAACCGTATTCTCCGCCGGGGCAAAGCGAGCATTAAGGGGCGGACTTACCGGCGGCGTCAGTGAACGCAGGTTAGCGATCGTCGTCGGCACCGGGTTGTTCAAGTCAACGCTCGGGGCATCAGGGTCCGTGCCGGTCTTGACCGACCAACGCTCCACGCCACAAGTCGGACTCTGCACCGTCATCGTGATCGGGGCCGGTGCCGATCGTGACTGGGCGTCGCTGATCGTAGTCGTAATGTTCTTGACACCTGTAGTGACGGAAGGTCCCACGGTGGCCATATACGAAAACACGTTATCGCCGGCGCTGGCGTCGCCGTGAGTACCGTCGTCGAAGAACTGTTGTGAATTCGAGAGACCGATGCTCGTCAGATCGCCGCTCACACTAATGCCGGTGCTCGGCGGCGCACTTGCCGGAGTGACGGTCACCGTCAACAGACTGTTGCTTGAGGGAAGTAAGTAATCAGGGTTCGCGCGGCCCTCACCGAAAATCTGCGTGACGTCTCCGCCACAGCCGTGCGGTGGCAAAGTGCTGTTGCGCGGAATCGGCCCATCGATAAGGAAGTCGTTGAAGTTGTTGTTGGTGTCGGTGCAACCGTTGTTCTTGCGAATGGCCGCAGTCGTGTTGGTGAGCGGCGCCGTTGGCGAAGTCTCAGAACAAGTTGCCGCAGCGCCGGGGGCATTGTTGTAGCCGACAAAATCTACGATCAGCGGGTCAGTCGGGCAGTTACCCGCGGTGCCACCGGAAAGCACAATCGAGCTGGCCACCAGCGCAACCTTGCCCGCGGTACTTCCCACCGCAATACCGCCAACCAAATCCGCCGTCGGTGGACTGGTCGTGCCGCCGGTGCCGGCCGCTTCCTGAATCAAATAATAAGTTCCGGGCTGCATAATCGTACCGCCAGGAATCACCGTCGTCAGCGGCGTGTTCTGAGCTGACACCGCCGCAAATGCAGTCGTGGCGCCAGTGTATTGCACCGACCATCCCGAAATATCTACCGGTGACAAACCCGTGTTGTAGAGCTCGATAAAATCTTTTGTATAAGTCGAGCCGGAATTACCACCGCCGCCGTATACCTGGCTAATCTTGATGGCGTTGTTAAAGGTCGCTGGTTGCGGATTCACTGTCACCAGCACTGTGCAATTAGCAGTTTCCGGTGTCGGGGAATCGTTATTGGCCCACTGAATAACCACGCTGTAATTTCCAGTCGGCGTGTTGCTGGCGATATTCAGGGTCGCCGTAGCCGTGCCGCCCACACTCGAGGCAGGCACAAAATTGATCAGACTGATTCCGGCGACGGCAGGACTGGTGATGGTGGCGCTGCTAACCGTGCCGTCCGGATCAGTGCCGCTTACCGGCGCCGATACGGTGCTGCCTTGCAAGGCAGTAATCGGGGCAGGACACGAAGTGACGATGGGTACGACGCACTTATTCAAAGGCGACAGCGTGTTGCGCGGATTCGGCGCTCCCGCCGTAAAGTCTGCCGCGTTGTTATTGGTGTCAGTGCATCCGTCCGCTCCTCGCAGATCGGCGGTCGTCGTGCTGGGCGCCGGAGCCGGATTCGTCTCGGAACAGGTGGCGCCCGATCCATATCCAACGACATCGATCACGTTAGTACCAGAGGGGCACGCAACATTGAAGGCCGTCGTCGTGCTGGCAACCAGGACTTTGCCGGCGGTCGCGCTCATTGCCGTGTTATCCGTCTGATCAGGAGCCGGCAGATTGTTCACACCGTTTGTATTTCCGCTTTCCTGTACCAGGTAGTACTGACCAGGCTGGAGAGTAACGCTCGTTAGATTCGTAGCCGTCCAACTGGTGCCGGCGGCAGACGCGTACTGCACCGACCATCCGGCCAACGACACTGGCGATCCGCTGTGATTGAAGAGTTCAATGAAATCGTTCTTGTACGTCGAGCAACCCGCGGTGCCGCAACCGGCTCCGCCGTACACCTGACTAATGACAATCGATCCGGCAATGCCGGGGGTCGCAGTCGGAGACGGCGACGGAGAAGGCGAAGGTGACGGCGAAGGGGACGGCGTCGGTGTTGGCGTAGGTGTGCCGCCGCCGGCAGTTCCGTTTACCGTAAAGTTATCGACGCGACCAGTGCCGGCGGTGCCAACTGTTCCTCCACCGATTGACGTGGTTGAAGTATCTACCAGCCGAATGAAAACGGTTGATTGGTTTTCTAAAGCTGGAACGCCGCTGAGGTCAAGCGTCCTTCTTGATGCTGTAAGGGTACTACCACTTCCCCAAGTCTCGGCAGTAAGCGCGTAAGTGCTGTTGGTGCCGCTCGCATTGGTAAATGTCGTTCCGTTAGTGCTGTATTGGACCTTAAAATCTCTGGGGCCGGTCCCACTACCAGTTTGGTCCCAGGTTATGCTGAGTGCGTTATATCCTGAGGTGCTGAATGAAAATTGATAATAGTCATTGGCCCCCCAATTGTTAGAAGAAATTGATTTGGCGGAACCGTTGCCCACTGGAGTGCTCCACACGGTTGAGGTGCTGGTGTGAAATCCTGTGAACGACGAACCCGTGGTTAGAACTCCCGAGTCAGCAACTGGGGACCCGCCCGTAACGTTGGGGGCCTGACCCGCCGTGGCTGAAACCGTTACTGCATCAAAACTCCACTTGGCAATCACATCAACCACCGGCGGATTGCCCAGAGGATTGCCCACATTGAGAAATTCGAAACTGTTTTCGCGAGCAGCGTTGCCGCCGGCACTGGACAAGCGCGTAGTTGCTTCTCCGGTTGAAATCGCCTCGACCGATCGGCTCGGCAAAACCGCGAGGGTGATCGCACAACATGCAAATAACGCAGCGGCAATCAGTGGAATGTATCTGGGTTTCGATGGGGGTTGGGGCAATGATCTAGACATGCAATATTCCTCTCGATCTGGGTTTCCGGCTTGGTACTCGATTTGTTAAGGCGAACAAACGTTTCAGCGGGCAAACGCTAAATAAGTGAGGCGTCTTATCACAATGCCGCAACCGTCTCTAAGACTTACCGCGGCAATAAGATGGCGAACCACTCAAAACGAAATCAAACTTTTACCAGCTGGAAGTGTCTGGGTCAAGTAAGTTGATAAGCAATTTGCGCTGCGCCTGTTCGCTATTCTTATCAAGTGCGAATAATTGTCGAAGGCGCAAACTTAACGCTTGCAAGTTACCGGCACGTTACTGCCAATTGAATTAACTATGAAACATGACCGCGGTTTTGGCAGTCGTGGTTCTTGCGGCGAACGGGGATCACGAAAAAGGTGGCGTTTGCCCGGCTGACAAAACAAAGGGACGCAGGCATAATCGGGACTCGAAATCGTCTCTCAAATGCTGATCACTTCAATCGAACTGCGCGAAATTCGCCTGCCGCTGATTCATTTCTTCGAAACGAGTTTTGGTCGCACGACTGAGCGGCGGATTATTCTGGCTCGGGTCGCCGACAGTGATGGCGCGGAGGGTTGGGGTGAGTGTACTTGCGGTGAAGGGCCGTTCTATTCCGATGAGTGGACTGATCCCGCGTGGGCGACGCTCAAGGAATTTCTGGCGCCGATGTCTGTCGGTGAAGTTGAAAGTGCGGCGGACGTTTATGATTTGATGAAGCGAGTGCGTGGTCATCGCATGGCGAAGGCTGCGATTGAGACGGCTTGCTGGGATTTGGAAGCCAAGCGCGCCGGCGTGCCGCTATGGAAATATTTGGGCGGCGTGCAAACTGAGATCCCCTGCGGTGTATCAATCGGCATCCAGGATTCGCCGCACCAATTGATCGAAAAAATTGATAAAGAAGTAAGCGCGGGTTATCAACGAATCAAGATTAAGATTAAGCCCGGATGGGACGTTGATATCGTGCGTCGCGTGCGCGAGCGTTTTCCAGAGATTCAGTTGATGGGCGATGCGAATTCGGCATACACCCTGAATGATACGCCCCTGTTCCAGGAGCTGGATCAATTCAAGCTGATGATGCTCGAACAGCCGCTCGCTTACGATGACATGTTCGATCATGCTGAGTTGCAGAAGCGGATTAAGACGCCTATTTGTCTCGACGAATCAATCAAGACTCCGGCCGACGCGAAGCACGCGTTCGCGCTCAAGGCGTGTCGCATCGTCAACGTAAAGCTGGGCCGAGTTGGTGGACACGCGCCGGCGAAACAGGTCGAAACGATCGCGCGTGAAAGCGGCATTCCTGCCTGGTGCGGCGGCATGTTGGAGTCGGGAATTGGCCGGGCGCACAACATTGCGATGGCCACGCTGGCGGGATTCACTCTTCCGGGCGACGTTTCCGCCAGCGGCCGTTATTGGGAAGAAGACATCATCGAACCGCCGGTGACCGTGAGCTCGCGCGGCACGATCGCCGCTCCGGATAAACCCGGAATAGGCTTCGAAATCAACATCAAAAGGATCGAGCAATTGACCCTGCGAAAGGAAGTCATCACTTCATAAATGGCCGACGGAATCTCACGAGAACAAATGCTGGCATTGCGCGAGCACTTTGTGTCGCGGCAACACGAGTTGCTCGCGTTGACCTGCGCGCTGGTTGAGACGGAATCTCCATCCGGGGATAAAGATGGCAGCGCCGCGGTCGTTTCATTAATTGCCAAAGCGGCGTCGGGCATCGGCAGCGTAAATTCAGTTGAGCGATTTGCCAGCGAGGATTTCGGCGAACACATTGCCATCCGCGCATTCGGAAAGAGTGACAGTTCGCGTGCGGTCCTGGTTCTCGGTCACACCGACACCGTGCACCCGCGCGGCACTATCAAAGAACGTCCGTGGCGCGCGGCGGACAATCGCATCTATGGCCCGGGAATCTTCGATATGAAAGTGAACTGCGCAATCGCGCTCGAGGCATTACGTGCTTGCGAAGCGGTGGGCTTGCAGACTCGTTCCGCGATCACGATTCTCTTGACGTGTGACGAGGAGACAGGCAGTCCCGGAGGCAGACCGCTGGTCGAAGCCGAAGCAAAGAAATCGCGCGCAGTGTTGGTGATGGAACCACCGGCCAGCGGTGGTCGCGTAAAAACCGCGAGGAAGGGCACCGGCATGTTCACGATTCAGGTAACCGGCCGGGCCGCGCACGCGGGTCTCGATCCGGAAAAGGGAGTCAGCGCAGTGTTGGAGCTGGCTAAGCAAACGGTGCGCTTACATGAATTGAATGATCCGGTTTCAGGGACGACGGTCACGGTCAACGTGGTCCACGGCGGCACCCACTCGAATGTCATTCCCGCCGAAGCTCGGGCAGAAGTCGATATGCGGTTCACCTCTGCGGACGCCGGTGCGAAGACCGAACGCAGAATTCTTAACGTCGGGCCCATCGATCCCGGCGCGACAGTTTCAGTCACGGGCGGCATCAACCGTCCGCCGCTCGAGCGCAGCCAGCAAGTGAAAGCGCTCTACACCCACGCCCGCGCGCTCGCGTCGTTTCTCGATTTTGATTTGGGAGAGGCGAGTGTCGGTGGTGCGTCCGATGGAAACTTTGTCGCCGCGCTCGGCGTGCCTGTGCTTGATGGTCTCGGCGTTCAAGGTGACGGCGCGCACGCCGCGCATGAACACATCATATGCGATGACATTCCCACGCGCGGAGCGTTGTTAGCGGGACTAATGGCGACGCTGTAGTTGTAGGGGCCCCTACAAAATGAAAATCGCAACCTGGAACGTCAACTCAATCATCGCCCGCCTGCCGCTCGTCATTCGCTGGTTGGAGAAAGAAAAACCAGACGTCCTTTGCATGCAGGAAACAAAATGCTCGGACGATAAATTTCCGTTGCTTGATTTCAAGAGCGCGGGATACGACTGCTTATTGTTTGGCCAGCAAAGTTATAACGGTGTCGCCATTGCTGCCCGCGGCGTTTGCGGCAATGAGGTTCGCGGTTTTCCCGAAGACAATACCGAGAGTCAATCGCGTCTGCTGATGGCTGACGTCGCCGGTATTCGCATCGTCAACGTATACGTTCCCAACGGGCAATCAGTCGGTTCGGACAAATATCAATTCAAGTTGAATTGGATGAAGCGTCTGCGCGAATTGCTGGATCAAACGTGCGATCCGTCGGCCGACGTTTTGCTCTGCGGTGATTTCAATGTCGCGCCGGAAGAACGCGACGTGCACGATCCGCGGCTTTGGCAGAATCGCATCCTGTTCAGTGACGCCGAACGTGCGGCGCTGCAAGAGATCAAAGACTGGGGCTTCACCGACACGTTTCGCATGCATACTGAAACAGGCGGCCATTATTCGTGGTGGGATTATCGGGCGGGCGGATTTCGTCGCAACCTCGGTCTGCGCATCGATCATATCTGGGTATCTGCGCCGTTGGCCCAGCGCAACACCAAAACGTGGATCGATAAAGAGACGAGAGCGTGGGAGCGCCCGTCAGATCATGCGCCGGTGATCGGGGAATTTAATGAGCGCGTCTAGTAACGCTCAATGCGTCACGCCGGAAGTAAAGTTCAAAGCGCCGCTCATGGAGTTCAGGATAATGGCCGCGACCCACAGCACCGTCCAAATCAACATAATGTTTCTGATATTAAGGCGGCCTGAGTTAATCCAACCCCAGATGAACGTCCAAATACCGCAGGTAACCAGCCCGATGATTCCATGCAGGATACCACCTTCCTGAAACTGCTTGATCAATACGATGATAAAGCAAATCACCCAACCCAGACCTGCGATTCCGCCAACGATCCCCATTTGATTTCAACCTCCGAGCTTTGTCTGTTGTGTTAGGGCGACCGTACACGCACGACAAATCGACCGAGTAATCCTGGTCAATTACTTCGGCCATTCTAGTCTGACGTCAACTCAGCAGTCTTCTCAGTAATGTCTTTCTGCGCCCACTCGTTATCGCGCGACGCCTCGCCGGCTTTGTGACGCTTGGCTTCCTTCATCATCTTGACGAGTTCCATGTGAGTCGAAAAATACGGCAGGCTCTTGCCGACGATTTCCTGAACTGAACTGAAGCCCTTGTCGGTCATGAACTTCGCGAGACCGGCTTGCAGTTCGTCGACCATCTTCACGCCTTGCAGCATGACACCCGTACAAATCTGAACTGTCGAAGCGCCGAGCAGCATGAATTCGATCGCATCGCGTGATTGCTCGATGCCGCCGATGCCGCTGATGCTGACTTCCTTCGGCAGACCCAATCCGAGCTGGCTGACCATTCGTAAGGCAATGGGCTTGACTGCCTGCGCAGAATAACCGCCCGGAACTGTATAGCCTTCGACGGTCGGCATCGGCCGCAGCGTGTCGAGATTGACGCCGATGACCGACAGGATGGTGTTGATGGCGGAAATGCCGTCTGCTCCGCCGCGCACTGCCGCCAGCGAAGGCTCTCTGATGTTCGTGATGTTCGGCGTCATCTTGGCCCAGACGGGAATCCTGGAAACTTCCTTGACCCAACTGGTAACTTCTTCCGTCAAATCAGGATGCTCGCCCATCTCCGATCCCATTTTGCGCTCAGTCATTCCATGCGGGCACGAGAAGTTGAGCTCGAACGCGTCGACGCCGGTGTCCTGGACGACTTTCGTGAGTTCCTGCCAACGGTCCTTGCTGTACTCTTCCATAATCGACGCAATCAGCACGTGGTTCGGATATTCTTTCTTCACCTGCTTGAATTCTTCCAGCCACACTTCGATGGGCCGATCGGAAATCAGTTCGATATTTTGAAAGCCGATGACTTCATTGTTTTCACGCGAGCGCAACTTACCGTAGCGCGGCACCACGTTCACGACTTTGCTCGATTCAAGACTGACGGTCTTGGCGACCGCGCCGCCCCAGCCGGCGTCGTACGCTTTTGCCAGCACGCGCGCGTTGGTTCCCGGAGGTCCGGAGCCCAGCAGAAAAGGGTTGGGGAATTTGATGCCGTTTACAGTGATTGAAAGATCCATGGTTCACTCCCTGGAAGACTATTGAAATCGGGCCGCCGCGCCGTTTGGTTTCAGATATTGTTTGACGACTGAATAGGGGACGAAGTTTTTGTCGAAGTAGGCGATTACGTGAGGAAAGTCAAAGTAAACGATCAGGCCCTTCGGCGTCATGCCCCATCCTGACAATTCGGTCAGTTGGTCCTGCGAAATAATCGGCTCGTCACGTTTTGGCACCTGTTTCGGATCGGGCGCGTCTTTTTGCTCGAGCACCGTGGCGCGCTTATCGATATCGGCTACGAGGTATTTTGCGATCGCCGTATTGTAATCGGCGCCAGTTTGAAACAAGTCTTCGAATTTGAGTTCTTTGTTCCCCGCAAGATCGTAGGTCAAAGAGACGAAGTAATTGTTGGGGTGCGCGCCGCCACCGTCGTAGTACACATTCAACTCGATGCTGACCAGGTCGTTCGTCCCCAGCAATACATTGTAATTCGCGTCGAAACTGCCGCGACCATCGATGGGCTCAAACTCCTTGATTGCCTTCTGCACCAGCTCCAGGATTCGCCGGTTAAAATTCTGCGCCGCAGCACTCAACGGCTCTTTGGCAACCAACTGCGGATAGGACGCGCCCACGCTCGTCCGGCGATTCGAAATGGTCTTCGGCTTAATTTCGAGGCCGTTCGTAAACGCCATGTGCTGCGGCTCAAGCGAGACCACAGACTCGTGGGTGCCGTCGGCCCTGGTCCAGGCGCACTCCGAATCGATTGGATCATCGAAGTGCTTGCAGACCAATTTCCCGGTCTGTTTTCCTTTCGCGTCGGACTCTTTCAGCTCGAGTCCTCCCTGAGCGGTCATTTGGCCGGTGAGTTTCAGCTCCTGCCCGACGGTGTCATAAAAATAGGCGCCGGTGACGGTGGCGCCGTTGAACTGCAGTCGCATTTGAATGTGACTGTTTCCAATTTCACCGCGATAGTCCTTCGTCTGCGCCGACGCCTCCGCAGACGCGCATAACGACAACATCGCCAAAATTGAAATCGCGAAGATCGTGATCAAGAACTGCTTCATGGTGATGTTTATAATTCGGCGTCCGCTTCGATCTCAATCAACATGCGCGGATCAATTAGTGCCTTTACTTCGACCATTGTCGTGGCCGGCATGGCGTTGCGAAACGATTCGCCGTGCGCGCGTCCGTACTCTTCCCAACGAGAGATGTCCGTCACGAACATCCGCGTGCGCACCACGTGCTCGAGCCCGGCGCCCAGTCGCCGCAGGGCTGTTTCGATATTTCGCAGGCATTGTTGCGCTTGCTGATAGGCATCATCGACGCCAACGATTTCTCCGTCGGGGCCGACCGCGGTGGTGCCGGTGACATAGATTCGATTGCCGACTTTGACGGCGCGCGAGTAGCCCACAATCGATTCCCATTTCGCGCCTGATGAAATACGTTCGCGTGGTGTCATCTTGAGATCCCTCTCCCGCTCTGAGAGGGAAAGAGTCGCGGAGGCTACTCGGCGACGAGTTGCATATAGCTTTCCGGCCGGCGATCGCGGAAGAATTGCCAGGTGTTACGGACCTCGCGAATCATGTCGAGATCCAAATCCGCGACCACCAGTGCGTCCTCATCACGTGGCCCCTGGGCGATGATTTGCCCGCGCGGATCGCAGAAGTAACTCTGGCCGTAAAACTCGCCAATGTCCCACGGCAACTCATGGCCGACGCGATTAATCGCACCGACGAAGTAGCCGTTAGCGACCGCATGCGCAGGCTGTTCCAACTTCCAAAGATACTCTGAGAGGCCGGCCACGGTAGCCGAAGGATTAAAAACGATCTCCGCGCCGTTGAGTCCCAACGCGCGCGCCCCTTCAGGAAAGTGACGGTCGTAGCAGATGTAGACGCCGACGCGCGCATACGCGGTGTCGAAAGCAGGGAAGCCGAGATTGCCCGGCTTGAAATAGAATTTTTCCCAGAACCCGGGATTGACGTGCGGGATGTGATGCTTGCGATATTTCCCGAGGTAGGTACCGTCGGCATCGATCACTGCGGCGGTGTTGTAGTAAATGCCGGTGATCTCCTCTTCGTAAATCGGCACGACGATGACCATGTTGTGCTTCCTGGCGACTTCCTGCATCAGCTTCGTGGTCGGCCCGTCGGGAATCTTCTCGACCGCTTCGTACCAACGCACCTGCTGCTCAGCGCAGAAGTATGGCGTGGTGAAGACTTCCTGCATGCAGAGAATCTGCACGCCCTGCTTCGCCGCGTCTTCGATCATCGCGACGTGCTTTTCGATGTTCAGCCGTTTGATTTCCTCGATGGGCGCATCAGTCGGCCCGGCATTCTTTGCTTGAATCAATCCGCATTTGACTGTTCGTGACATAAAAGACTCCGGCTTAATTTTCAGTTTTAAGAGTTTCGGTTGCCGCGGGGCGTGGTGGCAGCAGCTTCATCAAAACCAGATAGACAATCGCCGCGACCCCGAATCCGACAAACCATGCATAGCTGTAAAGGTTGTCGAGAATTCTGGCCGACCATCCGAGCTTGTGCGATATCGGACCACTCCACGCCAGCAGACAGCCCAAGAGAGTAGCAGCCACCGCGCGCACGTTCCAACCGCCGGCGTATGTGTAGTCGCCGCGCCGGCGATAGAGATCGCCGAGCGCCAGTTCCTGGCGACGCACCAGCCAGTAATCGGCGATCAGCACACCCGCAATGGAACCCAGTCCGCCCGAATAACCAACCAGCCAATCGAAAATGTAGCCGGTGGGATCGGCCAGCAGCTTCCAGGGCTGCATCAGGATGCCGAGGATGCCGGTGATCAATCCGCCGGTGCGAAACGAAATCAATTTCGGAAATGCATTCGCAAAATCATTCGCGGGCGAGACGACGTTGGCGGCGATATTCACCGCCAGGGTGGCGACCACGACGGTGAACATCGAGATGGCGACGATCACCACCTGATGGAATTGTCCGACCAGCTTCATCGGGTCCCACAAATCTCCGGCCGGCATGTGCGGATAGATAATGACCGCCGCGGAAGTAATCATCACCCCCATGGCCGCGAAGACTGTCATTGTGGTCGGCAGCGCCACGATCTGCCCGACGGCCTGCTCTCTTTGACTGCGGCCGAAGCGCGTGAAGTCCGGCATGTTCAGGCTGAGCGTGGCCCAAAAACCAATCATGCCGGTCAGCGAGATGATGAAGGTGGGCCAGAATTCACCGAGGCTGTGGAACTTACTCTGCTGATTGAACAGATAACCCAGACCATGCGCTTTCCAGATGGCCCAGGCCAGCAGCAGCGCGGTCATCACCAAAACGAAAGGCGCCGCCCAGTTTTCGACTTTTCGCAGCAGGTCCATGCCGCGATAGATGATGAAAATGTTGAGTCCCCAGAACAACAGAAACGAAAGCCATTCTGTCGGTGGATGGCCGCCGATGGGGCCGCCCAGCAAAGTGGTCCAACGCGGAATGATCGCCGCGAACAGCGTGTTCAGCGCCTCGCCGCCGATCCATGCCTGGATTCCGAACCAACCGCAGGCGACGATCGCGCGCATCAGCGCCGGCAAATTCGATCCGTAAGTCCCATACGAAGCGCGCGCGAAAACCGGAAAGGGAATTCCGTATTTGGTGCCGGGATGAGAGTTCAGCAGAATCGGAACCAGCACGATCGTGTTGCCGAGCAAAATCGTGATCAGGGCCTGCCACCAGTTCATGCCTGCGCTGATCAATCCGGACGAGAGCATGTAGGTGGGAATGCAATGCGCCATGCTGATCCAGAGCGCGGCATAGTTATACGTGGTCCAGTTCCGTTCAGAGACTTTGACCGGCGCCAGATCCCGATTGAACAGCGGACTGGTGCTGATTTCCGCGAACGCGTCGGGTTTCAGTTCGACGCGTCCGTCAGAGTGTTGGATTGTTTCGTTTGGATGTGCCAAGCGATCTATTTAAGAACTGCGGTTACCGCTGTGAATCGTCGATGAACTTGCGAACGTCGGCGCGCAGCTTCGCGATTGATTTCTCGTCGATGTACATCATATGGCCGGCTTCGTAGTAACCGGTCGAAAAATTCTTCAGCAGCGACGGATCGAGACTGATGTGATGCATCGTGTACTGCACGGCGTAATACGGCGTCGCCATGTCGTAGTAACCCATCGCCACGAAGATCTTCAGATAAGGATTGCGGGCCAGGGCATCACGCAGGGCCACGCTGGTGTCGACATAGCCGTTGTTCGTGCCCCAGTTCCACGGGCCGATGCCGCCGCCGAGAATGTAGTACTCAAGATCACTTTTGTAATTCAGCTCCGAGCGCACGTACTGGTTGAAAGTCGAGGTGTATGGCGGACGAATCGCAGCTTCGCTGGCGTCGAAATCCGGGCCGGCACTTACATAGCTCGAGTCGTAACCTTTGAAGCGCGCGTCGAGGCGGCCAATCGATCGCTTTTCATCACGCAGCAATTCTTTGCGGAAGAAATTCAGCGACACCCGCAGGTTCGCATTGTCGATGAACTTCGGATCCAGCCCGGTGAAATGCGCGTACTTGCTGATTACTTCCTGACGCTCCGACGCGCTCATGCGATCGCCTCTTTGCAACGCGAGCGAGTAGCCATTCCCGGCCCACTCTTCAGCTTCGGCGACAACTTTCTCGACTGATTTCGATTGCATGTCCCGCGGGAGCTTCTTGTGATACCAGGCGGTCGCCGCGTACGAAGGCAAGTACATGAGATAAGGCAAATCGTTACCCGACGCGAAGTCAGTCGTCTCAAAATTCATGATCGTCGAGATCAATACGATGCCGTTGAAAGCAATGCCGCGCCCGATCAAATAACCCGACAAGGCCGATGCGCGGGTAGTGCCGTAGCTTTCACCCGCCAAAAACAGCGGCGACGTCCAGCGTTCGTAGCGCACCAGATACATGCGAATGAATTCACCGACTGATTCGATGTCGCCCTGCAGACCGAAAAACCTCGACGCAGTTTGCGGGTTCAGCGCACGGCTGTAACCGGTGCCGACCGGATCGATGAAGACGAGATCGCTTTGGTCCAGCCAGGTCTGTTGATTATCGACCAGATGATAAGGCGGTGGCGGCATCGTGCCGTCAGCGTTCATCGGCACCCGCCGTGGTCCGATACAGCCCATGTGCAGCCAGACCGACGCAGAACCTGGACCGCCATTGAATGAAAAGGTCAGCGCCCGCTGGCTGCGATTTTCAACCCCGTCGAGCGTGTAGGCCACAAAGAACATGCGGGCTTCCGTCTCACCATCCCGGTTCTTGATCGGCATCATGCCGGTGGTCGCGGTGTATTTCAGCTCTCTGCCGCCGACGGTGATCGAATGATGCGTGACTACCGGCGGCTCTTCAGGAGTAGGCGTCGGCGCGCCTTGCGGCCGCTGTCCCGTCTGACCTCCGCCTGGTTGGGGTGTCGTCGTGGTTGTCGTGGTCGTCGGTTGCTGACCACCGCCACCGCCACCACCACCGGGACGTTGTCCCCGGCCTTGGCCTTCAGGCGCTTGGGCGAACAGAGCAAGAGAAAGCAGAAGGGCTGCGAGCATGATTGATTAACCTTTCACAAGTAGAGGTCGGTACCATCCGCGTGAGCGGATGGATCAAACACAGCGCTAAGTAATCTCAATGATCCATCTGCTGACGCAGATGGTACTGACCCGAATTGGCAACAGCAAGGCGGCCATAGTATGCCAAAGAGATTGAAGCGACAAGAGGATTATTAAAGGAGTACCGCTCGATCGAGAGCAGCGGCCCGGTCCCGCTGCGAGGGGCTTGTCGCGCGACCGCTACGCCCAGGATCCCCGACCAGCAGACTACTGCGGAATGGGAATGAACTTCGGCTTGCCGGCTTTCACCCGACGGTAGGTCCCCGACGCCATCACGTTATGACCGAAGCCGCACTCGGCGTCGAGGCCTTCCTGCGTGACGACCATTTTGTTGTTGCCGAGAAACGTCAAAGTGATTTTGCATTTGGTGGTGTCACCAGGGATGAAAGTAGCCGCGTTGCCCGCGATGGTGGCTTCGCCGATCGCTTCACCAATATTCGGATAGCCACCACGGGTCATCCATTCGCCATTGAATTGAATTTTGAGTTTGTTATGGCCCAGCGCCAGAATCCGGAAGTCGTTGCGCAGATACCGGTAGACGCCATTGATTTGCGCGGCAGTGACGCTGCGCGAACTCGTCTGGCCCGGCGCCAGCGACGACGCGAGCAAAAGCGAAGCCGAAATCAGGAACGCTCCGATCATCTGGCGGCGATGCGGCATCTGGCGGCGACGCGAACTCATTTGTAGGGATTCTCGAACTTTGGCTTGCCGGATCGAATCTTCCTGTACTTGCCGGTTGAATAGACGTTATGCCCGAATCCGCAAGTAGCGTCGTCGCCATCCTGCTTGACTTCAAGTTTGCCTGCCAGGAAAGTCATCGTGATCTTGCAACCCTGCGTGTCGTCAGGGATGAACGTCGCGACGTTGCCTTCGATGGTGGCTTCGCCCGATGCATATCCAATGTTCACGCTCTTTGCGAGCGTGTGATAGACACCGTCGAACTGCACCTTCAACTTGTTGTGGCCCAAAGCCAGGATGCGAAATTCATTGTCGTAATATTTGTAGATGCCGTTGGCCTGGGCGGCCGTCACGGCCTTTGAGTTTTGCGCCTGCGTTACCGGGATAATAGCCGTAAACGCGGCCACGACAATTACCAATAGTCCGATTCGTTTCATTAGTCTCCTTCAGCGCATCACGAACGAAACTGTGACCGTAGCCGTCACCGTAATTTGACCCAGCGCGATTGTTCCTTCGCCGTAACCTGAACCCCCGGACTGGCTGCTTACCTGAGCTCCAATGTTCGAGTAGCCGTAGCCCTGGCTGCCCCACCAGTTATAAGACGAATACCAGCCGCCGCCGTATTCCGTGATCCGCTGGGCCTCGTCCACGCGCCGGCCCAGTTGAGTGGCGAGCAATTCAGCTTTTTCCTTCGCCGCCTGAATGGCCATCTGGCGCGCGCGATCGCGATGCTTGCGCAACTCGGTCGTGCGAAACTCGACGCCGTGCACGTAATTAACGCCGGCTTCCAAAGCCCGCGACAATAAATCCTCGAACTTTGGTACGTCACGCAGCGTCACCGCGATTTTTTTGCGAACGCGATATTCAGTGCGATGGATCCGTACGTCATTTTCCGACTCGTCACGAAACCACGGTTCAATGGTGATGAAGTCGGTCTGGACAAATTTCGGATCGATCGACATCTCCTGCGCGATGGCCAGAAGTTTTTTGACGCGATTGTCATTGTCGGTCTTGGCCACCGCCAACTTGGGGTCCGATGTCTCAACGCCAAAGACAATGAAGACTTCATCCGGCACGACTTTAACTTCTGCCGATGCCTGCACGTCGACTGTTGGTATGTTTGAGCTCTGTGCGCGAGTCATGCCACAGGGCAGCGCGATCAGCGCAGCAATGAACGTCGTCTTTAACAGGATTGAAATTCTCATGATCGTTAATCCTTCCGCGACTGCTCAACCGGCCGCCGGCGCTGAATCTTTACCAGACACCGTGGTCAATAGCAATCCGACTTTCCATCCAACCCGCATTGAAACAGGTAAGGGAACCGGGCCCTCGTAAGTCGCTCAGTGTTGTCCCAAACCTGTGTCTGCTGATATTGATCCTTGGTCCAGCCCAGATGTTGTTTGCCCATCCAGGTCGCGCGCAGCGCCGCGTCCTCGCCATCGCCCAGCAGGTGACGCGCTTCATGCAACAGCACCGCGGCGCGCTCGCGGTCATCGACCGGCACGTTAAAGAACTCGGGGTACAACGTGACGATCTCGAACGGAAAATTAGTGGCGGCATAAGCCTCCCGATGGCCGAGCCAGCGGTTCCACCAATTATCCGTGCTGCGAAAACTCGTGGCGCGTCGCAAGATAAAACCCTCGTTACTGAATCCGCTCTGTTCGATCAAGCCGATGGCCCGGTCCACCTTGAGATTTTGATCGGGCTGGAGTTTGTCCGAAGACAACAGCAGCGACACATACCACACGATCAGCACTACGATGGTCGCCGAAACAATCCAGACAAGTCGCTTCGCCAGGCTGCGTCTGCGAGGTGGCTCGGCAGCCTCATCCTCAGCCGACCAGGGTACAAATGAGTCCTCGTCGTCGACCAGCATGGCGCTGCAGCGGCGGCATTTTTCGTCTGTGCTGCCGTTGACGAGGCCGCATTCAGGACACTTTCGTCGGGACTGTTGAGGAGTTAAATCTTCGCTCATGAACGAAGTTAGTCTGGGCGATTTATCCGGTCGGGAGATTTCAAATAGCGACGCACTCGCCGCGCTTCAGGAATTGGCCATTGCCCGGCTTTCCTTTGAACTCGCCGCGATCAATCACGACTGACCCGCGCGACAGAACAGTTTCGACCACGCCCTTGATCGTCTTGCCTTCGTAAGCGCTGTAGTCGACGTTCATGTGATGGGTCTTGACGCTGATGGTCTGGTCCCTATGCGGGTCGAAAATCACGATGTCGGCGTCTGAGCCGACGGCAATCGTGCCTTTCTTGGGAAACAGCCCGAAGATTTTGGCGGCGGCCGTCGAAGTGAGTTCGACGAACCGATTCAGCGAGATGCGATTCTCGACGACGCCGTTGTAGATCAACGAGACGCGATGTTCGACACCGGGCGCGCCGTTGGGAATCTTGGTGAAGTCGTCCTTACCCAGTTCCTTCTGCTCCTTCATGCAGAACGGGCAATGGTCCGTCGAGATGACCTGGAGGTCATCCATCTTCAAGCCTTTCCAAAGTTCGGCCTGGTTCCACTTCTCGCGCAGCGGCGGCGTCATCACGTACTTGGCGCCATCGAAGTCTTCACCGTAATCGTCGATTGAGAGGAAAAGATACTGTGGACAGGTTTCGGCAAAGGCGGGGATGCCGCGGTCGCGCGCTTCGCGGACTTGATTCAAAGCGTCTGCGCAGCTCAAGTGCACGATGTAGACGGGCGATTCAGCCATTTCCGCGATAGCGATGGCGCGATGCACACCTTCAGCTTCGGCCACCGTCGGTCGCGTGAGCGCGTGATACTTCGGCGCCGTGTGACCTTTTTCCAGCGCGCGCTTGATGATCTCGTTGATGACGATTCCATTTTCAGCGTGCATGCAGATCAGACCGCCGCGCGCTCCCGCCGCGGACATCGCGCGAAAGATGGTCGCATCGTCAACCAGAAATACACCGGGATAAGCCATGAACATCTTGAAACTGGTCACGCCCTCGTCCATGACCGTGTACATCTCTTCGATCTGCTTGTCCTCGAGCTCAGTCGTAATCAAATGAAATCCATAATCGATCGCGCACTTGCCCTCGGCCTTCCGGTGCCAGTTGTCAACGCCCTGAATCAGCGACTCGCCCTTGTACTGCACCGCAAAATCAATAATCGAAGTCGTCCCGCCGTGCGCCGCCGCAATCGTCCCCGTGCGAAAGTCGTCAGCCGCCGTCGTCCCGCCGAACGGCAGTTCCATGTGCGTGTGCGGATCGATGCCGCCGGGAATGACGTACTTGCCCGCCGCGTCAATCTTCACGTCAGCTTCCATATCAAGCTTCGCGCCGATGGTCGTAATCGTTTCGCCGTCGATGAAGATGTCGGCTTTGTAATTGTCGGTGGCCGTGATGATTTGCCCGTTCGTGATTAGTGTTTTCATTTGTCCTCTCGATTGCTGACGTTTATAAATTCAACCCCAAAATAAATCAACCGAGATCTTTCAGACCTCGGTTGACCTCGTCGAATTACAAATGGATAGATTTCAAATTTGAGATCTCAGATTTGAAATTGATTACTTCACCATCTCGCTGGTCAGCACCGCGCCGCCGAGGCTGGGTATCGTGGCGCTGATCTTCACGACCTTGCGCGAGTCTTTGGCGATCCAAAGGATCTGTCGGTCGGCTTCGTCTTCCGCGGCGACCGATTCCACTTTGAAGGCGTCGAAGGTGCCGGCGGCGACGGTCACACTTTCGCTGCCGATCACTTTGAGCTGGCGTATCTGCGGTCTAAGTTTATCAACGTCAAAGTTATTGAAGGTGGTTGCGTAATTCGGCGCCAGAGGCAACCGCGCGAGCACGTCGTATGCGCCGCCGCCGTCAGCGAAGAGCGCGCCGCCAACGTCGGCCGAGATCGGTTTGGACTGGCCGTCCTGCGTTCTGGTGCCCGTGGCCTTGTTGTCCTTGAAATCAATTTCCATCTGGACTCCGCCCTGGCTGATCGAGCGATGCTTCAGCACCAACGTGCCTTTTTCGATTGTGGAAACATCGATGATCTTGCCGAACGCCGGCGATTCAGCCGTTTCAGTCGCGATCCAATTTTCACCGTCGGCTTTGATTTCGGTTCTGGTCGTGATCGCAATCGTCTGACCCTGGACTGAGATGGTCGCCTTGTAGTTTGAAGTGCCCGCCGCCAAATCGTTAGCAGGTTTGGGCGCGCCGGCGGAAGATTCAACTTTCTTCGGCAGCGTCACGGTCTTAACGTCGACGGTGATCTCTTTCAGGCGCGCGCTCACCTCGGGAGTGGCGGCTTCCTGAAAACGGCCACCGAGGTATTTCGCGAAAAACTTCTCGGCTTGCGAGAACATCGCCATGTTGTTGACCGGCCGATAAAAGCCGTGACCTTCGTCCGGCGCGACGATGTATTCAACCGGAAAGCCGCGGTCGCGCAACGCGATCACGATCTGATCTGCCTCGCGTTTGTTGACTCGCGGATCGTTGGCGCCCTGGACGACCAGCAACGGCGTCTTGATTTTATTCGCCGAATTCAAAGGCGATTGGCGATCGAGCTGGGCCTTGCCGGCCGGCGTCGTGGGATCGCCCATGCGTTGGTAGAAGAGTTGCCGTCCGGCTTCCCAGTACGGCGGAATTGTTTCCAGCAGCGTGCTCAGGTTTGATGGGCCAACGTAATCGACCGCCGCGGCGTACAAGTCCGGTGTGAACGTCACTCCGGCCAACGTCGCATAGCCGCCATACGAGCCACCCATGATGCCCACGCGTTTTGGATCGACGATGCCTTGCGAGACGAGATACTTCACGCCCCAGGTGATGTCGTCCTGCATCTTGTCGCCCCACTGTTTGTTGCCCGCATCGATGAACTTCTTGCCATAGCCGGTCGAGCCGCGGAAGTTCGGTTGCAGGACAGCGTAGCCGCGATTGGCCCAGAACTGCGCGAAAGCGTCATAGCCCCAATTGTCGCGCGCCCAGGGACCGCCATGCGGGAAGGCGATCAGCGGCAGGTTCCTGGCTTCAGCGCCTTTCGGCAAAGTCAGATAGGCGGGAATCTCCAGACCGTCCGACGAGTTGTATCTGATCGCCTTCATCGGAGCGAGGTAATCGCGATTCAACTTCTCGCGAATGTGATACTGCAGGGTCAGCTTCTTGGTGTTGCGATCAAACAGATACGTGTCGCCGGGATCGGTGTCGCTGCCGACGTCAATCAGCCACAGCCGCTCGTCTTTCGTGCCCGAGGCGAAATCGATCTCCATTTCGGGAAACTGTTTCTTGAGCAGGTTGTAATCGGCTTCGAAAGACCTGTCCTTGAAGTAGACGCGGGCCCGATCGTCAATATATGAAGTCGCCACCAGGTCCTCGGTGACTTCTGAGAATGTCACATCGCCGATGTCTACGCGCTTTAACGGATCAGATTCGACAAGTTCTTCTTTGCCGGTTGCCGGATCGAACAGTTCCAGTTGGTTCAGATCGATGCCGGCGCCCTTGTTCGTCTGGAAATAAACCCGCTGGCCATCTTTGTGATAACGGACCGGGCCGCATTCTTCGAACACGTTGCAGGAATAAACTTTCGTGAATCCGTTATCGTCTACGCGCAGGATTTCTGTGTCGCCGTTGTCATTTGAGCGCGAGGCGAGACGCAGCTTGTCTTTCAAATCAAACGTCCAGCCTACGATGCGCTCAGTGTTCTTGCGCACCAGGGTCCGCTCGCCGGTCGATATCTTCACCTTGTAGAGATCGTGCCAGGCCTGATCGCGATCGTTCAGGCCGACGTAGATCGCGTCCGGATCGGTGCGCGGCAGCGCATAAATTTGCGCGTTCACGCCTTTGGCGTCGGTCAGATTACGCGCCGCCGGAACTTCCTGGCCGGCCGCCGGACTGGCGCTCGGATCGACTGCATAGACCAGGAAGTTTTCATCGCCGCCCTTGTCCTGCACGAACAGGACGTACTTGCCGTCGCGGCTCCAGAAGTAAGCGGGAATTGGTCGCTTGGTGTCGGCAGTGATCGGCTTCGCCTTTTCGAAAGCTTCTTCGGTGCGTTTGACCCAGATGTTACGCGTGCCTTTGAAAGGTTTGATGAAAGCAATGTACTTGCCGTCGGGTGAGATTTGCGCGCCGACAATTTCCGGATCACCGAAGAACAATTCGCGATCGATGATGGGTGGCATGCCTTTCGGCTGAGCGAAGGCGCGATTGACGGCGCCTGCACTCAACAGCGTAATCGTCAGCGCATAAACTACCGCGTTGCGCGTGGTGAGAAAACTGAGTTTCATAAAGACCTCTCTTTGTGCTGCTAAAATCTGAAACGGCCACGCGTATTTACGCGCGGCCGGGTTGCCTGGTTTCGAAAACTCCAGACAGCGGCGAAGCCGGCATCGAGCGCTTCGCAGCTGTGCTCATGATGATCGTTAATACAAATTTCCTTCGCGTTTGCGTCCCGTATAATCGATGTAGACGACTTTCAATTCAGTATAAAAATCGAGTGCCGTCGATCCCTGTTCGCGTTCGCCGATGCCTGTGCCCTTGATGCCGCCGAAGGGAATGTGGGCTTCGCCGCCGGTCGTCGGCGAGTTGACGTGCGTCATGCCGGTTTCGATTTCTTCGACGAAGCGAAACATGTGACCGACGTCGTTGGTGAAAATCGAAGACGACAAGCCGAACTCGGTGTCGTTTGCGACCTGCATCGCTTCTTCGAAATCCTTCACCCGAAGGATGCTGAGGACGGGACCGAAAATTTCTTCGCGCGCGATGCGCATGTCCGGCGTGACGCGATCGAATACGGTCGGTTGCACAAAAAATCCTTTGTCGAGTCCGTTGCCGCTCGCTCGTTCGCCGCCGCAAACCAGCGTGGCTCCATCCTCGCGACCGATGTTGAAGTAATCGAGAACTGTCTTGAATTGTCCTTCATCCACACTGGGACCGATGTCGGTTTTCGGATCCATGCCGTCGCCAAGTCGCATCGACTGCGCGCGCTGGGAAACGCGTTCGACAAATTCGTCGGCAACCTTGTCGATCACGATGGCCCGGCTGGTGGCGGTGCACCGCTGTCCGGTCGATCCAAATGCACCCTGCGCGGTGTTCTCGACCGCGAGATCCATATCGGCATCCGCGAGCACTACGACCGGATTCTTACCGCCCATCTCGCACTGGCACTTCCCGCCGCGACGCGAGACCTGCTCGTACATTCGGATGCCGACCGGGTTCGATCCGGTAAAAGAAACCGCTTTGACCGCCGCATGCCCGATGATTTCGTCGCCAGCTTCCGATCCCGATCCGAGAATCAGATTGAGTACGCCCGGGGGCAGCCCCGCTTCCTCGAATATCTGCACGATGCGAACCGCAGTCGCCGGTGTAATCGTCGCTGGTTTGAAGACAACTGTGTTTCCCGCCACCAAAGCCGGCGACAACTTCCAGGTCGGAATTGCCACCGGAAAATTCCACGGAGTCACGCAGGCGACCACGCCCAGCGGCTGTTTGATGGTGTAAGCGAAATTCGCGGGCAGTTCCGAAAAGATCGTTTCGCCATTCATGCGGCGCGCCTCGCCCGAACAGAATTCAGCCACATTGATCGACCGCTGCAATTCACCGCGCGCCTCGCCAATCGTCTTGCCCTCTTCGCGCGTCAGCGTCGCGGCCAGCTCTTCCTTCGCGGCCTCCATCAACCGCGCGGCTTTCGCCACGATTTTTCCGCGTGAGGGCGCCGGCGTTCGCCGCCAACCTTCAAATGCTTCGGCCGCGGCTTCGACCGCTGCGCGTACTTCTTCGCGCGTGGCCTGACGATTTGTGCCAATCACGTCGTCGGTGTTCGCGGGATTGACGTTGTTAACAGTCCTGGTCGAGGACGATTCGATCCACTTGCCGTTAATAAAATTCTTGTAGGTGTCCATTGATTAATCGATGTAATTGGATTGTCGGATTGGCGTGACTATAACACGAAAGGGGGTCGGAAATTAGTCGGCGGTCGCCTCTTAAATGCGGCTCTGCCGCAGCAACAGTGCGGAAAGCCTATGGCTTTCCGTGGCAGTCAATATGGTACTGAGGCTGCGCCTCTGCGCGAGGCGGGGCCTCGCAATTCTTCAAATCCATTGTGGCGGTAAGGCAAGCCTTACCGCACTGTGCTGCGGCAGAGCCGCACTCGTTCATCGAGAAAGCAAAGGTAATTATTGAAAGCCGATTTTCGGAGTCAGGCCAAGATCGGCAAACTAAGGCGAAGCAGGTTGTGATTTCTTTTTGCCGAACTCAAAACGGCGACCCACGATCATCTTCAGGATCAGATGATCTGTACTTCGAGTCATGCCGATGCCGACACCAAAATTAAATTCCCACTTCGGCGAGACATTCAGATCGATGGCCGGGAAAATCTGATGCGTCTGTTCGCGAGCCGGATCGAAACCGCTGAGGGGTCCGAGGCCGCCGTAATATTCCAGTCCCACATCGACCTTCTTAGTAGCCGAGTAAGCCACTTTAAAGTTCGGCGCGAATTCAAAGCCACGTTCCTTGCCGGGTCCACTCAAGGCGCGTTCGAGAGCTGGATTGAACGACAGATACCACTTGCCCAATTCCTTGTCGATGATGGGACGAATTTCCCAACTCCACTGGTCCTCGGAGAATTGACGCCGCACCCAACCAATCTCCTGCGAGACACTCACGCCGACGGGCCAATGCCATTTCGGCGGCACGCGAAATCGTGGCCGAATGTGCGTGCCGACAAAATCGTAACCGCTGCCATTGCGTGCGCTCATGAACAGGTAGAAGCCGGTTTCGTACCAGTCATTGAAACCGTGCGTGATTTCGATCGTTTCATGCCAGGCATGATGCGTTGGCAGCGTGCCGTCGGAAGTTGTCTTCGCGCCCTTGGCGGTGAAGTTGTTGTGCAATTCGATCATGGTCACGCCGCGCGGCACGGTTTCAGATCCGTAAACCTGAATCTCGTAATTGTCCTGCGCACAGACCGCCGCGGACGTCAGCGCGAGCGTCGCACACGTCAATAGCAGGCGATAGATAGTTTGATGTTTCAGTCGGGCAGCTCCAGAAAGGTTTCAGCAGAGCGCCGCGCATTCTACACCAACTGTGGAGCGCGCAGGCAAACGCGACGACGACAGCTTCTTTGCACTGTAGGGGCAGGGCTCGTCCCTGCCCGACGTTCATTGCGGACTCCGCAGCGGCAGGGACGAGCCCTGCCCCTACAGATTCGAAGCCAGGCTGCGCTTGCCACCGCACTCCAAATTTCTAATACTCCGTTAGCAATGACCGAACAGTTTCAGAATATCGACGCGCTGCTGGCGGCGCGCGTGAAGCCCACTCCCGACAAGGACTTCTTGTTTTCAGAGGCCGACGGCCGGAAGTTTTCATATGCGGAATTTCAAAGCGCCGTAAGTCGCACTGCGGCAATGCTCATGTCTCATGATATCGGCAAAGGCGACGTCGTGAGCTTGCTGATGCCGAACAGTGTCGAATACATCATCGGCTACTTCGCTTGTTGGAGATTGGGCGCGCTGGCTGGACCGGTGAATTCGCTTTTGAAGGAACACGAGATCGAGTTTGTCATGAACAACTCCGAAGCAAAGGCGATTCTCGTGCATTCCGAGTTTCAACCGGTGATCGAGAAACTGAAACCGCAGCTTCCGCAACTGCAATCAATCATTAACTTTGATGATGAAGCTGAAGCTACGCGACGTTCACGAGGCACCCTCGCTGACGGTCGGGTTTCAGAAACGATCGCGGGGGACGACGATGCGATCATCATCTACACATCGGGCACCACGGGGAAACCGAAAGGGTGTCTGCTCACGCATGGCAACATCATCGCGAACGCGCGGCAGATCAGCGATTGGCTCAATTTCACCGAAAACGATCGGCTGCTGACGATCATGCCGCTCTTTCACATGAATGCGGTTTCGGTCACCACGATGTCCGCGCTTTATGCCGGAGGATCGACCGTCGTCAGTCCCAGGTTCTCTGGCTCGAAGTTCTGGAACGTCATCTCTGATTATCAAATCACTTCGTTTGGATCGGTGGCGACCATGCTGGCGATGCTGTTGAATACCTACCCTGACGGTGTGCCCGACGGATTGCAGACCGGCCAACTTCGCTTCGCGATGTGCGGCTCAGCACCGGTGCCCGGCGAAGTCATGAAAAAGTTTGAAGCGACTTTCGCTTGCCCGGTCGTCGAAGGTTACGGGTTGAGTGAATCAACCTGCCGCTCGACCTTCAATCCGGCGGACGAACGCCGCCGCCCAGGCTCGTGCGGATTGCCGATCGGAAACGAAATGAAAGTAGTCGATGACGACGATAATGAAGTTCCGGACGGCGAACTCGGCGAAATCGTCCTGCGCGGTGAGAATATTCTCAAGGGATATTTCAAGAACCCGGAAGCTACGGCAAATGCGTTTCGCGGCGGCTGGTTTCACACCAATGACATCGGCTATCGCGATCAGGATGGATTCTTCTTCATCGTCGATCGCAAATCGGACATGATCATTCGTGGCGGTGAGAACATCTATCCACGCGAAATTGACGAAGTCCTCTACCAACATTCGGCCGTAGCGGCGGCCGCGACCATCGGAGTTCCCGATGATCTGTATGGAGAAGAGGTGGCCGCGTTCATTGTGCTGAAGGACGGAATGAGCGCGACTGAGGACGAGTTGATCGCGCACTGCAAATCTGAACTAGCCGACTACAAGTGCCCAAAGTCAATCCGCATCGTCAAAGACATTCCCAAAGGTCCTACCGGAAAACTTCTGAAGCGGGAGCTGGCGCGACAATATCAGGCTGGCGCAAACTGATTTTCGGAATTTGCGAAAGCGCGTTCGTCGTCAAACAATTTCCTGTCCGCCCTCGCTTCTCGATTACTGGAACAAGTCGCCGAAAGGGTCGCTGATTGACAATGGCTTCGCGCGTTTTATAGAGTAAGCCCGCTCTTAAAATTTCAAGATGCCACCGCCGATGGGTGCGGACACCTGACGGTGCGTGTGGTGTAAGAAGCCGAAAGCCCCACAAGACGTTTCTCTTGCCCCGCTTCCCGCTTCTCCCGGTCACACCCGCGATTGATGAATGAACTTGCTGACGCCGGAGTGTGTCAGAAATTCGGGCTGAGAAATCCTTTTCCAGCCCCGCACAAAACATAAGGAGAATTCTATGAATTTGAAAAAGACAGCGGCGAGTTTGGCCGCGGTGATCTTTATTATGGTTGTCTCAGCAGCGGCCGCGGCCGCCGCGACCCTCACAGTCGGCAACGCCACCTCGGGTTCATGCGCCCACGTTTTTACGACGATACAGTCGGCGGTAACGGCTGCGTCCGCCGGCGACACCATACAAGTTTGTCCCGGCACCTATAACGAGCTCGTGGCGGTAGTCAAGACCCTGACGATCGCCGGAGCCAAAGCGGGCCTCGACGCGCGCACCCGTGCCACGACCAACGAATCAATTGTGGGAACCGGCGATGGCGCCTTTCAGATCCAAGCGAACAAAGTCGTGATTGACGGGTTCACAATTCAAGGTGTTACTAACGATCCGAATGTTTTTCCGACAGGCTTAGGGGCGGGCATTTGGACGAACCCGGGCTTCAGCGGAACCAACGGCGGCCATCAGATCCGCAACAACATCATCCAGAACAACATCATCGGGATCGAGTTGGACAATGACGGCACTTACCAGACGAGAGTCGAGCGGAATCTGATTCAAAACAATAATGCGTCAGGACCTTTGGGTGGAACTGGCATCGCCACGGACTTTGGATTAAGTAACGCGGTGATTGACAACAACAAGTTCGTGGGCCATACCGGCAGCGGCATCAGCGAATTTTCCTCCACGTCCGGCATGACTGTTTCGAATAATGAATTCGCGGGAAACGCTCGCGCGATGGGTCTGTTTGCCGTGACGTCGTCCAGTATCAACGGAAACACGATTCACAATTCGAGCGATCCGCTGGGTTCCGATGTCCGGCTCTACGGCGGCGTCAGTGGTTTGTCGGTCACTTGCAACCTCTTCACGAGTGGCGCCGGACGAGCTATGCGGGTTGACGATGCCGGATTCGGCGGTGGTCCAAACTCGAGCATCACCTTCAACCAGAACAACATTTCCGGCTATTCAATCGGGCTGGAAGAAGACGCCGGCGGCTACATGGGTGGCTCTCTCGACGCGACTAAGAACTGGTGGGGCAGCTCGACGGGGCCGACCATAGCGAGCAATCCCGGCGGCACCGGCGCATTGATAATCGATCAGGACGGAGTGGTTAACTACCTGCCGTTCCTTACTTCATTCAGTTCCTGCGCTCCGGTACCTCAAATCGGACCGCCGACGAATAAGGATCAATGCAAGAACGATGGATGGATGAGTTTCACGGTACCGCGCAAGTTCAAGAACCAGGGCGACTGCATCCAATATGTGAACACGGGCAAATAGCAAGGTGATTGCTGCCAAAGACGAGGCGGTTTCTGGCCGCCTCTTTCTTGCACGGAAATCCATCTGCGATTAGCAGCATTGCGATTTCGACAGTGAGATCTTATTTGGAAGAGACCGGCACGGTGGAGGCGTTCGTTTATTCGACGCTATGAATCAGTCGGCACTTCACTGCAATTGACACCCGACGATCGCGGCTATAGAGTACGCATGCTCTTTAATTGCAGTGACACCGCCGGTTGGGTGCGGACACCCGACGGTGCGTGTGGTGTAAAAACAAGCCGAAAGCCCCACAAGATAGTCGCTCTTGCCCGCTTCCCGCTTCCTCTGTTAAGCACCCGCGAAAGATTGTTTTTCGACATTATCAACTGGCGTCGTGGTGTGTCTCGCCAGCTTAGGGTTGGGCAAAGGCCCCTCATTTAATTTCAAAGGAGAAATCTATGAATCTTAGAAGAATGTTCATTGTACTTACGATCGGCATTGCCGGATTGTTGGTGGTGCTGAGTAATTCGACTGCGCAACGGGCGGCATCCGCAGCCCCGGCAAAAGTCGACTTGTGTCACGTGACTGGCAACGGTAGTTACCAGCCGATTAGCGTGGCCGCGAATGCCCTGGCCGCCCACCTGGCCCACGGTGATGTTCAGCAACCGAATGGTTCAGTGCCGGGCAGCGCGGGTTTTGTTTTTGACAGCCGATGCAACGCGGTGAGTTGGGACTATAGCGTCAACGCACCGACAGATCCCACCGCCCAGGATTCGTCGAGCCCGGGAAACCTGTGGGTGGGCAGCGGAATACCGGCAATAAACTTTGGCCTGGCGCGCAATAACGTCGCTGGCATCGAACTCGGATTGATGGTTCTTTATCGTCAGGGTCCAACCGTCCCCTCAACGGACAACTATAATGATGGCGTCCTGAACTTTAACGTCGCGTCCGGACCGCAGTCGACAGCCAACGGATCGCCGACGAATAACCCCGCCAGAGCAGCATGGAACTTTACGTTCTCGGTTGCCACAGGTCTTAATGGCGCCACGACGGATTTGGACGATCACACCTTCCAGCTTCTGTATGACGTCGATCCGGGACCGGGAACTACTTATCGAACTTTGACTCTCGAACGAAGAGACGCGGGTGGGCCAGGGCAATTGTCAGGTTTCCAATGGCGCGACCAGGGCACCAACGCGGTCTTCATTGCCGACGATGAGGGCAATTCAAATGTTACGCAGAATTCAGAGAACTATGCTTTCAGCCAGTTTCAACTTTTTCTCACCAGCCCCTATGGACCTGGTAACTCGTTCGCTGGACCAGCGCAGTTCGACATTATTCTGCAAGCGCTCGATGGCACACAGGTCATCGATCGCAACCACATTCGCGTGAACGTAGCGCCTTAGTCGATACGGTCTCGCTGTGACCGGCACGAGCCGGAGGACGCCTTCGGCTCGTGCTGCTTTACCCTGCCCGCGTAGAGAGAATTACCTATGAGGCATGCGGATTGACAGTTTAATCTTCACTAAATAGAGTACCCGCACTGAAATGGAGTTCTGGCACCGGAGTGGTGCGGACGTCCCGATGGCGCCTCTGGTGTAAAGAAGCCGAAAGCCCCACAAGATTGTCGCTCTTGCCCGCTTCTCGCTTCCCCCGTTAACACCGCTAAAACAATTCGGCCATTGGCGTTGAAGTTGAGCTCGCCAGTCTCGATCGTAATAGGCAAACGATCTTTCAACTCACTAGGAGGATCAGATATGACGTTTCCATACAACCGAAGAAGTATAAGATTTGCCACCGTTTTTGCGCTGGCCGCATTAACGATGATCTTTGTTGCGTTGAGCTATGCAGATAGCGCCGCTGTCAATTTCGAATCGTATAGTCTTGGTAGCGTTAACGGGCAAGACGGGTGGAGCAGTACAGGTGGCTACGATCAGGCCGTTGTAAATAACACTTACGGCTACCCCTCGTTTGGCAACAAATCGCTCCGCATCTCCGACGCCTACACGACTGGTTCATTCGGCGATCAGACTTTTTCGAAGTCGCTGATGAACGAGTGTGGCGAAACCAACGCCGAGAACGACGGCCAATCCGGGGGCGTAAGGCAAAGGCATTGCGAGTTCTCGTTTGACTTCGCGTCAACTAAATCGACACTGCAACCCGGAATGCATCTATCAGTCTCGCCGGATCGCGGCGACGGGGCGCGCATGAGTTACCTGCGATTTGAAGATCAGGCCGACGGCATTCATGTATTCTTTGACGACGTTACCGACCCAGGGCACGTGATCAATGGTGACACGTTTAGCGACACTGACATCGCCACAATAAATCGCAACCCGCACAATATTAAGTTCGTGATGGACCTGGCCGACGGTCCGGATAATGACGTCGTCAAGATATATATCGACGGAGTTTTGAAAATAACGGGCACTTCGTGGGAAGACTACTACGCCTTCGACACCGAGTCAGATCCCGCGCTGAACGGACATTCTCGAACTGTGGATTCGCTATTGTTCCGCGAAGCTGGCGGCGCGAACGTCGCCGATTTCGGCTACGGATTTTTGATCGATAATTTCAACTCGTCGTCTTCGCACCTGGCGCCTACTACAATCGACCAGTGTAAGAATGGCGGTTGGCAGAGTTCGGTTCGTGGCAACCTCACCACCTTTAAGAATCAAGGCGACTGCATCCAGTATGTGAATACCGGCAAATAGTCGCATCAAGTTTGGGGCGGGCGGTGTTGGCCAACCGCACAAACGAAAAGGGCAAGGCAGCGATGCCTTGCCCCATTTTTTTGCGGTCTCGTTCGCTTAACTTTTGGCAGGTCCAAGATTCATGGATGACGCGCCAAGCTTCTTTGTTCGATCAATTAGCCAGGCTGCGAGCAACCAGATAACGCAAACCGCGACCATCACCACCGAGAACCACTGGCCGTACAAACCTTCGGGTGAGAATTTTTCGGTGGCGGCGTGAAGTGCTTCGCTGTTTGGCAAGACGCCGGCTTCGGCAAATTCGTGAAAGGTGTAGATCGCAACCTGCGCCATGAAGAGTAGCAGGAAAATCCCAGTCACCTGGAAGAACCGCTTCACATTTATCAGATGACCGAAACGCCCCCAGGCCCAGGCCATGCTCCCGGCGGCCGCGAGGCCCAGCAGCGTGCCCCAGATTAGTCGGGGCGTGTGGACTTGCAGCAGCATCAACGCGGTTTCCATGCCTTCACGGCTGATCGTCAAAGCCGTGAACACGAAAATGCCGAGATACGCCATCCAGCCGGTCCGTTTCAATGAAACCTGATTCAAGCGGCTTTCCATTTTCTGCTTCAATTGCGGACCGGTGCGCCACATGTAAACGACCAGTGAGGCCACCATCACAATCGCGACGCTGCCAAGCACGGCTTCACGCAGCGCTTCATTGCCGAGAAATCTCGCGGCGCCCGCGCCCAGGTATTTTTCGACTGAGTCGCTGTTACCGGTCTGCATCTGAAAGAGCAGGTAACCAAGTCCAGTGCTGATCGCTATGGCCACGCCGATCGCGATATACACGGCTGACGCTAATTGTTTTTGGCCCGAGCGCCGCAGATAAGAAAAGATAACGGCCACGAGCAGAAACGATTCGAAGCCTTCGCGCAGAACGATGATGAATGATTGAAGCATTAACCTTGAACAGCGAACCTTGCAGGCTCGCGACGGAAGCAGTATCGCTCAAATTGAAAATGATTGTCAATATCGGAGAACGGCGAAATCATCAGAGGCAAAGTCACAGCGTTTTGGAATCGGGAAGTTACTTTGAAGAGGAGGGGACTACGATGAGGTCGGCATGCACGGGCCCGAGATCTGTGAGCACGGCGATCCGCAGAGGCAGATGCCGCCCGTCGTCGCCGACCCAGATGCGGATTTGCAGACGATCCGGCTGTGGGTCGTCAGTGGTGACCTTCAAAGCGATGACCGCAATCTTCTGCCCGTTCAATTCGATCGTCTCGCGCTGCAGCGATTCCACTTTAACCACGCGCGGATAATCAACGGTCATCGCGGAAATCGCGTCAGCTTTTTTCTTGGGCGTCAGATCGAATGTGCGCAGCGAATAAAATGCGGAAACCAGATCATGCGTGCCGACGGGAATGTCGATTTGCTCGCGACTTCCTTCCTTCGTCGCTTTGCCGCCACCCTGATCGAGGTTGTAGCTTTTGACGACGTGGTACTTGCCTTCGGTGAAATTGATTTCAGTTCGAAACGGCAGCAGTGTTGCCGGATCGAGATACGAAGTAATTTGATCCCGAACACCAAATTGGGCCGGCCCGATCGTCTGCGCGTTGACGATAATCTGTAGCCCGTCGCGATTAAAGAACCGTCCGCGCGTCTTAATCTCAAAGTTCACCGAGCCGACTGGCGTCGTCGCCTTTCCCAGATAAACGCGATAGTTAAGCTGTTCACCAACCTTGAAAGGCAAATCCAAAGGAGGCAATGGCCTGGTGACTGGCGCGGCCGACCGCGTGGGCGTAGGCGTAGGCTTGGGCCTCGGGCTGGGACTTGTCGGCGCGACTTCAGTGCGCGTCGGCGGCGTGGGTTGCGCAGCTAACGCGACCGAGCCCAATTCGATTTGAATATCGGCGCCGCGGTGGCGGGCGGTGACCAGGACGGGCACGTGCCATTCGTCGTCGCTGAAGTAGGCGCGAATGTCATAGTCCTCGCCGGACTTCATGTTGACGTGGGTCGCAATTGAGTCGAATGACCCGACACTGGTCCTGATCAATTCTTTGCCGTCGACTTTGATTTGCGCGCGATACTCCTCGCCTTCATTACGGACCGTGGTGTAATAGCTGGCGCCCGGCGCTAAAGGCATGGCGCGGACGCGATAGACAGCCGAAAGCAGATCGAGCGTCCCGGCCGCATCGCCGGTATTCAAACGCGCAGGCGAAGGCGTGGCGGCCGGCTTCGTATAGTCGATCGAGTTTTCTGAATTCTGTCCCGCTTGTCTCACCACGTGCTGGGCGCGATAAGGCAAGCCGGTCTCGGGAAAAACGTACGTGGTGTAGTCATTATTAATTGCCAGTAACGTGACGTTGACAATGCCTTTCGTCTCAACATGCGCTTTGAGTTGAATGCCTTCCTGACCGAAGAACTTGTCGCGGCCGGCGACGAACAGTTCGATATGCGCGGCGCTGACGAACTTCGAGTAGTTGACGTTGTAGGTCAGCCGCTCGCCGATGCGATACGCGTTTATGTTGAAGGGCGCGTCGCTGACCGATGTCTGTTGGGCCCTGCCAAAAGGAGTGAGGCAGATAATCAACGCCGCGATTTGAGCAATTGTGAGTGGCGACCGAAGTTTTCGCTGCACTGTCGAATGATAAGGGCAAGATGTCGCGGGGCGCAAACTCATTCTTAATGAACGCGATCCGAGGATTTTGGTTCCGCTTATCGCGAGGGTTGATTCATGGCAAGCGCATTCGTCATGGCCGAGTCAATCTCGTCCCGAAATGCGCGGGCTGCCTTGACCGGGTCTTCAGCCTGAAGAATAGGCCGGCCCACGACGAGATAGTCTGCTCCGGCGCGGATGGCCTCGCCGGCGGACATGGTGCGACGTTGATCGTGCGCGACATCGGTGGCGCTACGAATTCCGGGGCAGACGATCCTAAAATTCGAATCGGAGACTGCGTCGCGGATGATCTCGATTTCGAGCGCCGAAGCCACGACGCCGTCGAGATTGGCCGCCGCCGCAAGCTTTGCGAGTCGCCGCACGACTTGCTGAGGCTCGTCGGCAATACCGAGCTGTTGCAGCGTCTCCTGATCCGCGCTGGTCAGCACCGTGACGCCAAGCACCGCGGGTCTTTTGATTCCTTCGCGCGCAGCCGTTGCGGCGACTGCGTCTGCCGCGCGCTGCATCATCTCGCGGCCGCCCGCGGCGTGGACATTGAACATCGAGACACCCAAACGCGTCGCCTCAGTCGCGGCCATCGCGACGGTGTTGGGAATATCGTGATATTTCAGATCGAGAAAAAGGCCGCTGCCGAGCGAAACAATTCGCCGAACGATCTCGGGACCCGCGGCCGTAAAGAGTTGCATGCCGATCTTGAAGGTCCCCACGCAGTCGCGCAGCATTTCGTGAAGCTCTAAAGCACGCCTCGCATCGTCCACGTCGAGCGCCACGATCAATTTGTCTTTTGTCTCAATCATAATCGGTTCTTTCTCTGTCATCGCACAGCCGACCCGACAGCGTCGTCGAATTTGCGGAAGCCTTCGCGTTTCAGAATCTCAGCCAGTCCATCGTTAATTCTTTTCACGACGCCCGGTCCTTCATAGATGAAACCAGTATAAAGTTGAACGAGGCTGGCGCCGCAGACGATCTTATTCCAGGCATCATCCGCATTGAAGACGCCGCCGACGCCGATGATTGGCAACTGACCGCGGGTCGCTCGATAAATCTTTGAGATGATTTCATTGGACCGGTTCCGCAGCGGGGCGCCGCTCAGCCCGCCATCTCCGTATGCTCGGACTCGATCGGCTGGCGTTCGCAATCCATCACGACTCAAGGTTGTATTCGTAGCGATAATTCCCGCGACCTCAGCGCCAGTTGCCACTTCAATGATCGATTCAAGTTCCGGCTCGCTCAAGTCCGGGGCTATTTTCACCAGCAGCGGTTTTCGTTCGTGTGACTTCGCGAGCGCGAGGTCCCGGTTGCGCGCCTGCAAGGCGCCCAGCAGTTCCGATAACAAATCGTGACGCTGCAACTCTCGCAGGTTGGGCGTGTTCGGCGAGCTGACATTGACGGCGATGTAATCGGCCACGTCATACACCGTCTCAAACGTCGCCACATAGTCGCGAATAGCATCGTCGATCGCAACGCTGCGCGACTTGCCGATGTTCACGCCCAGTACGCAATCGGGACGATGGCGCATGACGTTCGCGATCAATTCGGCAGCGCCGCAGTTATTGAACCCCAGTCGATTAATCAGCGCGCGATCTTCGGGCAAGCGAAACAGTCGCGGCTTTTCGTTTCCTTTTTGCGGTTCGTTCGTGACGGTGCCGACTTCGACGAAGCCGAAGCCGAGAGCGGACAGCGCGTCCGCCGCGCGCCCATTCTTGTCAAAACCCGCGGCAATGCCCACTGGATTCGCAAACGCGAGTCCAAACCGTTTCAGTTCCCCGAATGGTGAACTCTGGTAGCGCGCTGCGAAGATATTTTTTGCGGACGAGAGGCTGAATGCTGAGCAAAGACACTTTAAAGCGATTTCATGCGCCGTCTCCGGCGGCAACTGAAAGAGAATCGGACGCAGAAGTGATCTGTAAATCATGTGGGCCGGTCGGTGGATTGTAGCATCCGGCGCGCACAGAACGGCTTGCCATTTCCGAACTTCTTCTCCTAGAGTACGCGCACAAAATTCAACCGGGCTGTTTTCGCCTGCGTCTAAAGAAACCAAAGGAGACTGACACATGGTTCTGAGAAACATTTTTCGGTTGATGTTGATTGCGCTTTTTGTCGGAGTTGTCGCCCAGGCCGCGAGCGCGCAAAACCGTTGGATATTTTTGGGCGATAAACACGTCGATGGTCACGACGATCACGACAAGATTTCAATTAGCAGTAAGGAAGGAATGTTCCGGCAGCTACAGATTCGCGTGAAAGTCGCGCCGGTGATTTTTAAGCGCGTCGTTGTTCATTTCGGCAATGGCGCTGATGAAGAGTTGCAATTTGCCGAACGGATTAAGGCCGGCGGCTCAACGCGGCCACTCGATTTGCGCGGCTACGAACGAGTGATTAAGAGCGTTGAGTTCTGGTACGAGAAAGCGCACTGGGGTGAGCAACGACCCACCGTGGAACTATACGGCCGTTGATCTGATCGAGACGTGTCAGAACCGAGAGCGGTAGCGACCGGATCAATTGGCCCTTTCAACGGATTGGGGTCACATGATCCGGTCGCTACCGCTCCCGGTACTGACAAAAAAGCGGCGGGTGCGAATCTGGATTAGCTCGCACCCGCCGTGGTCTTTAACTACCTTGCAGTTTCACTGGCTGCCGAAGCGCTGCCGGTACTCAGGTGAATTAATGAACGCCTTGACCATTTCTGACTTCAGGAAATCACCGCCAGACAGATTCAGTTTGTTGAGCCAGAAGTTGTAACCGTTGAAGTTATTGTCAGGCGCGTCGTTTGGATTCCTACGCAAGTAGCCGAAGTATTCGAACTGTACGAAGGCCCGCGGAATTTCACGGCTGATAAAGTCCGAAGCTTGCGTCACTTTCAACAACGCCTGGCCGCGGGCAGTAGCATCGCCGGCCGTGGGCGCGCCGCCGAACAGACTCAACGCATCCGACAGTTCAGTCGCTGTTGGCGTACGTGAGAGCGCGTGACTGTATAACTTGTTGATGTACTGCGCCGGTGTGTCAGTCGTCGGATAGAGACCGACAAACTCTGTCCGCGTGACGAAGTCCCGCATGAACGCCAGCCGATTCGCATCAAGTGTTGCCTGCCAATTGCCCTGATTCACAATCACTCCACGCTGCACCGCTTGCGTGTCACGCAGCCATTCGCTAAAGCTCGGCAGATTGTCGGTCGCGTTTGCCGACGGTGGTGACGGACGATTGAGTGCCGCCACGTAGAAGCTGCGCACGAAAGTCCCTGTCTGCATAAACTCGATCGACAGGAAGAAAGCCGAAGAAGTCAGCACTCGCCGGACTTCGAGACATTGCGCCTGCGTCTGTCCCAACGGCCGCTTTAATAAATCGGCGCAGTCATTCAGCCCATTCACCCAGAAGGCCAGGCCGGCGGCATCAGGTTCGCGGTTGAGAAAATCGTGATAGTGCTGCCGCACGAAGGCGGTGTTGTCATCGATTGCGTTCGGCGCCGGCGGCGCCGAGTCGCTGATAGTGATAATTGTTGTTGCCGGACCAACCAGCACGGCCCCATTTGTCGCATTCGACAAAGTGGCCGTGAAGGACTCTGGCCCTTCCGTGTAAGAGTCCTGATTGATCGGAATATCGATGTTTGCCGTGGCCTGGTTCGCCGCAAAATTCAGCGTGCCGGAGAAGGCCGTGTAGTCGCATGTGGATGATGCCAGCCCCGTGTTGAGCGCCGCGCAGTTAGTCGAGGCGCCTGTGTCGCTGGTCGCGTAGCCCACATTGAACGACACCGTGGTGTCGCCGACGCGGGTGACGATGACGTGCACCACGCCGTCACTTTCGTTGACGTTGTAGTTCGCGGCGCTGAAGCTGACGAGCGGCAGATTGTTAACAACCTGGTTCGGTGAAAGCGTGCCGGTACTCGTCAGGAAGTTGGTATCGCCACTGTAGACAGCAGTGATGGTGTGTGCGCCCGCCGTCAGTGCCGACGTCTGACAGGTAGCCACGCCGCTTCCGTTAAGCGTCTGCCCGCCCGCGTTCGCGCAACTGATGGTTGCCGCACCATCCTTGAAAGTTATGGTGCCCGTCGGCGTGCCGGCGCCGGCGGGTCCGCTGACTGTCGCGGTGAAGGTCACACTCTGAGTCAGGTTGGATGGATTCGCCGAAGAGCTGGCCGCAGTCGTCGTCGATGCCTGGGCAATGGTGAACGTTCGCGGCACATCCGGAGCGGCGTTGAAATTACTATTGCCGGCCTGCTTCGCCGTGATCGTGCAGGAGCCGGCGCCAGTCAGATGGACGGTGTTCGTGCTGATCGTGCAGTTGCCACTGGCGATGAAGCTGACGGCCAGATTGGACGAAGCCGTTGCACTCACCGGGAAGTCGGCATCGCCAAACGACTTGTCCCCTAAGGCATTGAACGTGATCGTCTGATTGCTCGTGGTGTTTGTCAGGCTGAATGTCGCTGTGCCAGTGATGCCGGCGCCGCCTGCCGAAACGTTATATGGACCACCGACAGTGCCGTTGGCAGTCGCGTTGACCGTGACCTGATTGGACGCGTTGATTGTCACTGCCAGAGTGGTAACTCCACCCGTGAACGTGGCGCCGGCGCCGCTGAGCGGGGCAGTGTACGTAACCTGTCCGCCGGCGACAGGTTCAGCGAACGCACTGCCCACCGTCGCTAACAGTGCTGAGCCAAAGGCATTACCCCACACCGTACTCTGCGGTGTGCCGCTGGTTGCTGAGATCGTGAAGCCGCGCGATTCAAAAGCGCCGATATCAACAGTTGCGTTGACGATACGATTGAACCCGGCGCCTCTCTGATCCGTCGTCAAGTCGACGTTGTTCGCGAGCGTGTTACTGCCTGCATTAAGCGCCGGACTCCCGGGAAGCAGTGCGTACGTTTGCGTCGGGCCACCGTAATTCGCGAGCGGGGCGAGCAGAGCGTTGGCAACGCCCACCTGATTATTGTTGACGCCGTTCGTCAATCCGCCTGAGCCGCCAATGCCGATCAGGTTGAAGGAGCTGTTGGTGTCAGCCGTGCCGTTGATGTCATCCGCGGTCGTGCCGTTGCTCTTGGTGTTGCCGGCCACAATCGTGTTGCTCAGTTTGGATGTGGCGGTTCCACCTCCAGCCGAGTTGTAGATGCCGCCGCCGCTGCCGTTCACAGAGTTACCGCTAATCGTGCCGTTGGTGATCGTCAGCGTGGCCGTTCCAGTCGTAGTGGAGTTGTAGATGCCGCCGCCAAAGTTACCAGTGCCGTTAGCAGAGTTACCGCTAATCGTGCTGTTGTTGATGGTCAGTGTGGCTGTTCCACTGCCAGTGGAGTTGACGATGCCGCCGCCAACGCTGTTACTGCCGTTGGTGGAATTACCACTAATCGTGCTGTTGCTGATGGTCAGCGTGGCCGCTCCAGTCGTAGCGCCATTGAGAATGCCGCCCCCGAGACTGTTAGTGCCGTTTACCGAATTACCGCTAACCGCGCAGCCTGTCAGTGTGAGCGCACCCTGATTATTGATACCGCCGCCGTTGGAGGCATTCCCATTACTAATGGTCAGTCCTGAAATGCTAACTGTCTTGCCGCTGTTGATAGTGAAGATTCCGAACAGTGGCGTAGCGCCGGCACTGCTGCGTTGAATGGTGAGCAGATTCGCACCCGGTCCCGTAATAGACAGGTTCTTGTTAATCAACAAGCCGGCACTCGTTAATGCGATCGGACTTACAACCTGGTTCATATCGAACGTGATGGTTGCGCCGTCGCACGCATCGAGAATCGCCTGACGCAAGCTGCCCGCCCCGCTGTCATTCGTATTCGTAACCACGAGCGAACTCGGGCAGATGGTGATGGTGGTTGCGTCTGACGCCGGACTCGAACAGCCGCCGATGGTGACCATGACGGTGTAGTTGCCGGCAGCGTTCGCGACATAACTCGAGTTGGTGGCGCCGGCGATCGGATTCCCGTTCAGATACCATTGATTGCCGGCGCCGCTGCTCGAATTCAAAGCCACTGAGCCGCCCGTCGGAAAGGTTGTTGGGCCACCGGGGGTGATCGTCGGTTTCGCCGGAATCGCGTTGACGGTGACGTTTGCTGATTTCGCGTCACTGCAACTCGCGGCGGTGGTGACCGTCAGGCTCAGCGTCAAAGTTCCTGTGGCGCCGGCGGTATAGGTAATGTTTGCCGTACCAGTGCCGCCAGTGATCGTGCCATTCGTGATTGACCAGTTATAAGTCGCTCCGACGCCGGCATTCGCCACGCTCGCGGCGTTGCCTGTAGAGCCGGCGCATTCCTGCGCCGCAGTTGTGATCGTCGCATTTGGATTTGGATTAACCGTAACCGCAGTGGCCGCCGAAGGCGCGCTTGCACAACCAAGCGCCGTGTCGATGACAGTGTAATTGCCGGATGCGGTCGCGACGTAGCTTTGATTGGTGGCGCCGCCGATCGGATTTCCGTTTAGATACCACTGGTTGCCGGTCGCCGCGCTCGATTGCAGAGTGACACTGCCGCCCGCACAGAAAGTCGTCGGGCCGCCAGGCGTAATCGTGGGCGTCGCGGGAATTGGATTCACCGTCACGCTGGTCGCCACTGAAGGAGAGCTCACGCAGCTGTTGGCGTCAGTCACTGCCACGGTGAAATTCCCACTCGCCGTCGCAACGTAAGTGTTATTGGTCGCGCCGCCGATTGGGTTGCCGTTCAAATACCATTGATTGCCGTTAGCGCTATTTGAAGTGAGCGTAACGCTCCCACCCTGACAGAATGTAGTTGCGCTACCAGCATTGATTGTCGGCGCCGGAGGCAAGGGATTGACGGTAACGGTCGTGGCAGTGGAAGGAGCACTCGCACAACTATTGCCGTCCGTAACGACTAACGTGTAGTTGCCGCTCGCGTTCGCGCTGTAAACCTGACTAGTTGCGCCGCCGATCGGATTGCCGTTCAGATACCACTGATTGCCGCTAGCGCTGCTCGAATTGAGATTTACGCTGCCGCCCTGGCAGAAGGTCGTGGGACCACCAGGGGTAATCGTCGGCGTGGCCGGCAGTGGATTGACGGTAACCGTCGTAATGGCTGAAGCGGCGCTCGGACAACCATTATCCGAGACCACCACCGTGTAGCCGCCGGACGCCGTAACGTTGTAAACCTGATTGCTTGCGCCGTCGATTGGATTGCCGTTCAGATACCACTGATTACCAGTGGCGCTGCTCGAACTGAGATTGACGCTACCGCCCTGACAGAACGTTGTTGGCCCACCCGGAGTAATCGTTGGGGTCGCGGGTGTTGGATTGATCGTTACCGGAACGGAGTTGGAGACGATGCAACCATTCGGAGCGTTGACGGTTAAGTTGAGCGTCACAGTGCCCGCGGCGCCCGCGGTGTAAGTAATGCTTTGCGTGTTGGTCGCCGAAGTAATAGTGCCGTTGGTGATTCCCCACGCATAGTTGGTCATTCCCGCCGGGCCAGTAGCGCTGTTTCCGGTTGAGTTGGTGCAGACGGCCGCTGGAGTCGGTGTGATCGTGGCAGTCGTACTGCTGCAAGCGACGTCATTGCTGCAGAAGGTGGCATCGTTGAGTGTCGGCGTCACGTTGCTGTCGGTTGTGGCCAGGTATGCTTTGTATTCGAGGTAACGAAAATTATAGAACTGCGGCGAGAGCTGGACCGGCGAAGTCGTGAAGAACGTCGCGCCAGTGCCGTCCGGACCGACGAAGCTGAACGGACCATTGACATTGTTCGACCCGGCGACCTGGAACTGTAGCGAAGTATTCGCAGGCGTACTGCCGTTCCACGATAGCGTCGACCAGATCGGCGTGATGCCGGGCCCGGGGTTGGCATCTTTCGTTGAGGAGACCAGGCTGCCGGATACCGCGTAGCCGGTCTGCATGTAGGTCTTGAAGTTATAGTCTCTGGTGGTATCAGCGGACCACGTCGCGCCGCTATCGGCTGAGAGCATACGCGAACCGCTGGCATACGTAGTCGGCGAAGATCGAATCCAGAAATAGCCGCTGCCGGCCGGCGCCGATACTGGGCGCAAGATAAGAGCGTACTGCGTTCCCGAAGTCAGCGTTGCCGGCGAGCCAAAAGCCGCTGTAAAGGTGGTGATTGCGCCGCTGGCAAAAGTCGAGCCCGGTATCGTCGCGGTAGCGATATCAGCTCCCGTGGGCAGGCCGCCGCTTGTGGCGCGAACCGAAAGCGTGAGGTTGGGCGGAGT
>Ga0207686_10000169_pt1 | contig 49795 bp, 43 predicted proteins | sample KBSM24metaG_FD_184396 | JGI IMG/M metagenome (GOLD analysis project Ga0207686, IMG submission 184396) | Miscanthus rhizosphere microbial communities from Kellogg Biological Station, Michigan, USA - KBS M2-4 metaG (SPAdes) (version 2) | ecosystem: Host-associated > Plants > Roots > Rhizosphere >...
CGACAGCGAAGGCGCGACGGCATTCAATTCGCTGCTTGAAAGTGACGGCGAGGTCCCCAGCGTTACCATCGATCCGAGAAACGATCTGGTAGCGTTGCCTTATTCAAGCGGCACCACCGGATTGCCCAAGGGCGTGATGCTCACGCATCACAACATCGTGGCCAATATGTGCCAGATGGACGGGCTCGACTATTTTCATCACAAAGACATTCTGCTGTGCGTGTTGCCGCTGTTCCACATCTACGGATTAGTCGTGGTGCTCAACATGGGTCTGCACCTGGGCTCGACGATCGTTCTTATGCCGCGTTTTGATCTGGAACAATTTCTCGAAGCGATTCAGAAATATCGCGTGACGCTTTCGCACATCGTTCCGCCCATCGTCTTGAAACTGGCGAGAGATCCGTCCGTCGATAATTACGATCTATCGAGTTTGCGCATGATATTTTCGGGGGCCGCTCCCTTGGGCGCAGAACTTTCGCGCGAATGCATGGATCGAATCAAATGCGGCATTCGCCAGGGCTACGGCATGACCGAAACGAGTCCGGTCACTCACAGCAGTCCGGCAGATCCCGCCCACATGAAGCACGGATCCGTCGGCACGGCGGCGCCGAACACGGAAGTAAAACTCGTCGATCCGGCGAGCGGCGCCGAACTCGGCCCAAACCAGGAAGGCGAAATCTGCGTGCGCGGTCCGCAAATCATGAAGGGCTATCTAAATAATCTGGAAGCAACCGCGCGCACTATCGATTCCGACTATTGGCTGCACACCGGAGATATCGGCTACGCTGATGAAGACGGCCACTTCTTTGTCGTCGATCGAGTTAAGGAGCTGATCAAGTACAAGGGATTTCAGGTCGCGCCGGCCGAGCTGGAAGCCGTTCTGCTCACACATCCGGCAATTGCCGACGCCGCCGTGATCCCTGTACGCGACGACGAAGCCGGCGAAGTTCCCAAAGCATTTGTGGTCATCAAGCAGGAAACATCAGGCGAAGAAATCATGGAGTTTGTCGCCGCGCGCGTGGCGCCGCACAAGAAAATTCGTGAAGTGGAATTCATTTCACAAATTCCAAAATCGCTCTCCGGAAAAATCCTGCGACGAGTTTTGATCGAACAAGAACGAGCCAGGTCGGTACCATCTGCGTGAGCTGATGGATTGAGGCGGGAGGCGGTTGATTCGTGTGATGATTCTTTGATCCATCTCCTGACGGAGATGGTACTGACTCGTTTCTGACGGAGATGGTACTGACCCGATCTTGAATACATTTCGGAGGCTGAATGAGCACACAACCAGAACCAGACAGAATCTCGCGCGTGGTGCGCAATTATTTTCTCGCGATTCGCGCGATGGACGCGGAAGCTTTCGCAAATTGTTTCGCCGAGGACGGCACGACGCACGATCCCGTGGGCACACCTGCAATCACCGGTCGCGCAGGACTAAGAGAGTTTTTTGCCTCGATCTGCAAGAACTTCAAAAGCGTGGGACTAACGGAAGATGCGGTCTTCGTTGCCGGCAACGGCGCGGCCGTGAAGTGGACCGGCAAAGGCACGAGCCACAGTGGCAAGGAAGTCAGATTCGAAGGAATCGACGTCATCGAAATCAACCAGGACGGTAAAATCCAAAACGTGCACGCGTACTGGAACCCGGCAGAAATGATCGCCCAGTTGTAGGTGAGGTCAGTACCATCCGCGTGAGCGGATGGATCGAGGTACGCGATAAGTATCAAGGAGGCTCAGCGATCCATCTCCTGACGGAGATGGTACTGACTCTCTGCCGACGGAGACGGTGCGTATTGAACGCACTCTAAACTATTAACAATGTCATCAGTAATCACCAAAGCGCCTGCCTGGACGATTCCGGGCTTTCTTGAAGCGCGCGAAAATAATCATCTCTTCATCAGCGGAGCCGATGCGCTCACGCTGACTCACAAGTACGGCACGCCGCTATTCGTTTTCTCAGAGCCGCGTATTCGCGCCAACATCGCGCGCTTGCAAGCCGCGGCCAAACAGGTCGAGCGGCCGATTAAGTTCTGCTATGCGTCGAAGGCAAATTCGAACATGGCGGTGCTGAAGGTCGTGCGCGAGAGCGGCATCGACATCGAAGTCAACAGCGGCGGCGAACTGTTCAAGGCGCTGCGCGTCGGATTTCGCCCCGACCAGATCATCTTTAACGGCACCAGCAAGACCGGGGAAGAGTTGGATGAAGCCGTACGCGCGGGAATCTACTCGATCAACGTCGATTCAATTTATGAAATCGAGTTGGTTGAAGACGCAGTCCGGCGCGCGCGCAGTGAATTGAATCAGGGATTGCCGCCCGCGCGCATCGCTTTGCGTTTGGTTCCGGAGATCGGCACGCGTTCGCATCTGGGTTTGCAGACGGCGCTGCTCACTTCAAAGTTTGGCATCTCGTCGTCGGAAGTGCTCGATGCCTTTCGTCGTGGCTTACAGAATCCCGATCTGATTCACGTCTGCGGCATTCACATTCATGTCGGATCGCAAACCCCTGACGTCGAGCCGTTCGCCGAAGCGTTCAAGAGCATGTGGAACCATCTCATGAAGATTCACCGCGAGACCGGTTTGATGCTCGAGCACATAAACCTCGGCGGCGGTATTCCGGTGAATTATCTGCGCGATCGTTCGCAAGCTGATCAATTGCCGGAGCACGAGCGGGACATGCTGGGAGCCGATCTTGAGCCCGCGGCGGTGTTGACTGAGGCGTTGCGCGTGGCGCGTGAATCAGCCCGCGATGCCGAAGCGGAGCATATGCTTGATCAAGTGACCATCCTGCTCGAACCCGGCCGCAGCGTCATCGCGGACACGGGCTTGGTGCTGACCAGAATTCAGAACATCAAAAGACGCCCCGAGACCGATGACGTTTGGTTGCTGACGGATGCGGGTTACAACCTCCTGCTATCGATGAACAATTACAAGTGGTACTACCACCTGATTTCGGCGTCGCGTGCGTGCGAGCCGCTGGAAGCGCAATACAAAGTTGCCGGACCGTTGTGCGATTCCGGCGACGTCTATTTCGACATCGAGCGTCACGGCCGCTTGCCCGACTACCGTCTGCTGCCGCGCGAGGCGAAGCCGGGCGAGGTGTTGGCGCTGTTGAATAGCGGCGCGTATTCGCTGGCGCAGATGTTCCCGTACAATGGGCGGCCTTTGCCGGCGGCAGTGATGGTGCGCGAAGGTGGGAAGGCAGACTTGATTCGGCGGCGGGATAGTTATGAGGATCTTTTGGGGAATGATGTGTGGTGAGAGAGCGTGAGTCTGAAGTGATCGAAATTCCAGATTCCAGATTCCAGACTCCAGATTCCAGACTCCAGATTCCAGACTCCAGATTCCAGATTGCGAATCATGTTTACCCTGATCAAGATCCACCCGGATCAAGATGCCCCTGGATCAAGAAGCGCGTGGATCAAGAAGCGCGTGGATCAAGATGCCTGCGGATTAAAAACCCTGAATTTGGAATCTGGAATCTGGAATTTGGAATGCCTTAGGTCGAGAACCGTTCCTATTTTGGAGGTCAATCATGCCTTATCAACGATTCGAGGATCTGCCGGTTTGGAAGAGCGCGATCGATTTGGCGTTAAATGTTTTTGAGTTTACTGCCAAGCCGGAGTTCAGCAGCCGCTACAGCATAAAGAACCAGCTCGAACGGGCCGCGCTGTCTGTCTCAAACAACATTGCCGAAGGATTCGAACGCGGAACGAACAAGGAACTCTTGTCATTTCTCTATATCTCACGTGGATCCGCTGGCGAAGTAAGGTCTATGCTGTGTCTCCTCGAACGCATGCCGGTCTTCCGGGCACTCAAGCCCGAGATCAAACTTCTCAAAACCAAAGGTGAGAGTTGCTCTCGCCAACTGAAGGCGTGGGCTCAGGCCCTGCAAGACTCTGACTTCAAGGGTGAGCGACACGTTAATCAGAAAATGAAACGTGCAGCTCAGGCGGCGAAGGAACGGCAGGAGTTTCTCGACGAACTTGCCGAAATACGAGCCAGAGGCAAGGCCGCAAACAATAACCATTAGCGATCGATCTAATCAAAGACTGCGATCAAATAAAGTCGATCACCGCCGATGAACCCAACACTCGAAACTCGTACCTCAAAAACAAACCACTCCGAACTCGTTCGCGGCCTCGGCCTGATCGCCGCCATCGCGGTCAACGTCGCCAATGTCATCGGCACCGGCGTGTTTCTTAAAGCGCGCGTGATGACCTGCAACGTCGGCTCGCCCAGGATTGCGCTGACGGTCTGGTTGGTCGCCGGCGTCTTGTCGCTCGCCGGTGCGCTGACTTACGCGGAGCTGCTGGCGATGTTTCCGCGCGCGGCCGGTGAATATGGCATCATGCGCGATGCCTATGGGCGCTTCTCGGGGTTCATCTACGGGTGGACACAGTTTGCGATTGCGCGCAGCGCCTCAGCCGCCGCGTTGGCGGTTGGCTTTGCCATCTTCCTGAACCAGCTTACCGGCGGCGCGCTCGGAACTAACTTCTTCACGCTTCGCCTCGGCGGGTTGGAAATTCCGTTTGGACGTTTGCAACTCGTGGCGCTGACGGCCATCGCCACCACTGTCCTGATCAATTGCGCGGCCGTCACTTTCAGCGGCGTCGTAGCAACCGTGCTTACTTCAATCAAAGTCCTGCTATTGATTGGCGTCGGCGTCGGAGCATTTGTTTATTCCGGCGGTGATTGGTCACATCTGTCGCAGATGAATGTGGGCGGCGCCTGCGAAGGCGTCGCGATCACCACCGGTGGCTTTGCGGGATTCGCCGCGGCGATGCTGGGCGCTCTCTGGGCCTATGACGGCTGGAACAACATCAGCTTTCTCGCGGGCGAGGTGAAGCACCCGGAACGCAACCTGCCGCTGGGACTCATCATCAGCATGTTCATCGTCATGGGTCTCTATCTGCTGGTGAACATTGGCTACTACCACGTGCTCACGCCGACGGAAGTGGCGAGCGTGCCCGCGTCTCTGTCGGTGGCGGCCGAAGTTGTACGACGCTTGCTCGGAGCCATCGCCCTGACGCTGATGGCCGCGGCGATGATGACTTCATCTTTCGGCGCCTTGCATGCATCAATTCTGGCGACCTCGCGCGTGCCCTACGCCATGGCGCGTGACGGTCTGTTCTTCAAAGGACTTTCCAGGATTTCGCCACGCACGCGCGTGCCGATTCGATCGCTGATTGTTTTGGGAATCTGGTCGAGCGTGCTGGCCCTGTCCGGCTCTTATGATCAATTGACCGACGCGGCGATTTTCGCGCTGACGCTCTTTTACGCGTTCGTCGCGGCCGGCGTCTTTGTCTTTCGCCGCCGTCTGCCCGATGCCCCGCGGCCCTATCGCACCTGGGGATATCCGGTCGTGCCGTTCGTTTATCTGGCAGTTACCGCATGGCTGCTCGGTCGCATAGTTTGGGACGCGAGGCCGGCCATGAGCGCGACGCTCGGTCTGCTCGGCAGCGGCCATCCCATCTCGGCGCTGGCAGAATCAATCAAAGCGCCGCCGCTGGCAAGTCTGATATTCATCATCATCGGTTTACCTGTCTATCTGATCCTGTCGCGGCAAGCGAGGAGTGGAAATGAAAATTAAGTTAGCGCTGGGGTTGTTTTGGCTCATGGTTTTGTCGGTCCCGGCGCAGAGTCAGCAGCGAAACTCTTTTGCGCGCATTGAATCCTCCAGCGCCGATGCTCTGCAACAACTCGTTAACGATGCGGCGCACGCGGCCCTCGAGAAATTCGCCGACAAGAAATTGACCGAGTCGCAGCTCTCGATCACTTTGATCAATCTGCGTGACCCGCAACATCCCGTCACCGCCAGCTTTCGGGGCAACGAGCGCATCTATCCTGCCAGCGTCGTCAAGCTTTTCTATCTCGTCGCAGTGCATCGCTGGCTTGAGGACAAAAAGATTCAAGAGACGCCCGAGTTGAAACGGGCCGTCCGCGACATGATCGTCGATTCATCAAACGAAGCGACGCAATATGTGGTTGATGTCCTGACGCAGACGACCGGCGGTTTTGAGCTGCCCGCCAAAGAGATGGAAGAGTGGCAGTACAAACGGAACGCCGTGAATCGATATTATTCTTCGCTCGGGTTCACGAACATCAACGTCAATCAAAAAACGTTTTGCGAAGATGCCTACGGCCGCGAACGCGTGTCGCGCGGACCGAACGGCGAGAATCGAAACAAGTTAACCACGGATGCGACAGCGCGCCTGCTCTCGGAGATTGTCATCGGTCGCGCCGTGAACCAGACGCACGGCGCGCAAATGATGGAGCTGTTGAAGCGCGATTTCAGCGGTACCTCGAAAGACAACGACGATCAGGGCCACGGCTTTTCCGGCATCGCCTTGCAGGGAATGACCGGCGCCAGGCTTTGGTCGAAAGCCGGATGGACGAGCACCACGCGGCACGATGCGGCGTATATTGAATTGCCTAACGGCGTGAAGTTTGTGCTGGTAACCTTCACCACCGACCACGCGAATGACCGCGAGATTATTCCTACGGTGGCGAAGGTTGTGCTCGACGGGATTGGATCGATCAAGTGACAACGGATCGCAGGGCCTGAAGATGCCTCTTTGATCCATCTCCTGACGGAGATGGTACTGACTGTGCGTGAAGCTGCGCGATGCTATGACGTCGGATCTGTCACACACACATGAACGCATCACTGATATTTTTCCTGCAATCCCGGACATTGACACCACCCAATACCGGCTGACATCAGACCAGATCGATTTCTTCCACGCGAACGGTTACCTCGCCGGCATTCGCTTACTTAATGACGATCAAATCGCAGTGCTGCGGGAACAGTTGCAGCAATTGGTCGACCCGACGCACGCCGGGCACGGTCTCTTCTACGAATTTCACTCGAATGAATCGACCGAGCCGTCGACAGTTCTCTTTCACGCGCTGGGCGCGTGGCGGATTGCGTCGGGGTTCCACGATCTGCTGTGGAATCCGGCATTTCTGATACCTGCCGCGCAATTGCTCGCCGGCCCCGTCCGCTTCTGGCATGACCAACTGTTCTGCAAACCGGCGCACCACGGTGGAGTCGTCGCCTGGCATCAGGATTATTCTTACTGGACGCGCACGCAGCCGATGGCCCACCTGTCGTGCTGGATCGGCCTCGACGATTCGACACGTGAAAACGGTTGTGTTCATTACGTGCCGTTAAGTCATCGCTGGAATTTGTTGCCGATTACCGGGTTGGCGAACAACATGGCCGCCATCCAGTCTGTCCTGAACGAAGAACAGAAAAATCAATTCCAACCGGTGGCGATTGAACTCAAGGCCGGAGAGTGTTCATTTCATCACCCGCTGATGGTGCACGGCTCGTACGAGAACCGAAGTGACTACCCGCGACGCGGAGCGGTCGTTAACGTGATGCGCGACGGAGTGTTCTCGGCGTCCGATGATTCTCTGCTCGAGGGTGTGCCGGCGATCCCTTCGGGCGAAAAGATTCAAGGACAATTCTTTCCACTGCTTTTCGATCCCGCCTGACACGGAACATTCCCGAGCGGCTGCTGTCTAAGCAACCAAACGCGGAGGTCATCATTCGTATGTCGAATCAATCTCTAAGTGTGTCTGTGGTCCGAGCGAAACCCAGCATTAACGTGACGCCTCTGATCGACGTGCTGCTGGTGATGCTGATCATTTTTATGGTCGCGGCGCCGCTGAGGCCGGAAAGATTCCTGGCTAAAGTGCCCGCCAAGCCCGAACGGGACGATCATCTAAACCCGAATACACATACGCTCGTCGTCACGATTAATAGTGACCTCTCGCTCAAACTCAACGGCCTGACTGAAATGGGATCAGTTAACGACACGGCCAAGCTATCTCTGACGCTCTCCAATCTATTTCAGCAGCGCAAGCAGAACCATGACTACAAGTACGAACTGCGCGATCGGGCGGACCTGCCTGACGACGTGCGGATCGAGAAGACGGTTTTCATAAAGGCCCCGCGCGCGCTCCCTTATGCCGACGTTGTCCTGGTGCTCGACAGCATTAAAGGCGCCGGCGCCTCGCCGATCGGATTGCAAATCGACGATCTGAACTAAGCCTCGCGAAATATTCTTTTTTGGACCTTGCCGGAAGGGATGCGTGCGGTGCGTCGGCGCGCGCTCCTGGGGCAACTTGTATCCCGCCGAACCTCATCTGCTAAAATCGTGGTAAATACCCTGGGAAAAAATTAATCCGTTTATTTGGGAGAGTTGTTATGAATATCAAATGGTTATTCACGAAGCGTCGCCGAGCCGTGAAAGTTTGCATCATCGCTCTGCTTTCGCTTGCCGCCATCACCGCTTGTAAGGCGCGCGGTGGTTCAAACCCGGCGCTCAGCTTCGCGCCGGTACCCGACACTGCGCCACAGAACTCTTACGCCGAGGTCATCAGCAAAGTGTCACCGGCGGTCATCACCATTCGCGCCGATCGGCGGGTGCGGACGCCGCAACAGTTTCCGTTTTCCGATGATCCGTTCTTTCGCGGATTGTTCGGTAATCGCGGCCAACAACAGCCGCAGGAGCAACTGCAACAGGCGCTCGGTTCGGGCGTAATCGTCAGCACTGACGGCTACATTCTGACCAACCATCACGTAGTTGACGGCGCGGAGAATATCAAAGTTGATATGAATGACGGCCGCACGCTCGAGGCCAAACTGATTGGTTCCGATCCGCCGAGCGATCTCGCTCTGCTCAAGGTGAACGCCAGCGGCCTGACGTTCATGACGCCAGGTGATTCGGACAAGGTGCGAGTCGGCGACGTCGCGTTGGCGATTGGCAATCCGCTCGGCATTGGCCAGACAGTAACGATGGGCATCATCAGCGCCAAGGGCCGTTCAACTGGCGGCACCGGTTCGGGCAGCTTCGAAGATTTTCTGCAGACCGATGCGCCCATCAATCACGGCAATTCAGGCGGCGCGCTCATCAACACGTTGGGTGAATTGATCGGGATTAATTCGCAGATCGTGCCGGGGCAGAACGGTGGCAACATCGGCATCGGTTTCGCGATCCCCTCGAACATGGCGAAATCAGTGATGGACCAGCTGGTGAAGAGCGGCAAGGTGCGGCGTGGACAACTGGGCATCAGTGTCACGCGCGTTACCTCCGATCTCGCCGCCAGTCTCGGCATGCCCGAAGCCAAAGGCGTGATCGTCAATTCGGTCCGGGCGGGCAGTGCGGCTGAGCGCGCCGGCCTCCGCCAGGGAGACGTGATCACCGCCATCAATGATTCACCGGTGAGTGACACCAACGCGTTTCGCAACCGCGTGGCCAGCAACGGGCCGGGTTCCGACGTGACGCTCACCGTGTTACGCGATAACAAGGAACAGAAAATTCGCGCGACGCTTGGCGAGTTCACCGAGGAAGCGGCGCGTGAGGAAAACGAGAATGAGGACGGTCCTTCACGCAGCGGCGGGGGAGGGAAGCTGGGAATCAGCGTCGAGCCGTTGACGCCCGACGTGGCGCAGCAACTGCAGCTGAAACCGGGTACGACGGGCGTGGTGGTGACTTCGGTCGATCCATCAGGTCCGGCGGTTGAAGCCAACATTCAACGCGGTGACGTGATTCAGGAAGTGAATCGTCAGCCGGTGAAATCTGCCGACGATTTGCGCGCCGCAATTGAAAAGAGCGCGGGCAAGCCCGTGCTGCTGTTAATCAATCGACGTGGCGAGACGGCATTCATAGCAGTGCGACCGCGTCAGTAAAATGCATTCACCACTGAGGACAATATAGGGGCAGGGCTTGTCCCTGCCCGGATCTTCCGCAACCGTCTCTGTCCGACCTTCGCAGACGGGCGGGGACGAGCCCCGCCCCTACACAAACCAGCATTGCCGTGCTAAGCTCTGTTGCATTCATAAGACAGAGTTGCACAGATGCGTTCCGTCGCAAATCCGCCCAATCCCTGGCTAACCGAATCGATCGAATGGATCGGCGAGCCGCCGCGCGCAAAGATCGAAGTCTTTGAGGAGACTGAGACGCGCACGATCATAAGTCACAACGACAGTCCCGACGTCGCCTTCGATTATTCGATCAACTGCTATCGCGGATGCATTCACGGCTGCACCTATTGCTTCAGCCGCCCGACGCATGAATACCTCGACTTTGGCGCCGGCACGGACTTCGAACGAAAGATCGTGGTGAAGGTGCGCGCTGCGGAACTCCTGCGCAAGGAGTTGATGAAACCCTCGTGGAAGGGTGACCAGATTGTCTTCTCGTTCACTTCCGATCCCTACGTTCCGCTGGAAGCGAATTACAAGTTAACGCGCGCCTGCCTAGAAGTATGCGCCGAGTTTCGAAATCCGGTGGGCATCGTCACCAAGTCAGCGCTGATTCGGCGCGACATTGACGTGCTGCAAAAGCTCTCGCGCGAGAGCAGCGTGGGCGTTTACTTCTCAATTCCGTTTGCCGATCCTGACATCGCTCGCGCCGTCGAGCCATTCGCGCCGTCGCCGCGCGCGCGTTTCGCGGCGATGAAGGAATTGGCGGACGCCGGAATTCAGGTGGGCATCGGCATCGCGCCGACGATTCCCGCATTGAGCACAGATATTCCCGGTCTGCTGGAGCGGGCGAAAGAATGCGGCGCGACCAGGGCCTTCATGAACATGTTGCGTCTGCCCGGGAGTGTGGCGCCATATTTCGAACAACGCTTGCGCGAGAAGCTGCCCACGAAAGCCGATCGGGTGTTGAATCGCATTCGCGATGCGCGCGGCGGCAAACTCAACTCGAGCGTATTTCACAGTCGCATGCACGGCCAGGGTCAATACTGGGACGCCCAGGAAAAACTCTTCACCGTCTATGCGAAGCGATTTGGTTTTAACGAGCGTCGCGTCGGCAGCGAGACCCAGGACCGGGCCAATACCTTCCGCAGACCTTCGGCCCAGGGAACTCTCTTTGGATAACTGGCAGCGCGGACGTTCTCGGGCCGCTCCTTCCCCCACCGGCTGCGGCCGAAGACGTCCGCGGTCCCGGCATTTAGTCAGGAAACGAAAACGCAATCGTAGTTATCTAATTCTGAGGTTGACTGAAACGCTCAAGCAGCGTAAAAAAGTCTCCCCCGAATGTTTATTCCGATACGTCAATTGTGGTGGCTGGCCGCTGGTAGCGGGGCGAGTTATACCGCCCGGTACATGAAAGCCCGCATCGGGTTTGCGCTGGCCGAGCGTCGTCGCAAACATCTTCCTGATCCGACCGGTGAACTTCTGCGGCTGCAAACGCTTTACGGATATAACGCGCACTCGCTGGTGAGTATCGCGCCCGGCGCCGAGATGTGGTCGACGCCGGATATAGATGGCGCGATCATTTACGGTGAGTTCGGCCGGGTTTATCTGGCGGCCGGCGATCCGCTCGCGCAGCCGGATGACACCGGTGAACTCGCGCGTCAGTTTGCCGCCTACGCCCGGAGGCGTAACCGCGTCGTCGCGTTTGTCCCTACGAGTCCGCAATTCGCGCGCACCGTCGCGCCGTCTGATTTCAGCGCCGTGAAGGTCGGCGCGGCTCCTTATTTCGATTTACCAAACTGGAACCCTCGCGGCGACTGTGCCAAGAAGTTACGCGCCGGCATAAATCAAGCGCGGCGGGCAGGTGTTGATTTCGAAGTCACCACCGATCTCAGCGACGCCTTCAAGGGTGAGACCGCCGAGCTTTGTATCCAGTGGCTGGGATCGCGGACAGCTGCTACTACCTTTGGCTGGCTGGTCGCGCTCGATCCGTTTATGCACGCCGAACACAAGAAATATTTCGCGGCTCGAGTAAACGGGAAATTGATTGGTTTTCTCGCAGCCAGTCCGATACCGGCACGCAAAGGTTGGTATCTGGAAGACGTAATCAGCGAACCGAATGCGCCTCAAGGTACGGCGACGCTGTTGGTGGTCGAGGCGCTCAAGCACTTAAAAGCAGAAGGCGCCGCGTTGGCCACATTGGGGACGGCGCCGCTGGCTACGGACGGCGCGAATGACATTCCGATCGAGCATCGCTTCTCTGCTCGCACGCTGGACATGGCTTCGCGACACCTGGGCGGTTTCTATAATTTTGAAGGCTTGCGCAGATTCAAGGGCAAGTTCGTCCCGAGTTGGTGGGAAAGCGAATATGCCCTGGCGCCCAGAGGCGTGGCCATGCCGCCGCGCGTCGGCCACGCGATTGTGCGAGCGCTGGTGCCCGGCGGGCTGTCGCATTTATTGACCCGGCAAGCTATCCGCGCCGTGCGTGGGAACAGTGTGACGGTCAGAGAAGCCGTCGTGAAACAAGTGAGCCATGCATCAGACGTCGCGAAAAATGTAACTAGATCCCTCAAGCATTCGTCTAAGCCAGCGAACCGCAAGTAGCCCCAGAAAACAACTCTCCTTGACCACATCTCGGCGTGTCCGCGGTGTGAGGCATTGATCGCGAGTCCAATTCAGATCGTGAAAGTTACCGGCACACTCAAGCAACGATACATCGCCAGCCGTGTGGCCCACGACCATGCGCGCGCCGATTCGCTTTTCGTGAGGATCGACGACGCCGACCTGCACTTTGTGATGAAGGGCAAAGGACGGCCGGTCGTGCTGATTCATGGCAACCCCGGATCGTGCCACGATTGGTCGCGGCTTTATGCTCCGGTCTCGAGCCGATATCGCGCTATCGCTTTTGATCGTCCCGGCCACGGTCACAGCGAACGCCCCAATCATCGGCCCATCACCGTGGAAGTGCAGGCTGAGATGCTGCACGCGGCGTTGTCAGAACTTGCCATCGAACGGCCGATCGTGGTCGGGCATTCGTGGGGTGGATCATTGGCGTTGGTCTATGCCCTGACTTTTCCGAATGATGTTTCCGGCGTGGTTTTATTGGCGCCTGCGGCTTATGAGAGCGACGATGGCGTGTCGTTCCTGAGTAAGTTGCCAGGCTGGCCGGTGATTGGCGACGTGCTGAATTTTCTCTTCACACCTTTGCTGGCCGCGTGGCTGGTGCGTACCGATATCGCCAAAGCGTTTGCGCCCGATCCGGTGCCGAAGAAATATCTCCGCCACGTGCTGGCCGAGTGGACGCGTCCGGTTAAGGTAAAGTGGTATTCGGTTGATGATGCTCTGCTGAATGAGTCTCTGCCCAGGTTTGCCGATCGTTATCCGGAGATTAAGGTGCCCGTCACGATCGTCACCGGCGACTCAGACCAAATCGTCCCGGCCGATCAAAACTCTGTACGGCTGAACCGGGCATTGCCAGACTCCCGCCTAAGTCTGCTGCCCCGCACGGGTCATCAAATTCCTTTCACCAGCCCGGAAGCTGTCATGGACGCGATCGATCAGATTGCAGCGCTGAGCGCCTCGGCTTGATCGATCAGATCAAACGGCAGCTTCGGTTCAATTTCACGCATAAGTCGTGAAGACGCAAAGAAAACGCAAACTGCGCGGCCGCTCGAAATCAAAGTCGAGATCAAACTAGAGACACAACGGCGAACTTCCTCTATAATGCCGCTGACCCCGAACAATTCGACTCGAAAGAGGAGGGCATGACGATGTTTATTCGAGATGTCATCCGTGATCGCGAGCCCTATTCGCTGCGCATGTCGGCGACTGTTCTCGACGCTGCCAGGTTCATGTCCGAGCGGCGTATTGGCGCAGTGTGCGTGCTGGACGACGAAGGAAAACTAACAGGCGTGTTTTCGGAGCGTGACTTGCTGAATCGAGTCGTCGTGCCCCGAAGTGACCCCGCCACGCTGCAACTCGGTCAAGTGGCCAGCCCGGTTCGCGCGGTGATTAGCTGCGACGAGACTCCGCACCAGGCGCTCGATCGAATGGAACAGATCGGCAGCCGTCACTTGCCGGTGGTTGACGGCGAAAGGTGGGTTGGCATGCTCTCGATGCGCGACCTGCTGCGCGTTCAGGTGAGCGAGCAAGGCGACGAATTGAGGTTGCTGCACGATTACATTAGCCAGTAAACGAAAGAGACCGTCTCTCATTTGTCGTTGGGCATCTGTCATTTGTTGATTGGTTTTGATATGAGGCGCGTCTAATGTTTTGCGAGGCGCAGTCGTGATCAATCTCGATTCAAATGGACCAATGGCAAATGTCAAATCGAAAATGGTTTTTACTCCTATCTGTTTAGCAATCATCCTGGCGATCGCCACGGCCTGTAGTCATGTGCCTGCGGGTCGTGGCGCGGGGGAAATCGAAACTTCGCCGCAGAGCCAATCAAGCTTCAAGGTCGAAACAGTCATTCCGAACCTCGAAGTTGTCTGGTCGATTGTTTGGGCGCCCGACGGACGCATGTTCTTCACCGAGCGCCCGGGTCGCGTGCGGGTTTTCGAAGATGCAAAGTTGCGACCGCAACCGCTATTCGTGGTGCCCGACGTCGAACCGCGCGGCGAAAGCGGATTGATGAGTCTGGCGCTGCATCCGCAATTTGCTTCGAATCATTTTCTGTATCTGTCGTACGCTTACAACTCGAACGGCCAGCAGGTACGCGTCGTGCGTTATCGGGAAACGCCGAACGGCTTCGTCGACCGCAAAGTGATCATTGAGAACGTTCCGGCGGCGCAATTTCATGCTGGTTGCCGCCTCCGCTTTGGACCGGACGGCAAGCTTTACATCACGACCGGTGACGCGACCGATCGACAAATCGCGCAGCAGTTGAATTCGCTGGGCGGAAAAATTCTGCGTCTGAACGACGATGGGACGGTGCCGGGTGACAATCCGTTCGTGGGCCGGTCGGATGCGCGGCCGGAGATTTGGGCTTACGGCAGCCGCAACTCGCAGGGGATCGATTTCCAGCCCGGCACGAACCTCTTGTGGGAGACCGAGCACGGTCCGAGTGGGTTCGATGGGCCGGGCGGCGGCGACGAGGTCAACATCATCGAGCGCGGGAAAAATTATGGCTGGCCGGCGATTCATCATCGCGCTACGCGTGAAGGTATGGAGTCGCCGATCCTCGAATACACGCCCGCGTGCGCGCCGGGGAGCGGCACGTTTTATCGCGGATCGCAGTTTCCGCAATTCAAGGGGAATTTCTTCTTCGGCTGTCTGCGCGGCGAGCGAATCATTCGCGTCGTCGCCAATGGCCGGCAGGTTGTCAGTCAGGAAAATCTACTGGAAGGAAAATACGGACGCATCCGCGATATCGCTGAAGGACCCGACGGGTTCATTTACTTTTCGACGTCGAATCGTGACGGTCGTGGCAGTCCCACCAGCGATGATGATCGGATTTTGAGACTTGTGCCGGTGAAATAAATAAGCCGACGAGGATATCGGCCCGCCGCAACGATGCGTGCGCTACTAGATCCTCTGGGCGAGCACGGCGGTCTTGCTCCAGCCGATGATCTGGAACGGTGGAAACTTATAATGACTGACGACTTGAAAGTGCCGGTCGGTAGTTTCCGCGAGTTCGTCTGGTGGATGAGTTTTGAATCTGAAGAGAAGTTCGAGCAGCGTCGTCACCGCGGTCGGACGCATCGGCAGATGCAGGAAGTAACCTCCCGGTGATATGACTCGGGCCATCTCGGCAAAACCGTCTTCGAGCGGCACATACTCCAGCACGCCGCTGGTCATCACCAAATCAAAAGTCTGGTCCGCGAACGGCAGCGCCAGAACATTGCCTTGCGCGAAGCGAACTTCCTGATTGTTCGGATTGTTCCTGGCGGCGTATTTCTTTGCCGTAGCAAGCACCGAAGAAGACAGATCCATGGCCGTCAATTTCACCGGCACGTTCAGCGTCCGCAGCAAGGCCAGGGTCAATGTGCCGGTTCCGCAGCCCGCGTCGAGCACGCGCGCGTTCTCAAATACCGGCAGCGGATGCGCCTGCAGATACTGGTCGAGCGAGCGACCGTAACCATTTAATTTGAAGGTGAGGTCGTAGAAACGCTCAATGCGATCATAAAACGACCCCGCCCGAGCCTGGGTCTTGGTCGCAGTCAGTACGTATTCGGCCATATTTTATTGAGTTTCGGTCGCGCTATTGAAACCTACCTGCGCGTTATCGTCAAGTCTGAAGCGTGCAAAAACCACGCGATTTTAGCGCACCCGCCGAAAATTCCAAAATCATACGGTTTTGTTCCCAATTCAACGCGAACCAGCAGCCGGCGGCGTTCTTCGGTTATCAGCCGAAGCCTATTCATTGAAGGAGCAGTTACGATGTTGAAGAGAATCGTCGTGGGATTGGCCGTCGCGGCCACCTTGAGTGTCGTCGCCGTTTGTGTTGCAGGTTATGGTTTTCATCGGGGCGCAGCAGCCGAAGGCGAGATTAATTCGCTGCCGGCCGAGCCTGATGAGGTGGCGGTGCAGAATGGTTTCTCGGTGCAGGTGGTCGTTTACGGGTCGCCGGCGACTGAGTACGCGGCCCGCGGCAAGCGCTACATCGAGGCGCTGGAGAACGCCGAATACGAATTGCGAATTCATAACCCAGGTTCTTCACGCGTCGCGGTCGCCCTGTCGGTTGATGGTCTGAACACCATCGACGCACGACATACCAGCGCCTGGGACGCACACAAATGGGTGATCGAACCTTACGGCACAATCACCGTCCGTGGCTGGCAGATGAGTTCTGAAAATGCGCGCCGATTCTATTTCACCACCGAGCGCGATTCTTATGCCGCGAAACTAGGTCAGGCGGCGAACCTGGGAGTGATTTCCGCTGTCTTCTTCCGTGAACGCGGCCAGCCGGTAACCGTAACGCAGAACTGGCCGAAGCCTGTCTATGGCAAAGAGGACGACACGCGCATGCCCAGAGAACGCGCCGAACAATCGGCGCCCCAGGCAGGCGCCGCCGATGCTGCCAAATCAAAGAGTGCGCCGGCTTATCCGCCGCCAGACGATGAATCAGCCGCGACCGGCATCGGCCGTTCAGTGCGGAACGACGTGCAATGGGTGCACATGGATCTCGATCCGAAGGCCGTTAGTGAAGTGACGATTTGTTATGAGTATCGCGCGGCCCTGGTGAGGCTGGGCATTATCCCTCGCGATTATCCGAAGCCGAATGTCATCGATCGCAGGGAACGCGCGCAGGGATTTGAGCCGAAGTTCTGCCCGCAGCCGTAGCGCAGAAACAAAACCTGGAGTGCACTCTGCCGGCGCACTCCAGATGGCTAGCGTCGATTAAGGTTCGAATCGTAGAGCTGACGGTAGGCCCGGTAGTAAGACATCACTTTGAAAACGTAGTTCTTCGATTCGGTGAAGCCAATCTCTGCCGTGAACACACCGGCGTCGCTCTGGTTGGTGCGGCCGAGCCAGCGCGCGACGTTGTCTTCGCCGCCGTTGTAAGAAGCCGCGACCGCTTCGGCCAGGCCCGCAAACATTCGCGATAGCTCCGCGATGTATTCTGAGCCGACGGCGATATTGGTTCCCGGTTGGTAGAGCGCGTCATCTGACACCTGTTTCAAACCCGCGCGCGGCGCATATTTTTGGGCCGCATCGATCGTCAACTGCAACAGGCCGCGCGCCGCCGACGGCGATTTCGCGTTCGGCTTGAATTGACTCTCCTGCTTCATGATGGCCAGCACCAGCCGCGGATCCAAAGCTCGCTTTTTCGATTCACTTAAAACTTGAAACCTAAACGGAGCCGGATAGGCCGCGGCCACGCGATCTATCGAAGCGCGCACTGTCGCCGATCGATCGTTGGCCTGTTGCTGGGCATTGCCGTCCTTAATCGCAGCCAGGCGGCTGGTCGCCAGGCCGCCATAGTACGAATCCGCGTTGTCGGGAATCATCGAGAAGAACCGGACGGCGTCCTGAGTCCGGCCGGCGCGTTCGAGCGCGTGGGCTTTCAAATACAGAACTTCATCGGCGCTGGTGTTCGAGTCTTTCGCAATCGCCTTCGACAATAACTCGTCCGCGGTTTGGGTCGCGTGGTTCCAGTCGCCCAGGGCAATGTCCAGACGCAAGCGGGCGAAGACCGCGCTTTGCTCGACAGGTGTGCCGGCGAATCTTTGGCGTGTTCGATCAATCCAAACAATCGCGTCCTTGGGATGGTTGGATTCGCGATATCCATCGATGATGTTCAGGTGCGCAGTTTCAATGCGCTCACCGTTCGGATATTTGTCGAGATATTGGACGTAGCGCGCGGCGGCCTCAGCGCCACGGCCCATGCGCAGCAGTGACGACGCAGCGAAATTCGATCCCTCGCGCCCATCTTTCGTGTCGGGAAAACCCTGGGCCACGCGTTCGAACATCTGGCGGGCTTCCTCGTAACGCCGCTCCCAATAAAGCGAACGGCCGATGCCGAACATCGCCGCGGGCACACCCGGGTCATTTGGATAATTATCGAGCACCGCCTGCCAGTGTTGGCGCGCGTCGGCGAAAGCTCGATTAGCCATATAAACGGAGGCCCGCCGCAGGTGTTCGGCGGCTGAGAGTTGACCGGGCGCTTTTGATAGCCGATCGGCGCGGTCGCTGATGCGTACGGAATCGAGTGACGCATCAGACACTTTTTGCGCACGCGTCGCTGCAGTGATCCACGCGCCGGCAAACGCCGTGACCAGGATCAGGGCCAGCGAATCAAGCCGTCTCTGTCGCAGCGTCTTCGATAATTTCATAACTCGTCACAATCTCAGCGGTACCGCGCAGGGTTGCGGCGACGCTGCAATACTTTTGATCGGAGAGTTCGATCGCTCTCGCTACTGCCTTGTCGGAAACGGCGCGTCCGGTGACGATGTGTTTCACGTAAAGCTTTATGAAGGCCCGCGGAAACTCTTCGCGTCGATCGCCATGTACTTCGATGCGATAGTCAGTGACATGTTGCCGCTTCTTTTTCAGAATGTCGATCACGTCCACCCCGGTGCATCCGCCGAGCGCCACCAGCAAGAGCTCCATCGGCGAAGCGGCGCTGCCTCGATGAGAATCGGTCTCCATCGTCTGCGCGTGGCCGGAAGGTGTGATGCCCACAAAGAAATCGTTATTGGCCCAATGAATCGTAGCTTTTTGTTCCTGATCCGCCATCAAGCCTCCCTTCGAAGAATAACATGGCCGTTTTTAAAACGCCGCTGAACTGCCTCGATACTTTTTTGCAATCAAACTTCAACGAACCAACGGACAACTCGTCGTGTGATCCAAAGAATCGCACGCAATATCGGCAGCTCCCCAACTCTCTCTGAGTTCCTCTGACAGAAATTGGCATTGGCACAAGCATTGATTGGGCCATGGGTACACTCGCCCCGATTTACAAAACACTGGGAGGGAAAGTTAATGAGAAGACGTTTTATGACAACACTCTTCGCGATCGTCTGTCTTTTGCCTGTGGGCCAGTTGGCCCAGGCGCAGACGGCCACGTATCGTGGAAGTTATCAATCGGTGCGCCAGGTGGTCTTACGTCTGGAAAATCGCGCCAATATTTTTCGCAACAGCATCGATACGTGGAGTCGCCGCGCCGATGCGAACTACGGTGCGAATGAAAACATCACAGTCACTACGACTGATTTCAACAGCAGTGTGCGGCGATTACGCGATTCTTTTGATCGACGTCGAGCCACCACTTTCGAAGTTCAGGATGTGTTGACGCGCGCGGCCACCATCGACGATTTCGTGCGGCGCAATTCTTTCGACGTCCGTACACAAAACACTTGGAACAGCATCCGAACAGATCTAAGTCGACTGGCGAGCGCCTTTAATCTGACCTGGCAAACTTCGGCGTATAACCCGCCTTATAACAATTCCGGCAATTATGGATTTCAAGGACTGACCGGGACGTTTCGAGTAGATCGTTCGCGGAGCGACGACGTGCGGGCTGCGGCCGAACGCGTGGCCCGCAATCTGCCGCCTGGTCAACGCACGCGGGTGCTCGACGCGGTGAGCCGCAGGTTGGACTCGCCGGAAGAACTGGCGCTCGATGTCCGCGGCCGCTCAGTGACGATGGCGTCTACTCGAGCGACGCAAGTCACCTTTGAAGCGGACGGCCGAGACCGCATAGAAACGTCGCCGAGCGGACGATCGATTCACTCGCGCGCGTCGTTCGCGGGAAATCAATTGACGGTCAACTCGACCGGCGACCGTGGCAACCAGTTCACCGTAACGTTTCAGCCTTTGGAAAACGGCCGCACTATGAGGGTGACGCGGCGGATTTACACGCCGGAGTTGAATCAAACCGTCGAGGTTCACAGCGTCTATAACCGGACTTCCGATGTGGCGCGGTTTGATATTTACAACCCCAACGTGAATCAATATCCAACGACCGCATCGGGTTCGTTCATTATTCCGGATGGCGCGCGGGTGGTTGGCACTTTGTTGACGCCGTTGTCGACGCGCACGTCCGCGTCGGGCGATCGTTTCACCATGCGCGTGGTTGAGCCGTCTGAATTTCGTGACGCCACGATCGAAGGCCACGTAGCTGGTTTTGATCGCAGTGGCCGCATCTCAGGCCGCTCGGTTATGACGCTCGACTTTGACACGATTAGCTTGCGCGATGGCCGGACATATCAGTTCTCCGGCCTGCTTGAAAGCGTCAGTACCCGCAATGGCGAAAGCGTGCGGGTAGACACTGAAGGAACGATCCGCGACGACAACCAAACGACGCGCACCGGAGAGCGCGCCGCGATAGGTACGGCCGTCGGGGCGATCATCGGCGCGATTGCCGGTGGCGGGAAGGGCGCAGCGATTGGGGCCATCGTGGGCGCTGGAGCCGGCGCTGGCTCGATCTATGTCGAAGGCCGTAACGATCTCGATCTTGATCGAGGCACTCAGTTGGTACTTCGGGCGGGCGCACCGTACAGCGGACCACGTTAGCAGACAGACCATTTAGAGGCGGGCGTGGTGGCCCGCCTCTAAACCCGATCACTGAGTGAGTTCATTCCGCAGCTCGCGTTCAGTCTCTTCGCGCAACTGTTGTTCGGCACGCGTGGTTTGTAATCCGATGGGCAGGTGTTTGCGGCCTTCGTTGAGACGCTCCAACATATAATTCGTTTCGGCCCAGCTCGCTCCGCGACTTGCGGCTGCCTCAATCATTTGCAGACGCGCCTCGGCCTCGGCTCGTCTCGATGAGCCTTCCTGCTTCAGCCGCTCGAGCCGTTCGCGATCCTGCGCCAATTCATCGAGCAGCACCGAGGTGTCGGGAGCATTCAGGTATCGCGCGCGATTGATTCGGCGTTCGACTTGCAGCAGGTCACGGCGCGCGCGCGTCGTCAGCCGGGTCGCATTCAACCTGAGCGCGAGCGTTTCGCGGTAGGCATCAGCCAGCAAAGCTTGTTTCTTTTCCATTTCGCGCAGCGAACGCTTCTCGCCGGATGTTAATTCATGGAGGAAGAAACCAACTTCATCGGCGGTAATGCCATCAGAAGCAAGGCGGTCGCGCAAATCTCGCGTCCACCGGCGCCGGTACATCACCAAAAACAGGGCCACGATCATTGCAATAATCAGCGAAAAAGGCGCCGAGGTGATCGCCAGCAGCAGGAAAATTGGCGAGAAACCGGACAGCAGGTACACCAACAGCAGCACGGCCGGCGGCACGACCGTGACGCCCGCCAGCGCCAGCCAGGGCGCAGTTTGCCAGACGCGGGCGAGCCTTTTTTCGCGCGCCGTCAGCTTGCCGGGCGCATCCAGGCGAACATCTGTTGAGATTTCACTGGTCACAGGTTGTCAATGATACTCGCCTCCATAAACGCAAAGCCAGCGCGGGAAGTTGCCACCGCCGCGCAGATTGTTCGCTTGAGGTTTTGCTCACGCAGATTAACAACTTGCGCTACTTCGTAATATGATGGCCCAACCAATGCACTCTATGATCATCGATCAGTTAAAAGGAATTGCATTCGCCGCCGCCATTGTGGCTCTGAGTTTGTGCGGTTCCGCTTTCGCTCAGGATGGCAAACGCGGAGTTCCGAAGCCGGTCACGGTGCCGATATCGCTAAGGTTCCGTGACAGTTCCTCGGCTGAAACGCGCGAGGTCGTCCTGCTGCTTCGGGAAGACGGCGACATTCAGCAGTTGGTCTCGCAGCGGTCGGCGCTCGACAGCCCGATGACGCTGGCGATTCTGTTTCAGGATGATCTGGTTCCGTCAGTGGCCGTCGACTCAAAGAACATGGCTAAGTTCATTCGTGAACAACCGGGTGGCTCGCGCGCAATGGTTGGGTACATCCGGCCGGGTTCGCTGGACGTGCGCAAAAAATTCACCAACGAACTCGATAAGGTGGCGGACAGTGTGCGCGTACCGCTCGGGCTGGCCAGCGCCGGCGCCTACAATCCTTATATCGAAATTATCGAAGGCCTGCGGCGGTTCGATTCGCAGCCCATGGGTCGTCGCGCGATGATTGTGATTAGCGACGGGATCGATGTATCTCGCGGACCGGAGAGTTCCACCCCCGCCCAAAGCCTCGATTTGCAGCGCGCCATCACTGAAGCCCAACGCCGTGCTGTGCCGATCTATTCGATCTTCGTGCCGCCGGCCGCGGCCTCTCAGTTACCTTATGCGCTGAATGGTCAGAGCTGCCTGCAAAGGCTTTCAGACGAAACGGGTGGCCGCGCTTTTTTCCAGGGGACGGCGGCGCCAGTGAGCTTCGATCCATTCCTCAAAGAAATTAATCTGCTGATGAGTCTGCAGCTGGCCTACACGTACCGGTCGACTCACCCGAGCAAGGGCTTTCACAAATTGGATGTTAAGCCGTTAGAAGGGAACGTTGAGGTGCGGCATCCGGCGGGATATACGCGCTAACCCTGGAGTGCGCCGACGGCGCTTTAAATCGTGTCAGAACCGCGGTAGCGACCGGATCATGTGAATTCGACGTGTCAATTGATCCCGTCGCTACCGCTCCGGGTTCTGACACCTCGGTGCTACATGAGCGGCGTCAAGCCGCCGCACTCCAAATCGGCTCAGGCGATTTCTTTTTTGATCACCGACTGGCGACGCTCCATCTCTTTAATCTGCATTTGCAGATCCAGTAGATGCAGGTCCAGCATCAAACGCAAATCGTTATTTAGTTTCAAGCCGCGCTCGAAATCCTTCTGCGCTTCAAGGTTCTGACCCTGCGTCTGGCGCGCGTAGCCGCGTTCGGCAAACACCAGCGGATTGTGATCATCCAGCGAGATGCTCTTGTCAAAGTCGGCGATGGCGAATTTCGCGTTACCGATGATCAGAAACGCGCGTCCGCGTTTGAAGTAAGCGTCGGCATCATTGGGATCGTATTTGATAGCATGATCGAAATCAGCCAGCGCGCCTTCGATGTCCATCCGGTTTGAGCGGATGTACCCCCGATTGAGGTAAGCCTGCGTGATGTCATGATTATTGACCGCTAGATCCGGAGTCAGGCCGGCCGTCATCTCGTAGTCTTCGATCGCACCGTCGAGGTCGCCAGCCGCTCGCCGGGCCTTGCCCCGATTGTAATAAGCTTCGGCGTATTTCGGATCGACACTGATCGCCCGGTCGTATTCGGCGATCGCTCCGAGTATGTCGTTACGGCCAAAGCGCTCAAGGCCCTGCTTCACATACTTTTTGGCGGACTGTGGCTTTTGCGCAGACGCAGAGAAGGGAAGAGCGATTACGAAACCAACTGCGATTAGAAGCAGGCGTTTCATCTCTTTTGGCGGCAGGCACAGGGCCTGCGTTCGCGGGCCTGGAGCCCGCCTGTCCAGGGGGTGTGATTCTACTGCACAGTCGCCGGCAAAAGCGACCCTCGCGGATCGGATGCAATGCCGAAACCATCTCCGGTTTGGCCGATCATTCCGTGGAAATGAACGTCAGTGCCGGACAGAACCAGCAGCACATCACCTGCGTAGTAGCGCACGTCATCCATTCGGAATCGAATTACGGTCGCCTGGCCGTTTTTCTGTTCGAGCGTTTCGAAGGAAAAAGTCTCGGCGTCCACGACCAATGTCTGGGAATGAGTAGCTGTGCGTTGCGATTCCGACATGGCGAGGATTATGAATGCTGTCAGTGGATATTACAAACGGAACCGCCGGCTAAGCGGAGGGCGTGTACTGAGGCGGGACGGAACCCTCTAAACGGATCGTTCAGCGATGGTTACTGCTGTCTCGCGATTGTCTGAGGGGTTGCGTAGCTTTCCCGGGCGCGCACGACCAGGCCAGGATACCGGACGCGCACTTTAATGGCCCGTTCTCCCGAGGCGGGTAAGTTCTCTTTGGGATGGTAGCCCAGGCTGTATTGCACTCCGAGTTCGGCGGTGATTGCCTCGAAGGCCGGGGCGACGTCCCGCAGATCTTCAGCTTTGTAAAAGCGGCCGCCGGTCTTATCAGCCAAGCTGCGCAAGTAAGGTTCGCTGACCGCGTATTCTTTCATCAAATGGTCCTGCACCTTCCGGCGGGCCTTTTCTTTCTTGATCACGCTGAGACGCTGCTGCATCTGCGGCAGTGTGTCGTACCGAACTGTGTAGATGATCACGTCCGATTCAGTGAGCTGCCTGAGCGTGCTTTGAAGCGATGCCGACTTGCTGGATTCATCGACACCATCGGTCATGAGCACGATCGCCTTGCGTCCTTCAGTTCGCGCCATTTGCTTCAGTCCCAAATCGACGGCGTCGTAAAGCGCGGTGCCGTCACTGATGGCCGGAATGCGTAGTTTTGACCGGCGCACCGTGCCGACGTCGGTGGCGTTTGTCAGCAGGTTAATTTTGCCGTCAAAGGTAATCACCGTCAGGCGATCGTTGTAGCGGAGGCGACTGATGAACAAGTCGCCGGCCGCGCAAATTTGCGCCAGTTGAGACTGCGTTGAGCCGCTCACGTCGAGCATCAACGCTACGGTGAATGGCTTTTCGATCGAGGCGAAGTAACTGACCTGCTGCTCGACGCCGTTTTCGTAGATCTTGAAATCTTCGGGCCGCAGATTGGCGACATAGCGGCCGTTTCGGTCCATCACGGTTGTGGGAATGGTGATCAGACTTGCCGCGCCGCTTCGCGCAGCGGTTTGAGCGGCCGCCGCGTTTGTTCCGTCTCCAAGATCAATCGTCTGCGATGAAGGACGAAGCACGGGTGGCCGCCGGGCCGGTTCAGTTGATTGTGCTTGTGAGACTCGGCCGGCCAGCGTTAATAGCACAGCGAAAAGGAGAAGGGTGCGGGTAGATCGGATCATTGGTTTGCGCGTTTATCAGGCGTCGTTTTGTGCAACTTAACAGGGATCTAAAACGACTGTTCACGCATGCATTCCAGAGTGTGACCAAAACATAACACTTGAGACTTGCGGATCGAGACCGTACTATTCCCATATGTTTCGCGTAATTCGCTACATAATCTACGCGATTAGCGGCATCGTGCTGGGCGGATTGATTTTCGAGGCGGCGTCATTGCCGCACGTCGGCGGGCTGGCGACCGAGAATCCCGCGACCACCTCGATGATTGAAACCCGGCTGCGCGAAGCGCAACGGAACGGCCAACAACCGAAACGGGTGCAGATTTGGGTGCCCCTGGAAAAGATTTCACCGCAGCTTCAGCGCGCCGTGCTGGCCGGAGAAGATTCAAACTTTGCTGTCCATCACGGATTTGATTACGACGCGATTCAGCGCGCGTGGGACCAGGCGCAAAAGGAAGGCGAGAAGGAGGCGAAGCAGGAAGGCGAGAACGATTCGTGGTTGCCGAACCTGCCCGATTTTAAGCGGGGCGCCTCGACCATCTCGCAACAACTTGCCAAGAACCTGTATCTCTCGAGCGAGCGTTCATTCATGCGCAAAGGTCAGGAAGCGATCATCACTTACTTCATGGAGCGCAACCTGACGAAACGCCGCATCCTGGAAATTTATTTGAACGTGATTGAGTGGGGTGATGGCATTTACGGCGCCGAAGCCGCATCGCAGTATTACTTTCACAAGCCGGCGGTGAACCTGAATGCGCGCGAAGGTGCGTTTCTCTCGGCGATGATTCCGAACCCGCGCACCGTTTTCAATCCACAACTCGATCCCAAACGGGTCGCGCGACGACAGCGAATCATTCTGAAGTTGATGCCCGGCGTGAAGATGCCGCAGGGTACGGGGTGATTCCGTCTACTGATTCACCGTGAACTTCATCACCTTGTTGCGCGATACGACCAGCAACTCATTCTGATCATTAAACGTCATTCCCGAAGCCGGACCATCGGGCCTGAAGCTGGTCACGAAGCGGCCGTCCGAATCGAAGACCTGAATCCCCTGAATGTCACTTACGAATACCCGCCCTTTGCCGTCGACGGCGATGGCGCTGACCGCGCTCAGTTGTCCCGGCTGACGGCCCGGCCCGCCGAAGCGATTCATATATTTTCCGTCGCGGCTGAATTTGAAGACGCTGCTGGTGAAGCTGCCCAGGCCGTAGATATTGCCACGGCCATCGGTCGCGACGCGGGTGTTCAGCTCGGTGCGATCCGCCGGGGTGCTGATGGCCGCGCGGATAATCTGTTTGATATTTCCCTGCGAATCGAATTGCACGATGTCATCGCGGCCGCGTTGCCATGCAGCTACAAACCCGCCGTCGGGTGTCGCAGTGATGTCGTCAAATCCATCTCCTTCCGGATAAGAAATCTTCCCCAGCGAATTACCGGTTCGACCGTCGTAACGCGTGATGATTCCGCGCTGCACCACGTACACAGTCCCTCTTCGATCGACCGCTAAACCGCGCAGAGGCATCTTCGGATCGGCGGTCCATTGCGTGATGAACTTTCCGTTCGCGTCGAAAACCTGAATGCGTCCGCCGCTGTATTCGCCGACATAGATGTTTCCCTGGCCATCGACCGCGATGCTGCGCGCATCAGTCATCATGCCCGGGCCGATGCCTTCGCTGCCGAACTTCAGCGTCTGGCTGACGAAGCCGTTGCCCATTTCACCGGGGCGCGAACCGATGGGTTTATCGCGCAGACCAGTGAGCGGGCTGAGGGCTCTCCTCACCTGGCTGATCGCGCCGAACACGCCGGCGAACACGATGACGACGATGATTACGGGGATCAGAACGACGAACCAGAGCGCTTTGGTGGCTGTGCGCGCGACTTGCGGTCCGATCGTGATGTCGATGTTCGGCATGACGATCGGTTCAATCCGCAGCTGATTCGGTAAACCGATCTGGCTTTGGCAATACGCGCAATGCGCGGACGTGGCGAACGCCGAGTCGTACGTCACCGGCGCACCGCATTTTGGACACTCGAGGGTTTGCATAACGGCGCGTAGTTTAGATCGGAATGGGCCGTGTGTCAGCAGCGAGAAGAGAAGAAAGATTATTTGTCATTGGTCATTTATTAGTTCGGACTTGTTTGAACTGCGTCTCAGAATCGGCAAGTAGTTGAACGACGCATCTTCAATGAACAAATGAGAAATGACAAATACTCCTTTTCTTCGTCCCTTGCCATGCGATCCCAAAACAAAAGCGGCCCTCAAAATAGAGAGCCGCCCAAATCTCAACTCGACACGTTGCCTACATGTCTACGAATTCGTGGGCCAGCGTCAACTCCGCTTTTCGCAATTCATATCTGCCGCGGCCGAGGTTGCCTTCGGGCTTCATCGCCAGCACCACGAAATAATCCTTGTTGAAGAGCCGCATCAGGAGCGTTACTGCTCCGAAAGCGACGACGATTTCGCGCAACTCGCCGAGCGCCAGATCGTTTCCCGATCGCGCGGAACTGCGGACCAGCGAAGTGAATTCGGCGGCCGCCACATCGAGATTCGCCGCGGCGCCTTCATCGGTAAAGAATTTCTCAACAGATAAGCCGTCAGCGCCCATGATGAGCGCGCCAAGGCTGCCGTCGGTGCGGTGAACGATGGTTTGCAGGGCTTGTTTGAACATCGGGTGAGACCTACCTTTTCGGGATTCGTTTTTACCTCAGCCTTCTATCTTAAAAGAGTTAAGGAACTTCGCGGCCAGACCATCATAATACTGAACCAGCGGAGCAGCCATTCCGCGAAGACCGGGCCCGCCGAATACGGTCTGATACATCCGTCCTTTCACGAAATAAACTCTGGTCCTGAAGACGAACGCGCCGTCATCCATCACATATTCACGCGCGGGTGCCTTCGCCGTGCTGATGTCCTTTTCACTAATGAGAATGAGTTTACCTTCGGATATCGCCCGGTCACGCCCGTTGTCGAATGCGGCTCGGAGTGTCTCGGCGTTAGGTGTCTCAGTCGTAAAATCGCCGAACACGACGGCGTAGAACGCCACCGCACTTCTCACGGCAAAGACACGCACGTCCGTCTGAATGAACTGCGTGTTGATAGGCATGAACATCTCGTTCGGAGTGTCAGGCAAAAGCACGCGGAAGCGCCCCTCGCTTGAGACCAACTCGCGCCAGGGCTTGTCACTCGCGGCCTGCTTTTGGGCCATAACCGGCGTATGCAAATCGCTGCAGATAAGGCACAGCAACAGTGCGAATGCGCAATACGCGAGCTTGCTGATTTGTGCGTTCATGAGCCGAAACCTCGTGTGCTAATCGTGAAAATGTCCCGTGGAGGTTATCGCAAAAATCCGGTGGTCGAGGCTTGCGCTTCAGACCACCGGACTCTTTTAACCAGAGTTGATAACGCTACGGGCGTTTGCCGCCCACAGCGTCTGGCCTGGCAGTACCCGCCGCGGGAACTGCTGGTTGGGTCGGCGCGCCCAGAACATTCGGCTGGACCGACATCATCGCCGGAGACTGTGACCTGTCCTGCGGTTGCTCACTCGGCCCTGAATTCGACAGCGGATTGCCAAGCGGCACCGGCTGCGGAACGGTCGTGATGCGTGGACCAGTCGCCGGAGTGTTGGGAATCGGCTTGCCGGAATAATCAGGCCGATAGATGTGCGGCGTGATGAAGAACAGAATTTCAGTCGAGTCCTTCGTCACGAGTTTGCGCTTGAACATGTTGCCGATGATCGGAATGCTGGCCATGCCCGGGGTGCGCTGTCTTTGCGTGGCTTCCTGATCGGCCAGCACGCCGCCCATGACGGTGGTGCCACCATCCGGAACCAGCACTTCAGACTGCATGCGCTGAGTGTCGATGCCCGGAACGCCACCAACGGCGATACCGGTATTGACGGTGTTGTTTTCGATCGTCACGCGTAACACCACCGTGCCCGCGTCCGTGATCTGCGGAGTGATGGAGAGACGCAGCGGAACCGAAACGAAGGTCGTGGTCACTACCGCGGTGCCGCCGGCTGCCTGAGTCGTCTGCACCGGAATCTGTGAACCACTTTCGATTTGGGCCGGACGATTGTTGAGCGCCGTGACGCGCGGAGTCGCCACCGTCTTAACTTCGCCACGGTTTTCCGCAGCACTGATCAGAGCGCTGATCTGCGCGCTGCCGAACAAGCCGGTCGTCAGACCGATGACCGTCGACGCGGCCGCCGAGCGGAAATTGTTGAGCGGCATGGCCGTGTTCGCCAATCCACCGAAGACGCTGTACGGGTTGGGCCCCGAATTCAACGTGGAACCCGAGCCACCGCCAGAACCGCCGCCGCTACCACCCGAGCCGCCACCGGAGCCGCCACCCGAGCCGCTCGCCGGCAACGTGCTGATGTTGGCCAAGGCGCCGTTTCCAAAATTAACCACGCCGAGTGAAAGCTGCGCGCCGAGGTCGCGGCTGAAATTGTGCTGCGCGATCACGATGCGAGTTTCGATTTCGACCTGCGGTTCAGGCTGATCCAGAATCGCGATCAGCTGACGAATCGCTTCCACGTTCTCGCGCACGTCGGTGATGATCAGCGAATTGCTCTGACCAGCGACTTCGACTGAGCCGAGACGTGACAGACGACGCTTGATGATCGGCAGGATGCCCTGGTCGCCGCCGCCGCCGCTGCTGTCGCCACCGGCGCCGCCGCTGAAACTCAGGTTGGTTGAACCACCCGCGAACGCGCCAGTTGAACCGGCCGCCGTCGCCAGCGTGCCCGAAGCGCGCGCGTAATTCAGTCGCACGAGTTCAGTCACGAGCGGCGAGTTGCTCAGTTGCGAATCGCGGATGAGTCTTTGACCCTCAGCTTCTTTGGCGAGCGTTTCCGTGGTCGCGACGCGCAGAATGTTGCCGTTGACATCGATGCCCAAGCGGTTTGCTTTCAAAATCATGTCCAGCGCCATGTTCCATGGCACATCCTGAACATTGACAGTCACCGGAACCGCAGCCACGGAATTATCGATAACGAAATTGATTCCGTACTGCTCGGTGATGTAATTCAGAATGTCGCGCACGTCGGCGTTGACGACATTGAGATTGATCGGCTCGCCGACAAATCCCGGCTGGCCGTAGCGCTTGCCCTGGCCCCCCTGCATCGACATGCTGTCTTTGAGCGGGTTGCTCACGGGCATTGCCGGATCAGGCGACGGAGCCGGCAGCGCCACGACACCTGACGTCGCCCTGGCGGACTTCGCAGTTTTCGTTGAAGCGCCGGCTGCCAGCGCGAAACCGTTGAGAGACAGGCCACCGGCGAACGCGACAGCGAAAGCTTTGGTGGCGAGATTCTTGAAATGCTTGGACATTATTCCCTCCTCAGGGATGGCGGCCGAACCTCCGTCATACGCTGCCTGAACTCAAGAGATTCAGCGCGAGCCGCACTACACGGCAGTTCAGCGGGTTGTCAAAAATGAACGAAGTGAATTTCGCTCAGGGCACGACGGCCCACATTTGTGAGCCTCAGATCTGTTTATTGCTTTTCCGGATTCGGCTTGGTTTCCGGTTTGGCGGTTTCCGACTTTGCGGCTTCGGTCTTGGCGACCGAGTCGGCGGCGGCGGGCTGCTTCGCGGCGACCATGGCTTCGACGGGATTGGACACGCGCAGTGGTTTGATCTCAACCATCTTCTCGCGCTTGCCGTCAGTCCACAGAACATCGCGGCGAAATACCAGGCGGCCTTCTTCGATCGCTACCAATTGACCGTCGAAGAAGTTCTCACCCGGATAGATCACGTATGACAGCTTGGGAGAGAGCGGCGTAGCTTCAACCATCGCAGACCAGCCGCGCGGCGTGCGAAAAATTCCGGTGACCTGGACCTCGCTCAGCAAAAGCGCAGTCGTCGGTTTCGGCGCTGCGATGTGAGCGGCGGCAGCGGCAGCTTTCTGGGCGCGATAGGCTTCGATGCGCACCTGGATCGAAGGTGCGTCCCTCTTGGTCGCCGCGGCTTTGGGTGCCTTGACGATCGGCTGATATCTCGTGAAGGGATCGCGGCCGGACGATTTTCTGGTCGCAGCCGAATCTTTGGCCTCGCTCTTGTCCTGCGCGGTGACAGTCAGAGCTAATACACCCATCACGCAAACAATCGCGGCGGCGCTGATTAAGAATCTAAATGCGTTTTTGTAGTTCATTGTTGTATGCCCCCGAATGTAGTGCGCTGACTATTTCGCGGTCCCATTGTCTGCCTGTTTTACGGCCTGTTGCACGGCTTGCGTGGTGGCGTTCGCGGCTGCAGGATTGCTGGCCTGGGCGGGCGCGGGCGAACTGCCGGCGGCGGCTGGCGAAGCGGCCGGAGAAGCGCCGGGAGAAGCGCCCGGCTTCGCTGCGGCCTTTTGCAGGTTCTCCGCAGAAACGTAGTAGGCGGTCAGATCGAAGCGGGCTTCGATCGTCTTCTTCTGTCCCTGATTTTCCAGTTGCTTGATTTCAAAATTGGTGATCGAGACGATCCGTTGATAGTGGGCCATCTGATCAAAGAAGGCGCGCAGTGATGAGAATGAACTCTGCACCGCGACATCGATCTTCTTGCCGCTATAGAAATCCTGCTGCACGTCGTCCTTCGGCGTGAAGTGACGCACGGTCAAACCGGTGGCGTTGGCGTGGTCCTGTATGCCCTGGAGGACATTGGTCAACTCACGCTGTTCCGGCAGGAGCGCTTTCAACTCTTCCAATTCTTCCTGCTTGTTCTTGTAGGTCGCGCGGAAGACGCTCAGTCGCTGCGAAGCTACCTGCATTTCCATGTTCGCCTTTTGCAGCGTGGCGATCTGATCCTGCAGAGCTTTAGTTTCTTTACGCGTGCTGCTGGTAACGAAGTACCAGAACGCTCCGTAAACCACAAAGGCCAGCACGCCGAACAGGCCCAGACGTGCGTACCACGGAAGGTTGTTGATGTTTCCAATCTTCATGATGTTTTCCAGCTTCGCGTTCTAGTTGCGCGCGGCGACGTTATTGGCCCCTGGCTTGGGGGCAGAGGCGGTGTTGTTGGCAGGCTCGGGCGGTTTGGCACCGGCGTAGCTGCACTTGATAGTGAAGGCGACAACCTCAGGCATCACGGCACCCGGGATGTTTACGTTCGACGCCGGCGCGGCAGGCGCAGCCGCCGCACCGGTCGAGCTCTTTGCCTCAGCGGTTTTGCGCTCGGTTTCGATGTTGAGGTTAGTGAACAGTCCGGACGAGAATTCCATGCTCTGGCCGAACCGCGTCACGGCAGCTTCATTCGGCGACTCGCCTTTGACGATGAGATCGCCATCTTTCTGCTCGACACTCTTCAGATAAAGACCAGGAACTGCATCAAAGCGCGTCTTTAATTCTGCCAGCACGGCGCTCGGTCCTTGTTGCGAACCACGCAGTTTCTGAATGGCATCGATGCGGAGATTGATGTCGTTCAGTTTCTTCTCGAGATCAGCTTGCTCTCGCTTGACCGCATTCATCTCGTCATTGATGCGCTTTTCTTTCTCGAGCTGTTTTACTGCCGCCTCGTGTTGTTTGTTCGTGCTGACGTAATCGAAGCCGATGCCAAGCACCAGCAACGCCATAATCGTCAGCCCCAGCAGCAGCGTCTGCGTGCGCGTGTTCGAGACCTTGTCTTCGACAAAGGCCACGCTCGCCGGACGATCTGTTACCGATTCTAGAAGATTTACTTTGATCATCCTGCGTCAACTCCTCTCAACGCTAATCCGACTGCGATGGCCATTTCGGGCACGATTTCTTTCATGTATTCCGGATCGAAACCACGCGAGTCGACCTTGATCTTTTTGAAGGGATCGAAAATTTCAACCGGCATGTCAAAGCGGGTCGACAGAAACTCAATCAATCCGTTGAGTTTGGAACCGCCGCCGGAAACCAAAATCTTTTCCACTGCGAGACCGCCGTCTTCGACGGTGGCGCGATAGAAGTCCATGGTCTTTTGCACTTCGAGCGCGAGAATGTCCGAGACAGTTTCCAGAATCGGCGTGATGTCGCGATCCTCGGAACCTTCCGGCAAAGGCATGCCCCGCTTTACTTGTTCGGCGTGCTCGAAGGTCAGCCCGAGCTCTTTTTGCAGGAGCGACGTGTACTGACTGCCACCGAAACTGGCGTCGCGCGTAAACACCGAACGATCGCCGTTCAGAATATTTATGTTCGTTGTCGAAGCGCCGATGTTGAGCAGCGCGACGATCTGCCCCTGCTGCGGGGCGTAATTCAATTCGTAGCAGTTCTGCAGCGCGAATGCGTCGACGTCGATCACTGCCGGTTGTTTGCCGGCGAGTTGAATCGCCTGTTTCAGATTCGCAACCTTGTCGCGCTTGCAGGCGGCCATCAAAACGTGAATCGCATCTTCTTTCGATTCGGTAACGTGATAGTCGAGCGTCACGTCACTGATGTCGAAAGGAATGTGCTCTTCGGCATGCCACGCGAAAGATTCCTGCAATTCTTCCTGGCTCATCTGCGGCAGCATGATGTTCTTGACGATTACTGAGTGACCGTTAACGCCGGCCGCGACTTTCGTCGTCTTGATCTTGTGCTCGTTGAAGATGCTGGCGATGGCATTCGAGACTGTATTCAATTCCATGATCTGGCCGTCGACGACCGAGTCGGGTTCGAGCGCTTCGTAACCAAGACTCACGAGCTGAAAGTCTCCATTCTTACCCTGGAGCTCGACAGCCTTGACGCTGCTGGAACCAATGTCGACGCCGACCATGCTTTTGTTAGGGCGTTTGAACATCATTAATGACTCCTCACTAACTTGAACATCAGCAGACGTTGACGACGGACTCGAGCACGCGCACGACGCGCCCGCGATAAACCAACACGCACCAGTCTGGTGCGGCACGGATAGCTTGCGTTATTCATCATTGGGGTATCCAAAAGAATTTTGGGCTTCGTTCTAGCAATGGGCGGGGCGATCGGTCTCGGCGGAACGCCGCCGGCAGTAATCAAAGACTAGAGTCCAGTTGGTAGAAGAATCCGGACCATCACTGCCATCGCTAGGCTACAATAGAGACCAACTGTTGTCAACACTATTTTCTCATAATAAACAACAGCCAACACGGCTTGGTGAAACTTTCGAAAATAGCCCGCATCCTTTTGGGATTTAAGTAATTGCAGATCAACCGGTCAACAGTTACGATGCGCAGCTTGAGAAAGCTACGGCGCACCGCAATCCTCCTCTTAATCGCGATTCTGGTCGGTTTCGCGGGATGGATCTATTGGAATCGGGTTCAAACCGCGAATCTCACGGTCTGGGCCCCGGCCGACAGTCTTGCTTATGTAGAGGTCAACGACCTTAGTGAGATTGTCCGAGGTGTCGAACAAACCACCGCCTGGAAATCGTTGGGCCCCTTTTTGGGCGCCCCCGACCATTTGGCGCCGAACCGGTCGTTATTGCGGTTTGCGCGTTGGACGGGTATCGGTTCCGCCGACGCCGTTTTATTTGCGCGCTCACAACTCGCAGTTGTTTTCAGCGGCGCGGAAGGAACGCAAAGCGGATCGACTCTCATCATTAAGCCGCTTCTCACTCTCGTCGTCGAAACTCATACGTCGCAAAGTCGCATGAGAGCTGTTATGGAAAGCCATATAGAGAAGACAGCCCGCGAGGATTTTGGCAACCCAGCGTTTGTCCGGAAGAACCTGGAGGGCGTCGACCTCGAGGAATGGCAGTCAGAAGATGGCGCGCGCAAAATCGTTACGGCGTTCGTTAATACGACGGTAATTATCGCGAACGATGAAACCGCTGTGCTGCATGCCGTCCAGGCTGCGTCGGGCAGCCGGACGTCGTTAAGCACCAATCAGGAAGTTGATCAGGCACGCCGCGCTACTGACTCAGCAACGGCAGCCTTGTTTGGCTTCGTAACGCAAGCGGGAGTGAAGTCGCTGTTACAAGCATACGTGCTGAAGTCGGAAGGCGGCGACGGCGCTTCAGGCGACACTATTACCAAGGCACGTCTGCTCGCCGACACTTTTGGCGGGATTGTCAGGCATCTGGGATGGGCAGCGAGGTTTACTAACGGCGCCGTCGATGATCGTGTTTCGATTGCGTTGGCGGAAGGCGTCAATGACCGTTTGCGAAATAGCATGTCGCCCGATCGATCTCCGGACATCTCACAGATTTCCTTCGCGCCCGCCGACGCTCGTTCAGTCTCAATCTATAGCTTCCATGACACGGCGACCGTCTGGAATGATTTGAGCGCGGTGATTTCATCGCACTCCGATCTGGTTGGCGCGATTGCCACGCGACCGATCATGCGCAGTCTGCTCAATGCATATGGCATCGCTGACGCCGAGGTCTTCACGCATGGTGTGGGCACGCAATTGCAAACTGTGCGCACGGACGAAGGTCACCCGGCGCTTTTGATTGCGCCGGTCTTCGATCGTCCGACAATTGAAAAAGCGATCGCTCCTAGGTTTGGCGGGAGCCCGAAGCGCGAAAAATTCCTGGAAGCGGATCTAATGATGGCGCCCGATAACTGGACGGCTGCTTTTTATCAGGGCAGTTTCCTCATCGGACCTGGCGAACAGGTGCGACGCTGCCTGCAAGCACAAACTAACGGCGAATCGATTTCGTCAACGCATTCATTTCGGCAGGCGCAAACCTTCGTCGATCTTACAGTGCCGATCACCGTTCTGAGTTTCTCGAACGATTCGCATAACGCGGTTTCCTTTATCGAGGCATTCTCGCGCCAGCCTCGATCGGCTTTTTCGACGAATGCCGCCGCCATCGGTGAAGCGTCGAAGACCTTGCCGTTGGCCATGAGTGCGGTCGTTGTGCGGCAGACAAGCTTCGATTGGACCAGCCGATCCTCCTTTGGGATTGGCGGCGGGATCGTCAGTGAGCTGTTTCCCGGAAAATGAGTCTCTCCCGATTACTCATCGCAACTCACAATCAAGGGAAGTTAGCGGAGTTTCGTGCCCTCGTTAAAGAGTTGCCACTTGAGCTGTGTGATTTGAATTCCTTTCCCGCGATCTTACCTGTCGCGGAAACCGGAAGCACATTCACCGAGAACGCTTCACTGAAGGCTACTGCATATGCCGTGCAGGCTGGGGAATTCACGCTGGCCGATGATTCAGGACTCGAAGTCCATGCCTTAGGCGGTGCTCCCGGTGTCCTTTCTGCTCGCTATGCAGGAGCCGGGGCGTCGGACTTCGAGCGAACTGAAAAGCTGTTACGAGAAGTCTTAGAAACTGCTGACGCGGATAGAGCCGCACGGTTTGTGTCGGTAATCGCGATAGCGGACGCGTCAGGGGCAATATTAAATGTCTCAACCGGAGTTTGTAACGGGACGATTTCCCGAACACCACGTGGTAAGAACGGATTCGGGTATGACCCGATCTTTATTCCTGAAGGGTTTGATAAGACCTTCGGCGAGTTGCCTGCCGCAGTGAAGAACGAGATAAGTCATCGCGCGCGAGCGTTTCAAGGTGCCGCTGATTTCCTTCGTTCCTTGACCCTGCGTTGAAGCGCTGGCTAGAATGGCGCGTCCAATCGGATTCGACAGAGGACACGGGGCGTAGCACAGCCTGGTAGTGCGCTCGGTTTGGGACCGAGAGGTCGGAGGTTCGAATCCTCTCGCCCCGACCAGATTTGCCCTCCAAGTGGACTGCCTACGCGGGCGGATCCTTGAGCGAACCATTCCCAGTCACTTCTTCGATTTAAAAAAAATTTGCGGAATCTCTGAAAAATGCCGATTTTTAGCAGACTTTATGCGTTGTCTGTGGTATATCTGGCTGCGACAAGTTTTCCCATTTCGTTAAATTTTGGAGGGGCTACACCCAAATGGCGACCACCGCAGCAGGCAAGAAGCGCATGACCCAGTCCGACGTAATCAATTATTTTGCTGAGAGGACGGGCATGAAGCGCGCGCAGGTCAAACAGTTGTTTGAAGACCTGGCAACGCTGGCAACCAACGAAGTCAAATCAAACGGAGAATTCGTTCTCCCTGGCTTCGGAAAGCTGGTTCGATCTGAAAGAAAAGCGCGCGAAGGCCGAAACCCCGCGACTGGCGAGACAATCCAGATTCCGGCCAAAACGACGTTGAAATTCCGCGTCGGCAAAGCAATGAAGGATTCCGTCCTTCCGCGGAAATAGCATCAAAACCAGGTCTTTTTAAAAGCTTTTCACCAAAGTACCGGAGCGTCGGCGAAGTGTCCCTTACGGACTCGCCGGCGCTCTTGTCGTTTCGATTCGGTGCGCAGATTTAACAAATTCCGAACAAAGAACGGGAAAATTTTTGTGGCAAGTGGCTGAAGATGTGTTATAGTCCCGGGTTCTGCTGGTACAGTTCAGGCTTTCTATTCCCCCTCTTCTTGGGCTAGTACTGCGAAAAAGTCGGAAAGAACAACGGCTTTGCATCTGGTGTGCAATGCAAAGCATCTATAGTTACGAACAATACTGTTGATTTGATTTTCTTATAAGGAGACTGGTTTATCGTGAATCTTTACAAGGGACTGCCGCTGGTTGATCGGCTTCAAAGAATCGACCATATTCAGGCGCGACGCTTTTCGAAATTGAGCGGAACGGCGTGCGAAATTGCAACTGAAGGCATCATTCGTCATCTGGCCGCCTGCGACCGGATGGATGTGAACCCGGACATTTCGGCGGTCCGTGAGATCATCGATGACGCCCTTAATGGTCGGCGCGTGTATGCCGAGGCTGCGGAGATCACCCGCGCCGCTTAGTTTTCGCTTAACTCGGATTCGTAAAAAGAAGTAAGGTTGTCGGAGTCTATTCCGGCAACCTTTTGTTTTATCCCCACTCGATTGGAGAGAGTGAAGCGGCGTGCTAGTATGCGGCCGAATCAATCAGCGGCTCCCGTAGCTCAGTGGATAGAGCATCTGCCTTCTAAGCAGAGGGTCGCAGGTTCGAGTCCTGCCGGGGGCGCCATCCCTAACTAAAATGGGCCGCAACTCGCACTGAATTGCAGCCCATTGAACACCCAAAACGAGCCCTAATTAGTAATCATCATCGCCGGCCCGCGTTCGGTTATTGCCCGGCCCCGCCGCATCTCTGCCAGCGTTCAAATGATCATAGTTCAGAGCGGCGTTGAAGATCAGGAAGAAACTTCCTTGCGTCTGATGCCGCCACATCGGGTTGTTCGCGAACATCACGACGTGACCCTGGCCCACCGGAACGTCGACCACCGCCGGCGTGTTCGCCAGTTCTGAGCCACCGGCGAGCATACCGCTAATCAAGAGGTTCTTCTCGTCTTGAGCGAATCTTAAAATGATTCGCGGCCGTTGATTGGGCGGGATGAAGAAGGCACCCTGCTGTTGCCTCTGTTCAGCAGCAGCCTGTTCGGGGTTCGGCCGCGACGGCGGCCCAGCCAGCGGCATTCCCTGGATGATATCGGGATCGGTCAACGAGCCGCGGCCTGACGCGCGATTTGCTCCTCCGGCACCGCCGGGCCCACCTTCTCCACCGCCACCGCCACCTCCTCCGCCGAAGCCCCCACCGCCTCCGCCGCCAACTTGAAACACCGGCGCCTGGTTGAAATAGATCGGCAGGGTGTCACCAAAGCCATAGGCAATCGGGCTGCGCTTATCAGCGAACGTGGCGTTGTAAACCGAGCCGCGCGCCTGAAGTGCCCGTGTGGTTTGAATGTTGACCCCGGTCACGATGCCATAGTCGATCGGCACGCGTGAGCAATTGCTTATCGGAATGAAGAGGCCGCCATCTTCAATAAATTTTTGCAAGTTCACTACACCCGCGAGACTCATGCCGCCGCGTATGTCATCCGCCTGGTCAGGAGCCAGCGCCATGTTGGGTGTGACCTCGCTTGCCTTCCAGGGGATCGGGTCGCCGCGCATCGGAATACCGTTAACGATTGTCTGCGCCGAACCGCCCACCGGGGGGAAGATGATGACGTCGAATTTATCCCGCAGCTTCGGCGTGTTGCGAATGACCTGATCGGATATGTATGTGTAAGGAACTTGTAGTCGATCAAATTCAATTCGAAACCAGCCGTCGTTTTGGGTGTTGGTCCATGTGTGCAGGATGGCGATGCGCGGCACTGCCAGCAGATGGGCCTTAACGTCGGGTAGTTTGTCGACGGCGACAGCTTTGAGGCCCGAATCAGCTACCGGGCCAGCCAGCGTTTGTTTTAGATCGCCTTTGTTGTCGGCCGCTTTTATGATGAAGCTTCCGGCGTTGAATTTTTGACCGCGCGCCTCGAACGGTTCCTCCGCGGTATTGATCTTTAAGTCTTTGAGTCTATAACGCAGCGACATTAACGTATTTTCCGCGTTGTGATTTATGACATAAGCGACCGGGGCCGCCGCGGACGAGATGCTTCCCGTGACTTTCGCATCAGCTTTGAGCAGGGTCATCGGAGCTTGCAACACGGACTTGTCGGTCACGCGGATCGTCTTCACATTCCGCATCGCGCCCAGCGTCCAACCCGTGTCGTCATACGGCGCCGGATCGTTGACGTTGTAGTACTGTGTGTCGAGCATCATGTCAGCCATACGTGAGTAAGGCTGGTCCATGCGGACTACATAAGAGCCGGCTGGGTACTTCTGATCCTTGACGGTGATCTCCTTGTCAGCAGTGTTAACTTCGACGCCCATCAGCCGGAGCAGATTCACCATGTCGGCGGCTTCAACCACCCGCGGTTGATCGGAAGGAATGACCCATGCCGCCGGTCCTTCGTTCGTTGCTTTGGCGACCGAGCGTTTGCTCTTCAAATAGAAATTCTTCAGAAAGCGATCCTTGTTGTTGGCGACGAAATTCATCGCCAGGAGAATCGCCGATTCCTGCATGTTGACGTTGTTGCGCAGTGACCACTTCACGCGGGGCTGCGGCGGATTCGGGCGAAACCAGTCGCGTTGCGCCTGGGGCCCAACGTTCCGTTCCTGGGTGTCGGCGACGCTGTTGCCAAACGTCTCGTAGAAGCGGCCAATCGAGTTGTGACCATTGGCGACATAAAACATGTAGTTCGGCGCCCAGCCATCATAAAAGCCGTGCGTCCAAACGCCGGGAACGCCGCGCTTGGTCATCTCTTCAATCTCGTGATACGCGAGAACATTCCATTCATCGATGACGATTGGATCGAGCCACGCGTTGTACGGACCCGTTCCGGTTGAGGTGTAGAGGAAGGGAACCGACTCGTGCAGATCATGCAGGATCGTCGGGTGATATTCGATGAAGGTCTTCATCTGATTGCGCGACAGGGCCAGCGCCATTCCCAATCCGTCGCGGTTGTTGTCGTGCGCGACGTACTTGCCCCAATAAACGAGCGACGGCGTGTTCTTGCCGGGGTTCGCTTTGCGGTAGTTGTAGGTGTCGACCATCATGTCGTGACCGTCGACTTCCAACACCGGCGTGATCAGAACGATGACGTTTTTCCGAATCGCCTGAATGAACGGGCTCTCTTCAGTAGCTATGCGATACGCGAGTTCCATCAACATCTCGCATGAACCAGTTTCGGGCGAATGGATCGAGCCGGACGCCCAATAAAATGCCTTCCCTTCGCCGATCAAACTTTCGGCGTCGGCGTCGCTGACTTTGCGTGGGTCCGCGAGCTTGGCCGTGATGTCTTTGTAGCGGCCCAGTTTTGCGAGCGTCGCTTCATCGCCGACTGCGATCAGCAACTGTTCCTTTCCTTCTTCGCTCTTCTCGGGCGCCGTGAAGACTTTCACGCGGGGCGACGTCTTCTCAAGCTCGCGATAGTAGCGATACAGATCCTTCGAGTAGGTGAGATGGCCCGGCGCACCGACTTCATAACCGGTGATTTTGTCGGGTGACGGAACCTTGTCCGACGACGGCAGATGATCGACCAACTCGGTCATGAAATATGATTCGGTCGTGTACTCCTTGACCTTTGCGGCGTAAGCCTCGTTGTTCGGACCCGGGTTGACCTTCGAATCGCCTTTCGGCGGCGCGGTCGGATGCGCAGTCTTGGTGTTGGTTTGTTTTTGCGCGTGAACTCCGATTGAGAAGCGCGCGAGGGCGCCGGCAAGACACAAAACGAGCAGGCAAACACTAATAGTTCGCAGACGGACTTTGATTTTCATGACTCACTCCAGGGAAAGGTTTCAGCAGGCGTGCGAAGCATACTGCAAGATGAGCGAAGAGCAAAGGAAAGAGCAGGAGTCAGGAGCAGGAAAGAACAGGAGTCAGAAGTCAGGAGTCAGGAGACAGAAGTCATGATGAAGCGATTTATATTTCGCGGCACACGCATTCTGACTTCTGACTCCTGTCTTCTGAGACTTGGCTGTTGGCCTATCGCCAGCTACAATTGGCTCTGCACTTACCGTAATTACGGCGGCTATAGCTCAGTTGGTTAGAGCGCCTGACTGTGGCTCAGGAGGTCGAGGGTTCGAGACCCTCTAGCCGCCCCATCAACATCGACAATTGATTATCGCCGTCGCTGCCGCGGGTCGAGGTATTCGCGCAGGCCATCGCCAATAAAATTGAATGCGAGGACGGTTAGCGCGATCGCGAGGCCGGGAAAGATCAGCGCGTGTGGCGCGGCTTGGAGGGTGGACAGGTCGCGGGCTTCTTCGATCATCACTCCCCACGAAGGCGCCGGCGGCGGCACGCCAAGGCCCAGAAATGAAAGCGATGCTTCCGCAAGCACGGCGCCGGCCATACCCAGACTTGCCTGCACGATCAGCGGTTGAATTGCGTTCGGCAGAATGTGAACGAAGAGAATGCGGAAGTCTCCGGCTCCGAGCGCTCGGGCGGCTTGCACAAAATCATATTCACGAACTTTTAGCACCTGTGCTCGAATTAGCCGGGCATAGCCGACCCAGCCGATGATGCACAGCGCGAAGATTAATTTGTTCAAGCCGGCGCCGAGAAAAGCGACGAGAGCGATCGCCAGCAACAGGCCTGGAAACGCGAGGAAGACATTGAAGATGTATCCCGACAAAAGCGAGTCCACCCAGCCGCTGTAAAAACCGGCGATAGCTCCGATGAAGGTGCCGACGAAGGCAGACACGAGCACGACGATGACGCCTACTTCGAGAGAAATGCGGGCCCCGAAGACGACGCGTGAAAAAATGTCGCGGCCGGTGGAGTCGGTTCCGAACCAGTGCGCTGCCGTCGGCGGCATGTAGCGCATGGCGAGGTTCGTCGTACCGACATCGTAATGGGCGATCCACGGGGCGAAGATCGCAACCATGACGAAGATGACTACGATGACCAGTCCGATGATTGAGAGACGATTCATTTCTATGAAATGCGCGTTCGCGCGTTCCGCTAATGTGACACGGATTACGAAGCTCTGATCCGCGGATCGAGCCATCGGTAAAGCATGTCGGTCAGCGTGTTCGCGGCGATGTAGGTCGTGCTGATGGCTAAGACACAACCCTGCACGATCCGATAGTCTCGTTTGCCGATCCCGTCTTCGACTAATAACAATCCCAGGCCGGGCCAACCGAAAATCTTTTCAGTGATGATCGCCCCGGCCAACAAAATTCCGAGTTGCAAACCGAGCACCGTGACAACTGGAATCAACCCATTCTTCAGCACGTGTTTATAAACGACGGCCCGTTCGCTCAGGCCTTTCGCGCGCGCGGTGCGGACGTAGCCTTCACTGAGTTCTTCGATGACCGACGACCGCACCATTCGCGTGAGAATCGCTGAGAGCGCCGCGCCCAGAGTAACTGCGGGCAGAATGATGTCGCTCCATTCGAATCGTCCCGACGGCGCCAGCCAGCCGAGCTTTACAGCGAAGACGTAGACGAGCATTGGGCCGATGACAAATCCCGGCAGACTAATCCCAATCAATGCCAGAACCGACAGAAGATTGTCGGTGAGCGTGCCGCGGTTCTTGCCGGCCATGACTCCCAGCGGGATCGCAATCGTGACCGCGACCAGCATCGCTGCAATTGCTAATTCGATTGTGGCGGGATAGCGCTCAAGAATCAGACGGAAGACAGGCTGATCGGTGCGAAAAGATTTTCCCAAATCGCCGTGAAGTATCGCGACCCAATAATCGTCGTAGCGATTGCTGAGTCCATACCATTTGAAATGCCTCTGACCGTTTGTGTCGGCGGGAAAGCCAAAGAAGAAGGGCGGGCGGTCGAGACCGTGTTTGGCGCGGAACTGGGCCAACTGTTCCGGCGTCGCCTGCTCACCGAGGACGGCGACGGCTGGATCACCAGGAACGAGCTCGATCAAAATCGTGACCAGCGACACGACTGTCCAGACAACGAGAACCAGCAAGCCGATCCGGCGGATCAATCCGAACAGTTTGTATTTCATGCGCTGAGATGTGCAGAAACCCGACCGTCAGGGAGGGTGCAATGGTGTCCGACCCTTATGTACGCACCCTCCCTGACGGTCGGGTTTCTGAAACAGAACGGCGCATGATAACAGATTGTGAGGAGAGATAACGCCGCGGGCAAAAAGAAAAACGTAGCCGGGGCCCGTTTCACGAACAAGTCCGGCCCCGACAACCGAACCCATCCGCTACGCGAGCCCCTGAGACTACGCTTTGATGATTGCAAGTCCGAAGACTGCAATCAATCTGTGGCACAAGCGTTCGCTTGCGTCGCCAGATCTCTTTGGGCTATTGGCGGCGACCGATATGCAATGCGGCTACGCCGCCGCTTAAATTTTCAAAACTAACATCTGCAAACCCTGCTGCGCGCATCATCGATGCGAGCGTTTCCTGATTCGGAAACTTTGAAATCGAATCAGGCAAGTATTGGTATGCACCTCGCGAGCCACTCACCAAACCACCAATCCAGGGCAGTAAACGCCAGTTATAAAAGCGAACGAACGACGCGAAGACCGGATTAGCTGGATGCGAAAACTCCAGAATCGCTACGTAGGCGTTCGGTTTCAGAACTCTGAGCAGTTCGCGTAAGCCCCGATCGACGTCGGCGAGGTTCCTCAGAGCGAAACCAATCGTCAGCCCGTCGAACGAGGCTTCCGCGAAAGGCAAATTCAACGCGTCGCCTTCGATGAACTGAAGCTGGGGAGCTTTCGTCTTCGCCAGCTTCAGCATCGGACCGCAAAAATCTATGCCCGTAACTTGCGCAGCAGTGTTTTCAAATAGCGCGATGCTTAAATCGCCAGTGCCGCAACCTACGTCGAGCAGGCGAGCATCTTTGGGCACTAACTCTCTCAATCGTTTGACGACCCGCTGTCGCCAACGCTTGTCAATGTTCCCGGACAGAAGATGGTTGAGCAAATCGTACCGCGGAGCTATGTTCGCGAACATTTCGCGAACCCGCCGAGCGTGCTCTTCAGTTTTTTTCTGTCCGGCTTCAGTTAAGCCCATGCGGGGTTTGGAATGGTTGCAAGCCTCTTGCGATAGCTTTGTGAATCAGGGCTTCTTAGGCGATGGCGCCGGAGTGGTTGCAGGTTTTGGTTCGGGCGCGTTTGAGCGAAGTTCAATCTTGTAACCAAGTTGGCTCTGCAATTCATTAGCATTGCCCAGCGTGACGATCGCCAGCGGGGCCGAGTTGCCGAATAGTCTTGCAGCGGTTCGTCGGATATCGGCGGGCGGAATGTGAATAGCTTCGACTGGCTTCGTGCTCGACAATTTGTAAGTCTCGGTGTCGAGCCATGCCTCAGCCAAGGCTTCCTCCGGAGATGGCCGATGCGAGAAGAGACCCGGTCCGACGGCGCTGACGATTTCTGCTTGCGTAGGATCGGCTTCCGCCAAACCCTTCATCACATTCTTTGCCGCTGCGATTGCTTTAGCGGCCGATGCCGGCGGCACGCTCGCCGAAAACATAAACATGCCACCCAGGGCATAAGTTTCGTTACGGACGAAAGACGATGATGCCAGCTCGGGCACTTGAGCTTGCCAGCGGTTGCGGGCGATCTGGGCCAGGACCGAGGCTGTCATGGCGTCGGCATCGGAACGCGAAAGTCCGCGAACTGCGAGTCGTACTTCTACGTTAGTCGCCGCTGGTGCATCGATCAACAACACTCGATCATCGACTGTGCCCGGTTGACGGAACGTGGCCGGCACGATTCGATCGCCCTTTTGCCATGGCCCGAGAAGTTGACGCAGTGCTCGCATCAGGCGCGCCTTCTCAACGCCGCCGACCACGACCAGCGTCGCATTTTCGGCATTGAGAAATCTCTCGCGCGCAAGCATCAGATCAGCGCGCTCTATTTTTGCGACGGTTTCGGCGGTGCCTTGTGGCGGACTGCCGTACGGGTACGATCCGAAGAGTCGCGCGGCGACGTCGCGGTCGGCGAGCTCGGCAAGGCCGGCCTTGGATGACCTTTCCGCCAACTGCTTAATACGCGCTTCACGAAGCGTGGCCACGCTTTCCGCTGATAGGTTGACGTTGACGACTGCGTTGCGGATGAGCTCGATTATTCTTTCCAGTTCACTCGACTTGCCCGAGATGGTGACGTCGATCGAATCGTAAGTCGTCGTAACTTCCAAACGGCCGCCCAGCTCGTCGGCCACATACTCGCGGGTCGAGCTCTCGGGAAACATCGCGTCAGCCAGCAGAGCCATGCTGCCGGCCTTCCCGGCCAAATCAAAAACCGCGCCGCTCTTAATCCTCAACTTCAAGAGAACGTGGGGATCGCCAGGCCGATTGCTGTAAAGAATTGTTAAGCCGTTCAGCAACTGCTCACGCTCAGGCGCCGGCCCTGATTGCGCTTGAGCCCTGCCAGGCGGAAGGCCGAGCAGGACGCCGAGCGTCGCCAGGCCCGCCAAAACCATCGTTTTGTGAAAGAATTGCGCCATTCTGGGAAATCCTGGAGCCGCCATCTTCAGATAGACTGAGAACTCGAGCGATGCTCTGGGATGACGAAAAAAAGAGTTTAGATGCCGCCTCTAAACCCGTCAACCTGAAGCCACTTCGCGGCATCAAAGACCTCAGCCCAGCAAGATCGCCATCAATTTGAATCGTGGGCTCGATATAATTGGCGCGAAAAATCTGCCCCCGACAAAATATTTTCCGTAACTTCGTGGCTTTTAGCAGTAATACAACAGTAGGAAGGTTTCCTACAGGATCGAGCGCTTTGATTGGAACATCAGGAATCAGACGAGCGGCTGCTTGAAAACGCAGCGAAAGGCGAGACGAAAGCGTTCCAAGTCCTGTACGAACGTTATCGCGACCCGATCTTTCGATTCTCGTATCGAATGTTGGGCTCGGCTGAGGCGGCCGAAGACGTCACGCACGATTGCTTCCTGTCGTTGATAAGAGACCCGAGCCGGTTTGATGAGAAGAAGGCTTCGTTGCGAACGTACCTGTTCGCGGCGGCGCGCAACCAATCGGCGAAGCGATATTTGAATTTTAATCGCGAAGCACCACTGGATGATTATTCGGAAACGTTTTCATCACCGGACAGTCATCAGCCCTCGCAGCGAGTTCTCGACGATGAACTGGCTGCCGAAGTGAGACGCGCGATAGCGAGTTTGCCTCCGCTGCAACGCGAGGCACTGGTTCTTTTTGAGTATGAAGATCTTTCACTGGCCGAGATTGGCGACATCGTGGGCGCTGACTCGAACACGGTGAAAGCGCGGCTGTTCCGGGCGCGCGATAAGCTGCGCGCGAGTCTGGGACGATACTTCCGAATTGGCCGCGAAACTGCTACAGTGAGGCGGGCGTAAACGCAGTTATCGTCCGCATAAGGTTTGGACCATGAGTAATTCCGATTCCAGATTCATGCGGGACGAGGAGCTGCGTGTTTTGCTTAATAAGTGGAATGCGCCGGCAGCTCCTGGGTCTTTGGATTCGCGCATCGCCGCTTCATATCGTCAATCGATGAGTTCACTTGATCCCCAGCGGGACAGCGAGGTAGTTAAGATGAAATTTTGTAGTACTTGCCAGGAGCAATTCGCTGATCGATTCAGTTTCTGCCCGGTAGATGGAACGCCGCTGAGCGCGGTTGCGGCCGCGCCGGTTGCGCCTCCGAAAGCGAGCGCGCCGGTCGACGTCGAGTCCTCATACCCGATGTCTGAGACCGTCAACAAGATCACTCCGCAGGCCACCGTTCCTCCAGCGCCGGTTCAATCAGCGCCGGTTGTTCCGATAATCCAGACAGCGTCAGCTCAGCCCGAGAAGGTTTCGGCGCCGATCGCGACGCCGAAGGTTGTGGACGCCGAGCCGGCTATTTGGCCGCCCCATGTGGTGCCGAAAATCACTGTGCCGCTTAGACCCCGCGCAGCCGGTGCCGCTCACCACGAGATGATCGGTGAGTATCACCTCACCATGCTGGCGGACAGAGGTTTGCTCCCGCGATTAGGAGATGCCTTCGCGGAAGTGGGACACAACTATCAGTTGACCTGGCCCGAGTTCAAACGTGATCCGTTTGGCTTCACCAAGCGTTCGATTCAGGGCTACGGCGCGATGGTCGGCAAGTTCTTCTCGAGCCGCGACGTCGTTGTCGCCATGCTGCTCGCGGTCGCCTCGATGTTAGTTCTGGTCGGCGCGATCTTCCTGCTGGATCGTTCAGGTTCTGGTGGCCCTTCGAGGCGCACGATGGTGACAGTCGCCGTCATTGGTTTCCTTGGCCTGATCGGAATCTTCGGCACCTGGCTCGGTAAAGATCGCGGCGCCGCAGTCATGGGCGCGAAACCATCTGATTCGCGAAACGTTCTGTCCGGAATCGTTGCCAGCTTCGCCTTGTTGTTTCTGGTCGTCGGAGGCGCGTTCCTCTGGGACCGTCATCAACAAGCGAAGGCCGCTGAGTTGGCCACGCAGGAAGACCTCGAGCTGACGCAGATGATTTCCGACATCCCGGACAGTCAGCCGACCCCTGATGAAGGCACGGCCGGTATGGCCAAAGGCAACGGCGGCGGCAGCAAGCCGAAACAGGAAAAGGCCGGCGGTGGCGGCGGTGGTGGCCGTGAAGAATCTGAACCAGCATCATTCGGCAAACTGCCGCAGGCTGATTTGAGAATTCCGCAGGTCGTGGCTCCCGATCCGCATCCGCCGGTGATTAAGAATCCGGCGCTGCCGATGCCCGCAACTCTCGATGCTGACCCGGCTTTGTTTCCGCCGGATACTCGCCAGTTGAACTACGGCGATCCGAAATCGAAATCGACGACCCCTTCTTCCGGATCCGGCACCGGCAACGGCATCGGTAGCGGCATAGGTGGCGGCGTTGGCTCGGGCACCGGTGGCGGCTATGGGCCCGGCAACGGTGGCAACACCGGCGGCGGCAACCGTAACGAAGGCGGCGGCGGTCCCGGCGGCGGTGGTGGTGGCGGTCCGGACTACAGCAAGATCTTCAGCGGCAAGGAAGTAACTTCGAAAGCGAAGGTGCTGGAGAAACCTGAGCCGACCTACACTGAAGCTGCTCGCAAGAACCAGATTACCGGCACGGTTACGTTACGCGCGGTCTTCTCGTCAAGCGGCCAGGTGACCAACATTCACGCGGTGTCCGGTTTGCCGGACGGATTGACTGAACGCGCGATTGCGGCGGCGAGGAGCATTCGCTTTGTCCCCGCAACCAAGGACGGTCATCCGGTTTCGATGTGGATGGAGTTGCAGTACAACTTCAATCTCTACTAACACCGGACGTCTTGCTAAGAAGAAAGAGGCGGGCAACGAGCCCGCCTCCTTTTTTTGGAGTGCGGCGGCTTGACGCCGCTTTGGATCGTGTCAGCGTGTTGAATCGGATCAAGTGATTTCTTAACCAGCACAAGGCCGTGCGGATCCAAAGCGCCGTCAAGCCGGCGCACTCCAAAATTAGGCGCTACCGCGTTGCACCACTCGCTTGATCCGTTTCACGCCTTCCTGCAAACGATCCAGCGACGTCGCATATGAAATGCGAATGAATCCATCGGCCCCAAAGCCCGCGCCGTCAGTAACTACCGTCTGTTCCTTCTCGAGCAGTTCGTTCGCGAATTGGGCAGAGGTCTTGACGCTCCCTTTCAAGCATCCACGCACGTCCGGAAACGCGTAGAACGCACCTTCAGGTTTGGCGCAGATGAATCCCGGGACTTCATTCAACGCGTTCAGTAACCATTCGCGTCGCCGCGCGTATTCGGCCAACATCGCGGCCACCGATTCCTGCGGACCGCTCAAGGCTTCGACCGCGGCGGCCTGCGAGATTGAGGTGGCGTTGCTGGTTGAATGCCCCTGCACCTTCAACATGGCTTTGGTCCAATCGCCGTTGGCCAGCGCGTATCCGATTCGCCAGCCCGTCATCGCATAGGTCTTGGAAAACGAGCCGGCGATGCAGAGCCTTTGGCGCAGCTCAGGACGTAAAGACGCGGCGCTGAAAACGGTCGCCGGCGGATAGACGAATCGCAGATAACATTCGTCAGACACGGCATAGATACCTTTTTCCGCGACCACCTCCATGATCTCTTTGAACTCTGCCGGCGGGATGACGCGTCCCGAAGGATTACTCGGCGAGTTGAGGATGATCAGTTTCGTCTTCGGTGTAATCGCCCGGCGCACCATGTCAGCGGTGAGCACGAAACCGTTGTCTTCAGTTTCGATGAATACTGAACGGCCGCCGGCGAACGCGACCATTTCCGGAAACGAAACCCAGAAGGGCTTGGGAATCAAAACCTCATCGTCACGATTGATCAGCGAAACGACCGCATTAAAGATCGCTTGCTTGCCGCCCGTCGTGGCCATCACCTGGTTGCGTTCGTAGATCGCGCTGAAGTCGCGCCGGTACATTTCGATAATAGCCTTCTGTAAATCGCGAATTCCGGCAGTAGGCGTGTACTTGGTTTTGCCCGCCTGCATGGCGGCGAAGGCGGCGTCTTTGATATTTTGCGGCGTGTCGAAGTCGGGTTCGCCCGCGCCCAGATCCACGACATCAACACCCGCGGCCCGCATCGCTTCAGCCGCTTGCATAGCAGCGAGCGTCGAGGAGGCCTTCATCGCGGCAACATTTTCTGAAACCGGGAATCGAGAAAATTCTGGCTTGGTCATCATGTCGTAATTGTGGCTCACTAAAG
>Ga0207686_10000174_pt1 | contig 49218 bp, 47 predicted proteins | sample KBSM24metaG_FD_184396 | JGI IMG/M metagenome (GOLD analysis project Ga0207686, IMG submission 184396) | Miscanthus rhizosphere microbial communities from Kellogg Biological Station, Michigan, USA - KBS M2-4 metaG (SPAdes) (version 2) | ecosystem: Host-associated > Plants > Roots > Rhizosphere >...
CTGCCGTTTGAAAATGCCCTGGTCCAATTCGATCTCACCGGCGCGCAGGTGATGACGCTGCTGAAACAGGTCGTGTCCCACCGTGACGCGCAGGCTGGCGCGCGCATCAAGTACGTAAATGACGCCGACAACAAGCCACAGCTGCAAAGCGTCAAATTGCTGATCGACGGCAAAGAGCAGGATGTCGATCCAAACGCAATCTACAAAGTCATCTGCATCGACTATCTCTGGAAGCGCACCGCCAACGTTCCGTCGGAAACGGAAGGGAATTATTCGGTGCTGGGCCAGGCGAAAAAAATTGAGCCACTGGGCCTGACCATTCGCGACGCGATGATCGATTACGTGAAGCAGGAGACGAAAGCCGGGCGCGATATCAAAGTTAATCTCGATGGCCGGTTCCGGATGAATAGAACCGAAGGTGGAAATCAACCGGAGGTGCAGCGATGATCAACCGGCGAAAGTTTCTGCACACTTCAGTAGTTGGCGGCGCGGCTCTGGCCATCCCCGGCAACCTGTCGCGATTCATTTCGCCGGCAACATGGTCGGCGCTCAGTGAACCTTTGCTCGATGTCGCGGCCGGCGAAACGCTGATCACCATCCTGCACACCAACGACACGCATTCGCAGATCGATCCGATCGACGACACCGACAAAACCTACGGCGGCAAAGGCGGAGTCGCGCGGCGCGCCACGCTGGTCAAACGCATACGCAAAGAGAATCCCAACACCTTGATGGTCGATGCGGGCGACGTATTTCAAGGCACGCCGTACTTCAATTTTTACAAGGGCGAAGTCGAATATAAGGCGATGTCGCTGATCGGTTACGACGTCGTGACGCTCGGCAATCACGATTTTGATAACGGCGTCGATGCGTTGGTGGCCGCGATGAAATTCGCCAAGTTCGATTTTGTCTCGACTAACTACGACGTGCGCGGCACGGCTTTGGAAGCCCGCGTCAAGCCTTATGCGGTGCGCACGTTTGGTGATGTGCGGGTCGGACTTTTCGGCCTGGGCGTGAGTCCTGACAACTTGATAACGCCCGACAATTTCAAAGGCGTGAAATATCTTGACCCGGTGCGGATGGCGCGCGGAGTGGTGCGGCTGCTGCGCGAACAGGAGAAGTGTCATCTGGTCGTGGGCATGTCACATCTCGGCTATTACGCCAATCCGCGGAACACTGAGATCGGCGACTCGCAGGTCGCGGCGCAGGTCAGCGGCATTGACTTCATTGCCAGCGGCCACACGCATACGTTCATGCAGAAACCTGTGGTCCAAAAGAACCCGGACGGCAAAGACACGATCATCTTTCAGGTCGGCAAGAGCGGCATCTATGTCGGCCGCGTCGACTTCAAAATGAAAGGCGGACAGGTCGTAGCATCCGCCGGAAGATTGTTGGACCTGCGCGACGAATCGCTGGCGTAACAGCACAGACTTGAGTCTGTGCTCACAAGCGAAAAGCGTCACAGACTGAAGTCTGTGCTACTCCAAAAAATGCCTGACGATGCTACCAGAGACCGAGTCCGCGCGCTGGTACGCGATGTTTTGAGTAAGACGCTGCCAGAGCCCTCGGCTCCAACTCCGCCTCAATCACAGCAGACGCTCGCGAATCCGCCGGCCAAGCCCGCCAACGTAAACGTCACGCGCGACGAATCAGCGAAACTCGTAATTACTGAAGACGATGTCCGCGGACTCGAGCGCGGCGCGGTGTTGCGTATCGCTGAAGCTGCGCGACTGACGCCGTTGGCAGCCGACATCGTTAACGAGCGCGGCATTGAGATCGTGCGGCGTGTTCCGCGCAGTGGATCGAATCAGCACAAGACCATCGCAGTCGGCGCGGACCATGGCGGATTTGCGATGAAGGAAGAATTGAAAAGCTTTCTCGCCCGGCTCGGTCATCGGGTCAACGATTTCGGCACGAACTCTGAAAGCGCGGTTGATTATCCTGATTTCGCGCACGCCGTCGCGCGCGCGGTCGCCGACCACACTGCCGACGTGGGCATTGTGATCGACGGCGCCGGAGTGGGATCGGCAATGACCGCCAACAAGGTTCCCGGCGTCCGGGCCGCGGCCTGTTATTCAGTCGAAGTCGCGAAGAATTCCCGCGAGCACAACGGCGCCAACGTGCTGACGCTCGGCAGCAAGACAATCACCAACGATCAGATGCGCGACATCGTCCAGGCCTGGCTGGCGACCGATCTAACCGAGGATCGCCATCGCAAACGCGTCGGCAAGATTGAAGCGATCGAACGGCAATATCAGCGTTGAGCATCGCGTGCTAGAATATTTTCGTCATCATGCCCTATTCAACCAACGGTGATTTCGAGCAACTCGTCGAGCAGATTACCGACGTAATCTACGCGCGCCTGAACGGCCATGCGGATGACCAGGCGAAGATGTGTGGCTGCACGTCTGAGTGTTTTCATCGTTGTCCGGAACGCATGCATCGCGTGGTTGATGCGGGCGCGGCCCGTATCGGTTTGGTGTTGGGCCAGACTGGTTCGGCGCGCGACTGGGCCAGCTTGATCGATCACACTTTGCTCAAACCCGATGCCTCACAAACTGAAATCAAGCATCTTTGTGAAGAAGCGGCGCAGTATCACTTCGCGTCTGTTTGCGTGAATCCAACCTGGGTGCGCGCCTGCGCTTGTCACCTGCAAGGCAGTGGCGTCCCGGTCTGCACGGTTATCGGTTTTCCGCTGGGCGCGACCTTGCCGGATGTGAAGGCTTACGAAGCGCGGCGCGCGATCATGGACGGCGCGCGCGAAGTCGACATGGTCATCAATGTCGGCGCGTTGAAGAGCGGCGACGATTGCCTCGTCGAACATGACATCCGGTCCGTCGTGGAAGTGGCCCACGAACACGACGTCACCTGCAAGGTCATCATTGAAACAGCATTGCTGACCGACGATGAAAAAGTGCGCGCCTGTCAGGCGGCGAAGAGCGCCGGCGCAGATTTCGTGAAGACGTCGACGGGGTTTGCAAAAGGCGGCGCCACGGTCGCTGACATTGCCCTGATGCGCCGCACAGTGGGCGCCGACCTCGGTGTCAAAGCGTCGGGCGGCGTCAAAAGCATGGCGGACGCAAGGGCCATGGTCGAAGCGGGCGCGACCCGCATCGGCGCCAGCGTCGGGGTCAAGATTGCGCAGGAAGCCGCGGGTGTGAAAAGCAACGGTCGCGGCGCGGTGGCCTACTAACTGAGAGCATTCAAAATTGAAAAGTGAAAAATGCAAATCGCAAATTGTGCTTACACCCTGGGCCGCTGAAGTCGCTTGAGCAACGCCGCAAACTCAAAAAGTCCCAATTTGCAGTTTTCATTTTCCAAGTTTCAATTTGCGCCGCTCTTTTCCTTCTTGGTACTCCCAGCAAGGGCCAGAAACCCCAGCCCACGCCGCCTCCGCTGCCGCCGGATCAGGACGTTGATGTAATCCGCACCGAAACCAATCTCACCAATCTGCTGTTCACCGCGACCGACAAGAACAATCGCTACATCACCGATCTGCAACAGGTTGATATCCGCATACTCGAAGACGGTGCGCCGCAATCGATATTCACTTTTCAGCGCGAGACTGATCGTCCGCTGGCCATCGCTTTTGTGATCGACGTCAGTATCTCTGAAGAGCGCACGCTGCCGGACGAGAAAGCAGCGGCGCGGACGTTCATCGAAAAAGTTATCCGGTCGGATCGGGACCAGGCCGCGGTCATCCCCTTTGAAGGTTACGCGCACATCGAACAAGGACTGACGCGCGACATGATCGCCATCTATCGCGCCCTCGATGGGGTCGAGGTGGCCTTTCCTACTTACACCGGCTCCGCGCCTGCGCTGGGCGCAACCATGTCGGGTCCGGGCACCGTGGGTCCGCCCAACGAAGGCACGACTGCAATTTGGGAGTCGATCATCGTGGCTTGCCGCAACGTGTTGGCTCGTAGTTACACGCAGCGCCGCCGGGCAATTATTCTATTAACTGACGGCAATGACACCAGCAGCCGGGTAACGCGGTCGACGGCAATCGATCAGTCAATCCAGGCAGACACGGTGATTTACGCGATCGGCATCGGTGACCGAAGTAGGGACGGCATCGACAAGAAGCATTTGGACGACATCACCGAAAAGACCGGCGGGCGCGCGTTTTATCCAAAGAAGAGCGCGGATCTCACCAAAGCATTTCAAGAGATCGAACAGGAGTTGCGTTCGCAGTATTTGATCGCGTACAGCTCGACCAACAAATCGACAGACGGAAAGTTCCGCTCGATGAAGATTGAAGTAACCAATCCCGCGCTCGCGAAAGAAAAGTTAAGTCTTCGTTATCGCCCCGGGTATTTTGCCAAGAAGAATTAGTGAAGCGCTGTGTCATTACCGTGAGCGGTAGCGACCGGATCGATGATGCCCAGCGGGGTTAACGAATTTGTTTTAGGTTTCGGTTCTAATGAGAGATGACTTTTGATCCGGTCGCTACCGCTCGCGGTTCTTACACGGCTCGCGATGAGACGCCATGATTAAAACAACCATCACAATTTCCCGGCAGATGGGCTCGGGCGGTTCATACGTCGGTCAACTGATCGCCAAGCGGCTGGGACTGAAATATATCGACCGCGAAGTGCTGCACCTCGCCGCCAAAGAGTTTGGCTGCGACGAAGAGACGATTGCCGCGCGGTCCGAGAGGGTCAGTTCCTTTTGGGAGCGGGTACTGGGCGGGCTTTCGTTCGGCGCACCCGAAGCGGCTTACAATCCGCCGCCGCTCGGCAACTTTTCCGATCGCGAACTGTTTGAGAAGCAGACCCAGATTCTAAAGCGCATCGCCAGTCAGGAAGATTGTGTGGTCGTCGGTTGGGCCGGAGTTTTTATGCTGCCGCGGCACCGTGGCATGTTCAGCGTCTTCTGTCATGCGCCGAAGAGTTTCCGGATCAAGCGCATCATGAATGTTTACCAGAACCTGAACGAAGAAAGAGCGCGCGGCTTAATTGCCGAATCGGATCGCACCCGTGAAATCTATTTCAATGAGATGACCGGACACGACTGGATGTGCGCGAAGAATTACAACCTCTCGATCGACACCAGCCTGCAATCACTGGAAGAGATCGCGGATCTGATCATTTCTTTATCGCAGCGGCAGCGCGGCGCGGCAACGGCGGCTGCGTAATCTGAGGCGGAAAACTATTTGTCATTTGCCATTTGTTGTTTGCTCAGCGCGGTTCTATATCGAACCAGCGGTTAATGACAAATAGTTTTTATTTCTGATCCAGCCGTTCCTTCGCCTGCGCGATCATCCAACGCACTCTAATCAGATCGTCAATCGACAGATACAATCGCTCGCGCTCGAAGAACCCGGCTTCGATCGCCGCAGCCACGACGTTGTTCTCTAATTGCCTGAAAACGATTACTTCAAAGTCGCCCTTGGTGCGATAACGAACTTCGAAATGAGAGAGACGCGTGACGGATTCACTGGCCTTGGACGCGGAGTCCATGGCCTTCAGCAATGCGTCGATTTCCTCATAATCGATCAATGAACGAAATTCCACTGCCGGTGCTGCTCCTGCGCCTGGTGCTGCGTTATTAACCAGCAGCATAATCGCCGCGCCGGACGCGGTCTCTCCGGTTGCTGAGTCGCGTATCTCAGTCGCTTCGACGCGTGCCACTCCGTTTTGACCGCGGACCGTGCCAATCACGTGACGGCCTTTGACGAGCAGCGTCTCGAACCGGCCGTCGAAATCTTCGAGTTTGTTTCGAGGTTCGTAGAATTGTGGACCGCGCGGTAACGGCAAACGTTCGCGACGCCCCTGGGCCTGAGTTGAAATCGAGACTACCACCACCACGAGCAACAGGATTAGAGACCGACTGGGGTTCATGAGACACGACTCCTTCGTTTTTAAATAATGAAAATGGTTCGGGAGAGTTTTGCTGGAGATTCTAACTTACGACCAGAGGTTTCGTTCCAAAAATTGATGGCAATCAACTGAGCGGCGAGACAGTAAAGTGGAACGCAAAGGCAGGCAACGATCATAGTTTTGATGTTCCGGCGTAGAGAGTTCGCTGGCTGGAAACCCCATCGCCGCCCGTTCACTCGCCGGGTGATTTCGGATACCATACGCGCGCTTCGCGTATTCGAAACAATCGGAGACCCGCATGAAAGCACTTCGCAAATCGATTTTCATAGTTGGCTTGATTGCCGCCATCGCCGGCGCAGCCCTGGCCCAGACGCCTCGTGGCGTTACGCCTGAAGATTATTTGGCATTTGAATTCATCAGCGACCCGAACCTTTCGCCCGACGGCAAGTTGGTCGCTTACGTCGTAACGAAAATCGATCGCGCGCAGAACCGGCGCAACTCATCGATTTGGATGGTCGCCACGGACGGCAGTCACGCGCCCTGGCAATTCACGACTGCGCCGCAAACGTCGAACTCACCTCGTTGGAGCCCGGACGGAAAGTCGCTCACATTTCTTTCTTCGCGGCCGGAACCGGGCGCGGGGGTGAATGCCGAGCCGCGAACCCAGGTTTACTCGTTGTCGCTCAGCGGCGGCGAAGCGAAACGGTTGACGAACATCAAAAACGGCGTCACCCAGTTTCGCTGGTCGCCGGACGGAACACGTCTGGTCGTCGTGAGTCGTCTGGGTCCCAGCGACTCGCGCACCGGCGATGCCAAAGATCGCAGCGACGTCCGCCACTACAAGAACACATCTTACAAATTCAACGACTCGGGATGGTTTGACGACCGGCGCACGCACTTTTGGATCGTCGACCTGAAGTCCGGCGAGGCGAAGCAAATCACGAAAGGCGACGAGTGGAACGACAGCGATCCGCAGTGGTCGCCGGACGGCAAACGGATCGCTTTTGTTTCCAACCGCACCGGCAAAGAGTACGACGAGAATCGGAACACGGACGTTTGGGTAATCAACGCTGACGGCACCGGAACGTTAACGAAGATTTCCGATCACGATGAAGCTGACAATCAACCTCGCTGGTCGCCGGACGGCAAAATGATCGCTTTTAGCGGCGAAGTTCATGATCGCGATCATCCGAAGATCTGGCTCGCTCCCGCGACGGGCGGCGTGACCTCGACGCTCGCGGCGAACGGGCTCGATTTAATTCCCGGCCAACTCGAATGGTCGGACGACGGCAAATCGATTTACTTCGAGACGGGCGTGAAGGGCGAGTTGCATCTCTTCCGTGTCGATGTTCCTTCGAAGGCAGTGACTCAGGTGACCACGGGTGGACGCGCGGTGCGCAATGTCGATTTCAACTTCTCGAGCGGCAAGATGGTCTATCTCGCGAATGACTTCAAACACCTCGACGATCTCTACGTTGCGGATCTCGATGGCAAGCATGAGCGTAAGCTCACAAGCCTGAACGAATCGCTTTGGAAGCAACTGAAGTTCGCCGACGTTGAGCGGTTCACTTACAAGAGCGCGGATAACTGGGACGTTGACGGGTTCTTTGTGAAGCCGGTTGATTGGCAGGAAGGCAGGAAATATCCGCTGGTTCTCAGCATTCACGGTGGACCGGCCGGGCAGTACGGCGTCGATTGGTATCACGAGTTTCAGGTTTACGCGGCGAAGGGTTACGCGGTGCTGTTCACGAATCCGCGCGGCTCGACCGGTTATGGCCAGAAATTCGAGCGTGGCATTTTTGGTGAATGGGGCGGCAAAGATTATCTCGACATCATGAACGGTCTGGATGTGGCGCTGAAGAAATATCCCTGGATCGATCAGGATCGCATGGGCGTCACCGGCGGCAGCTATGGCGGCTTCATGACCAACTGGATCGTCGGCCATACAGATCGTTTCAAGGCCGCGGTCACTTTGCGGAGTCTTTCAAATTTCATTTCGGATGATGGGACGCGCGACGGCGCCTACGGGCACTCTTCGGATTTTGGCGGCGACATTTTTCAGAAGATGGATTTGTACTGGGACCGCTCGCCTTTGAAATATGTAAGCAAGGTGAAGACGCCGACGCTGATCCTTCATTCGGACAACGACTTTCGCGTGCCTATCGAGCAGGGCGAGCAATGGTTCCGCGCGCTCAAACATTTCGGTGTGACTACCGAGATCGTTTTCTTTCCCCGCGAGAACCATAACCTCACGCGCACCGGCGAGCCGAAGCATCTGGTGGAGAGTTTGAACTGGCAACTCTATTGGTTCGATCGTTTCCTGAACGGCAATGCGAACGCGGTTCCGCCGGATCAGAAGTAGGGACTCAAAAGTTTGCAGACGCGGAAGTGAAAGCCATGAAAGCGTGCTTGACCGTCGTGTTGGTTCTGGCCATCAGCGCAGCGGCTGTGGGCCAACGCCAATCTGACGAAACAAAGCGTCAGGACTCTCTCACAATCCATGGGTTTGAAAGGCGCGGCGGGTTCGTAAACTTCGTCAGCGGCGACGGCCGTTGTCTCTGCGCGGCGGAGCCTAACGCGGACTCGAAACGTCCGCTGACAACCGGCGATACGATCGAGCTGGACGACGGCCGCGCGGAATTGGTCCTGATTCCCGGTTATTACCTGCGTCTGTCCGATCACACGACCGCGCATCTGTTGGATCTCTCACCCGACAACCTGAAAATTGAAGTCACAAAAGGATCGGCCATTATTGAAATCCCGATCGAAGACGAAGTGCAATTGGCGCCTCAGTATCAGGAACTCAAGGATCGATTCTTTAGCATCGTGAACGTGATAATGCCGGGCGGTGAATACGCAATTTTCAGGGCCGGAGGTTATCGCTTCGACGTGAGGTCCAATCGCGAGTCGCACGTACGCGTCCTGAAAGGCGCCCTGGCGGTCAGCGGACACATTCTAAAAGAGGGCGGCGCCGCGGTATTGGCGGGCGCAGTCAGTCGCGATGCGAACGACAAGAACGTCGAAGATGCGTTTGATAAATGGAGCCGCGAGCGCGCGGCAACTTTGGTTCAGGCCAACAAGTCGCTGAAAAGCAGCGAATGGTACAAGCAGATGGAAGAAGGTCATGGATATATCGATGTGCTTGACGACAAGCACGCGGCCGGCGGCGGGCGGGTGATCTCAGCGCGCAATAGCGTGGCCGGGTTTGTCGAGCCTGGCGTGTCGATTAAAAGCGGCGAAGGTGATTGGCGCGAGTTGAAGTCCGACGCCCAACTGGCAGACGGAGACCGCCTGCGGACCGCGCCACTCGCTCGCGCCGAGATTCGTCCCTATCCGGATTTTGATTTCTATTTGAGCGGAAACAGTGAGATCACTTATCGCGTGAACGGAGACGATATCGTCTCGATCGATGTAATCAGAGGGTCAGCGGCCCTCTTCGTATCGGAAACCCGGGTGAAGCGAGCCGAAAGAAATGCACTTACCGTATCGGCGAACAAGACCGAGTACACGATCAAATCGGCCGGCTATTATCGCTTGAATGTTTTTTCGAGCAACGAATCGGAAATGCTCGTGTACTCGGGTTCGGTCATGGCCAACGGCGAAATCGGTTCGGGCAAGCGAGTCGTCGTGCGGAACCAGAGCCGCGTGACTGCGTCGCTCGACAAGGAAAGCCGTGACAGCTTCGATATCTGGAGCGACCGCCGAAACGCGCGGACCGTGCTCACTCCGCGGAAATGGTGGTACGCAGGACTGTGGTTTCTTAATCCCGAGACGAGCGAATATACCTTCGTGCCCGGTGGCCGGGTTTGCAAGTCTCCGTACGGCGGATCTTATTCGACCAGTTATTTGCTTAATCGCACGACGCAGCGAATCAGATCACCTGACAATGTCACGCCCCTATTGCCTGACCGCAGGATCATCAAAGTTCCCTAGCAATCAAAGGCTCGCCTGATGCGTCAGCGTCGGGCCGCCGGTGAGTCAGTTCGGGCGGCACGGGCGGCGGCGGACTGGCGACCACAGTCTCCAAAGCCGCGTCAACAATTTCGTTGATGCGGGTTACGGTTTTCAAATTGAGTTCGCTGCGCACGTCTTCGGGAATATCTTCGAGGTCGGCTTCGTTGCGCGCCGGCAAGATGATGCGGCGAATTCCCGCGCGATGAGCAGCCAGGACTTTTTCTTTGATGCCCCCCACGGGAAACACCAATCCTGAAAGAGTGATCTCGCCGGTCATCGAGGTGTCTGATCGCACGCGGCGGCCAGTGTAGAGCGAGGCCAGCGCCGCGGTGATGGTGACACCGGCGCTTGGGCCATCCTTCGGAATTGCGCCGGCCGGCACGTGCAGGTGCACCCCGTAGTTTTTGAACATGGAAGGGTCGATGCCGAAATCCTGCGCGTGTGACCAGAGATACGACTGCGCCGCGCGCGCCGATTCCTGCATGACTTCGCCGAGTTGGCCGGTGATGGTGAAACCGTGACCACCCGGAAGCAGGTTCGCTTCGATGAAAAGAATCTCGCCGCCCATCTCAGTCCAGGCCATCCCGGTGGCCACGCCGGCCGGCAACTCTTTGCGCGCCTCTTCGAGATAGAAGCGTGGCGCGCCGAGATATTCTTTGATGTCACCGTCGCCGACCGTAATCTTTTCGGTCCCGCCGCGGGCAATCTTTAAAGCGACTTTGCGCGCCACCCTTCCGATATTTCGCTCGAGCTGCCGCACGCCGGCTTCACGCGTGTAATGCGCGGTGATTTCCTTGATGCCACCGTCAGCGATTTCCAGTTGTTCCCCGGTCAAGCCGTTCTCGCGAATCTGTCGCGGCACCAGGTAACGCTTCGCGATTTCCAGCTTCTCGCGATCGCTGTAGCCGGCCAGTTGAATTATCTCCATCCGATCACGCAACGGCGGCGGGATTGGTCCCAGCTGGTTCGCCGTGGCGATGAAGAACACGCGGGAAAGATCGAACGGCAAATCGAGATAATGATCGGTGAAGGTATTGTTCTGTTCCGGATCGAGAATCTCGAGCAACGCCGCCGCCGGGTCACCGCGATAGTCGGCGCCGAGCTTATCGATCTCGTCCAGCATCATTACCGGATTATTCACCCCGGCGCGGCGAATCGATTGAATGATGCGGCCCGGCATGGCGCCGACGTAAGTCCGGCGATGCCCGCGCAGTTCGGCTTCGTCACGCACGCCGCCGAGACTGAGCCTTTCGAAATGACGGCCCATCGCGCGCGCAATCGAACGGCCGAGCGAAGTTTTGCCGACGCCGGGCGCGCCCACCAGGCAAAGAATCGGGCTCTTGGCGTCCGGACGTAATTTGATGACCGCGAGGAATTCGAGAATCCGTTCTTTTATGTCCTGAATGTTGTAGTGATCTTCGTCGAGCACCCGCTGGGCTTCATTGAGGTCGAGGCGATCTTCCGAAGTCTTCCGCCACGGCAGTTCCAGAATGAAATCCAGGTAAGTGCGAATGACGTGATAGTCCGGCGCCATGGCCGGCAGCTTCTGCATGCGATTCAACTCGCGCTCGGCTTCCTTGCGAACATCGTCGGGCAGGTCGGCACTTGCCAGCCGCTCGCGCAACTGCGTCGCCTCTGCCTGCTCGCCGCCCTCGTCCTCGCCCAGCTCTTTCTGAATCGCTTTCATCTGCTGGCGCAGGACGTATTCGCGTTGCGCCTTGTCCATTTCGGTCTGCGCTTCGGTGGCGATCTTTGAGCGCAGCCGGATGATCTCGACCTCGCGCGCCAGAAAGTCATGTGACAGATGCACCAGGTCGTCGACGCTGCTCGCTTCCAGCATCTGCTGCTCTTTCTCGACGCCCAGACTGAGAATCGATCCGAGAAAGTAAGCGAGACGAACCGGATCATCGGCGCCGAGGACCATCAGCCGCACCTCGGGCGGGACCTGCGGCAGATAAGCCAGCGCCTGCTGAATCAGCGACTGCACATTACGCTTGGTCGCTTCAACTTTTTCCTTGTCCTGGACCTGAAGTTCCGGCAGCACCCGCACACGGCCGCGCAGATGCGGCTCTGATTGCTCCCACGCGATCAACTGCACGCGATCGATGCCTTGCACGATCAGATGCAAAGTGTCTTCGGCGCGCTCCATCCGCTTGATCTGGACCAACGTGCCGATCTCGTAGAGGTCGTCGGACTTCGCATCGCCGTCGCCGGCGCGTTCCGGCCGGACGCTGAAGCAAGCGATCAATTTTTCTTCGCTGGACAGCGCCGACTCGACTGCGGCCATCGACCCGGGACGACCGACCGACAAAGGCACCATCGTCTCGGGAAACAGGGTCGTGTTCTGCAACGGCAGAACCGGAATGACGAAAGGCACGCCCTCTGGTTTTTTAACCGGACCGTTCTCCGGTGGTTGATTCGGATTTTCTTCTGCCATGGATTAATGAAATGAAATGCTTTATCTGCGCGCCGCTCTCGCCTGCTCCTGCTCTTCACGCAGATGCAGAATCAAAAGCCCATCGTGATAATCACGTTCGACGGCGGCATGTTCTATCGAGCGGGGGAACTTAATCATCTTTTCAAACCGGCTGTAAGTTATTTCCAGCTGATAATGCGAGACACCTTCGCCGCAAGTGCCGTCGCGACGCGATCCGCTGATCCGCAGTAAGTCGCCGTCGATGATCACGTCAACGTCGTGCGGTTGGACGCCGGCCAGATCGACCTTGACGATCCAGCCGTCCCGGCTGCGATAGACATCTGCCGCGGGACACCACAAGCGACCCGAAGGCCGGCGGTGGCGGTCATCACGAATCAAACGGAAATAACGATCAAGCGATTCGCCGGACATTTCAATGGCTCCGTCTCCAATTCATCCGAGGGAATATTTCAGGGGTCTTGAAAACGATTATAGAGGTTTCGCGGACGGATGTCAGTTTCAGCCTGCGGGAAAGGTAGTGTCCCAAATTCTTTTAGAGGCGGGCGTCGCCGCGGAATGAGAGGCGTCAACTGTGTCAGAACCGCGAGCGATAGCGACCGGATCAGGAAGTACCGCTGGGTTTCTGAAGGTCCCTCTTGATCCGGTCGCTACCGCTCGCGGTTCTGACACAATGCCGATATTTGATTAGCCAGGCATGTTATTGCCCAAACAGGTCACTACCTGCGGGAAAAGAACAATCCGCAGATTACGCAGATTACACAGATAAGAAAGGCCACAGAGAAACTCAAAAGCAGCCGAGGCGCCACGACTCGCGTTGGTGGCAATGATTATTCTGACTGTGCGCGCGGTGGCCGGCTTCAGGAATTCCGGAATAACGCCAAAGCAACTGGGTTTTAGTGAGATTGGGTTTGGCGCCATCACAGTGCTGGCAGTTGTCTTCGGAAATTTACTTGGCTGGTAGGACCCGCCAGGAGTTATTTGGTGCTCTGCGAATCAATGCGAAATACAACCGGAGCCAATTCGCGTTCCTTGAATCCGCCGACCACGTCGCGCAACTCGACCTCCGTGACGGTGGACCTGGACACGACCACGGCGAAACAGTAGGCGGCCATATCCATTGTGCCGCCTCCGGTCAGAGCTTTACCCCGAATCTGACAGACGAGTTTGTGATCGACCAGGGTTGGCGTTTCGAAAGTCACGCGCACAGAGCCTGAGCCCTCAGTGTGTCTAAGCAACACCAGGGCTTCGCGGGAGAAATCGATGTTGGCATTTCGCAGAGCGTCTACAAATGCCGCGCGACTGTTCCACCCGCTCTGCCGCGACGTACCGGCGATGAATGAATCAAAGTCCGCTTTCGTATTGAGCGCGATCGATTCGAAATTGCCGTAGCCGTGTTCCCGGTTGGGGATGGGAACTATGCGGAAAGGCTGAGGCGCCTGGGCAGCCGCGTGCAGAAACAACGTCAACAAAAGCGATGAGAGAAGCAACTTCATATACTTCAGTGCTGACGTTCATGAAAATGTGATTCAGAGCGACGTTAACTGACTCGCCCGAAATCATCCTGCAAGCGCACGATGTCGTCCTCACCGAGGTATTTGCCGCGCTGCACTTCGATGAAGACCAGTAGTTCGTCGCCGGGATTTTCCACGCGGTGCGCCATGCCGATGGCGATATCAACAGCCTCGCCCGACTTTACTTCAATGTCGCGATCGTCGAGCGTCACCTTCGCCGTGCCTTGCACGACCACCCAATGCTCGGCGCGTTGCGCATGCTTCTGGTAGCTCAGCCGTTTGCCGGGCAACACTTCGATGCGTTTGACTTTGAAGTCGTCGCCTTCATCAAGCACGGTGAAAGTGCCCCACGGACGGCGATCGAATTTTGGTGAGTTGTCGATGGCTTGAGCTTCCATGAATCAGGTCCGTTATTTTCTTGGAGGAACCGACCCGCTGATTTTCTTGCGCGTCGTTTCGCCGGTATGCAGCACCGGAATGCCCGAGTCGACTTCCGCATGAGGCCGCGGAATCACATGCGTGCTTAAAACTTCGCCGACTCTTCGCCCGGCCGCCGCGCCGGCATCAACCGCAGCCTTGACTGCGCCAACTTCGCCGCGGACGATCGCGGTCACCAGGCCGGCGTCGATCTTCTCCCAGCCGACGAGCTTCACGTTCGCGGATTTCACCGCCGCGTCGGCCGCTTCAATCATCGCGACCAGGCCGCGACACTCAATCATTCCCAGTGCTTCATGTTCCATAGGTTTTCAATCCAGATTAGGCTGGCGCCCGATTGTACACCTTCTTATATTCCTGGTTCGACTGCGTGACCGGCACAGCGTTGACGCGGTCCGGAGCGTCGCGGGGCGGAATGACGATTATTTTCTTTGTCAGAGTCTGTCCGTCCTTCGACAATTTCCACTCTTCGATGACGTTCACATTACGCGCGCCGGTGAACCCGATGCTGCCACCGCCGACGTAGTGAATCACCAGCTTGTCGCCGTCCCACTTTGTTTTGGACTGGACCGAACCCCCGCTCCGCTGACTTTTGAAAGTCTCACCGCGCCCGTCAGTGTAGTGGACCACCGGGATCGCGACCGATCCCAACTTACTGGTGATTTTAATCTCGGGATCGTTGTGCTCAATCGTGATCGAATTTTCGGAATCCTCCATAAAATTGTTCGTCTTCTCGCTTTTGGCGGAATCGACAATCCATGAGCCCGACAGGTTTGGCTTGGGTTTGTTCTGCGCCGCACCCAGGGCCGAGCAGAACATGATTAAGCAGGTGATGGCGACTGTTTTGTACATAGACATCGATAACGAATTAGCAGCCGGTCTCGTAGCGTCTTTCACTCGGCTCATTCGTTCATTTTGAAATCAGCTTGTAGACCAACTTGAAGTCAGCCCCGCTGCGGGCGGCGAAAGCAACATTAGCCGGCACATTTCTGCCGGGGTCAGTCCTGGTGGTTATGGTTAAAGTCCGGCCGTCGGCGGAGAGTGACAATTCCTTACTGATTACAAATTCAATGATCGCAGTGCCGGCGTGAGATCGGCTGATCGATCGCGTAACGATCTTGTTCTTATTCCACGTCGTCTGCGACGCGGTATCGAGGGGCTTGGTCTCACCCGTGTTGGTCGTTATCCAATCTGTCGTTGGATTTGCTTCGCCTCGACCGTCAGTATGATAAGTCAGGTCTCGCACTTCGGGCACGCTCTGGACGACGACTTTGCGCCGAATTACCAAATCCGGATCGTGATGAGTAATCGTGATCCGTTCGGGTGGGCCTTTCTTCGATTTGGCAACGCTGCTGCGTCCCGCATCTAACTCCCAGACACCGCTAAAATCGGGTTTGGCGATAGGGGCAGACTGACCAGGCGAATTGGCAGTAAAGCTAATGAGACACATCAGCAGGAGTAGCGCTTTCATATTTCACCCGTCTAGTTCCTTAAAGACTGCGCCGGGTTGCCGGGATTCTATCTTGATATTCCTGATTCGACTGAGTGACCGGTTCATTGTGAAACCGGTTTGTAGACAGTCTTAACGTCAGCGCCATTGCCGACTGCGACCAAAGGGTGCGCGGAAATCTGCAGCGGGGCTATGCTCGTGTTTCTCGTCAGTGTCCTGCCGTCTTTCGACAGTCGAAATTCCATCTTGATATCAGCTTCCACTACTGCCCGGCCGGCATAAACGCGGTTCGCGAAGTGAATCACAATCTTATCTTTGTTCCAAGTCGTCTCTGACACGACGTCTGGTGGCTGGGAAGAATCGGAGCCAGGGATTGAAATCAGCCACATCAGCGGCGGATTCTTTTCGCCCCGCCCGTCGGTGTAATAAGTCGTATCGCGTTCTTCGGTCGTGCCATCGACGCTGATCGTCCGGCGAATGATCAGTTCCGGGTCGTAGTACGTAATCTTAATCTGTTCCGGCGAACCCTTTTTTGATTTCGTGGTGACATCCACCCAGGTGCCGGTCATATCAGGTTTGGGTTTGTTCGACTGGCCAAAACAGATCGCGACACAAGCAATCAGACAAATCGGCAGGAGTAATACTTTCATCGTGCACCTTCCCTAGTTTCTTAAAGACTGCACCGGGGCGGGGATTCTACCACCGCGACGAATAAATTCGGCAGATGAGAACCGGTTGACCTGCATGATGGGCGCGCTGCCCAACAGCCCTCCAAATTCAACCATCTCGCCGACATCTCGTCCGGGTACCGGTATGATGCGCACTGCGGTCGTCTTGTTGTTCATCACGCCCACGGCCATTTCATCAGCGATGATTGCCGCGATCGTTTCCGCCGATGTCGATCCCGGCACCGCCACCATGTCGATGCCGACCGAACACACGCTGGTCCAGGCTTCAAGCTTTTCGATATTGAGGGCGCCGAGCTGCGCCGCTTCGATCATGCCGGCGTCTTCCGAGACGGGAATGAATGCGCCGCTCATGCCGCCGACCGAATTGCTGGCCATCGCGCCGCCTTTTTTCACCGCGTCCGTGAGCAGAGCGAGCGCGGCAGTCGTGCCATGCGTGCCCGCGCGTTCGAACCCCATCGCTTCGATAATGTTCGCGACCGAATCGCCCGGCACCGGCGTCGGCGCCAGGGACAAATCGATGATGCCAAAGGGAATGTCCAGGCGGCGCGCAGCCTCGCGGCCAATCAATTCGCCCGCACGCGCCAGTTTGAAAGAAAGCTTCTTGATCAATTCCGCCAGCTCGTGCAGCGGGAGATCCTTCGCGGCGTGTTGCAGGGCGTGATTCACCACGCCCGGGCCGGACACGCCGACATTCAATACGGCTTCCGGTTCGCCGACACCATGAAAAGCGCCGGCCATAAATGGATTGTCTTCGACGGCGTTGGCAAAGCAGACGAACTTGGCGCAAGCCAGACCGCCGCGATCGCGCGTTCGTTCGGCGGCGTCCTTGATCAGTCTGCCGACCCGCGCAACTGCGTCCATGTTGATGCCGGCCCGCGTCGTCGCGGCATTGACCGATCCACACAGACGCTCAGTCGCAGAGAGGGCTTCGGGAATCGAATCGAGAAAGTTACTTTCGTTTCTGGTAAAGCCTTTCGGTACCAGCGCGGAATATCCGCCGACAAAATCTACGCCGACCACGGCGGCCGATTGATCGATTGCCTTGCCGAGATCGACGGGATTGCCACGCGCGCCTTCGGTCAGCATCGAAACGGGCGTGACGGCGATCCGCTTATTGGCGACACGGATGCCCATCTCGTCGCCAATCTCGTTGACCGTGCTCACCAGCCGAGCGGCCGTTCGTTCGATCTTCTCGCGTACGCGTTGCGCCGTCGTCTCGATCGAATCAGTGGCGCAATCGCGCAGACTCAACCCGAGCGTCACTGTGCGAATGTCGAGATGCTCCATCTCGGTCATGCGCACGGTTTGTAGGATTTCGGCCTGGGTGTATTCCATGAAAGGTTTCAAGTTGCAGGTTTCAAGTTTCAAGTCATCGCCAACGTGAAACCTTAAAATTGAAACCTGAAACCAAGTATCATCCCATCACTTTGCTCAGCACGAGCAGGATCACAAACAACAAAAAGAGTCCCAGAGCGACGAGGACAAAACGCAGGCTCGGATCGTAACTGGCTTCTTCGAGCACGACACTCGAGACGTGTTGAATTTTTTCCACGCGTTTGACGTTGTCTTCGATCGCGCCGCGAGTCCTTTGAGAAGCGCGCTGCAGCGTTTCGCGCGTGCGTTCGCGCGCAGTAGCGCGTTCCTCACGGTCGTGACCCGGCGCTTTCTCGACTTTGGCGGAGGCATCGGTTGGTAGCTGATCGCTGTGACCGGCGCTCGACGACGACGCAGACGCTGCCACGGCCGATTCGTCCGCGGCCGGCGATTGCAACTCGTCCCCGTCCGACTCATCCATACCGGCAAGTGGCTTTCCGCATTCAGGGCAGAACAAAACGCCCTCGCCAAAATCGCGAGTCGACGCGCCACAAGCAGGACAACGATGTGAAATTTCAGGCATAAAAAGACGTTGATGGGTGATAAGTCATTAGTGATAAGAAATTCCGTTTCGGCTCATCCTATCACCTGCCTATCACTAGATTCTGTGCATGGCATTGAACAAATCTTCGCGCTGCGCATAGATGTGGGCGCCGAGCTGCTCGCCCGCATGCCGCAAACGATCCTTGAGTTCGGTGATTGAAGTCTGCGAGCGTGCGGCGTCAGCGATAATCACCATGGCAAATTTTTTCTGCACGACCGTCTGATTGATATCGACGATGCTGCATTGCGCCTCGGAAAGAATCTCGGCGACCCCGGCCACGATGCCGGGATGATCCACGCCAAAAACTGAAATGATTAAGCGCGTTGACGAGCCCTCAGTTCCGGCGGCCTCTGACATCGATGATAGCGATCCCGGAGCCGGCGCTGAACGTTTCGGGCCGTTTCTCTCCAGTGCCGGCTCGATGGTTTTGTAAATATCGGTAACGAGTTGTTCGACCATGGACTCGTCGGCAGATGTCCCCAGGCGATCATAAACCGCGCGCGTGATTCGATAGATCAACTCTTCGTTCGCCATAACAAACAGAGGTTAGAGGTCAGAGATTAGAGGTTAGTCTGAATGTCCTGCGACCTCTCAGTCTTTGAGACTAACCTCTAACCCCTAGCCTCTAACCCCTACCTTCAACGTCTGCCGTTGTCGCGGCTTAATGACTGTGCCGCCTCGCGCAATTCTTCCGAACGCGTGTCTGCCAGATCGACGCGATCGACGATACCTACGACCGCGGCTTCGATGGACATGTCCTGATTGCCGATTGCCGTGCGCGCCGCTTTGCCATACGCGCACATCACCGTTTCGCCGGTGCCCGCGCCGAGTCGATCCGCCACCACGACGACGTTCTTGGTGGGTTCGTGATCGAGATCGAACGGATGCACGACGAGGAAGCGAACCCCTTCGAGATCCGGCGATTTCTTGGTGGACCAAACCGTGCCGATGACTTTGCCTAAGAACATTCAGTTTCAAGTTTCAGATTTCAAGTTTCAGGTTGGGCGCGCAGGTTTCACCTTGAAACCTTAAACTTGAAACGGCCTCAGGCCTTCGCGAACACTTCCGCCGGGTCGCCGAGGTCGCGCGCCGAAGGGGTTACGATCGTCTTCGGCCCGACGTAAATCTTCTCGCCCTTTTGAATCGCCCGGCGCACGTCGTCTTCACTCACAAAATCCGCGGCCTGATGTCCATTCGACGACGATGGCGGATTCGCCGCAGGTCGCGATGCACTGCCGCCGTTTCCTGATGACACCGGCGCCGGTTCAATTTTCGGCGGCGCCGCGACCGGAGCCGGCTCAGCCGGCCGATTCGCGAGAAAACGATCGACGATGGCGGCGATTTCTTCGCGGCTGACTTTCGGTGCTGCGGGCCGAGGCGCTGTAGTTGCCGGTGCGCTGAACGTCGGTTGCGGCGCCACACTCGGCTGCGCGGCAACTGCCGGCCGCTTACTCGCGACTGGCCGCGTCTCAAATGCGACGCGCTTGATGTCCATCAGATGCAGCGGCGAAACGTTATCGGAAGTTACATTGCCGCCCCACGAACCGCACCCCAAAGTCATCGAAGGCGGCAGGGCCGTCGAGAATCCGATCGCGCCATGCGTGGTGGGCGTGTTCACCGTGATGCGCGACGCCGGCATCTCGGCGCCATAACGAACCGCAGCTTCGCGCGAACCCGTGTGAATTCCGGCCGTGTGGCCCATGCCGCCGTAATGAAGGACTTCGTTGCACCGCGCGGCGCCACGCTCAATTCCGTCTTCCACATAAAACGCAAGAATCGGCGACAGCTTCTCCATCGACAGAGGGAAGTCGCGTCCGACTCCGCCCACGTCAGCAATCAAGCAGCGAGTTCCCGGCGGCACGCTGATGTCCGCCATGCCGGCAATCTTCTCCACTGATTTGCCGACGATGCCGGGATTCAAACTTCGCTGCGGCGTGGCTACGATCTTCGCGAGTTGATCGGCTTCCGACTGGCTGACAAAGTGCGCGCCCTGCAACTTGAACTGTTCGCGCACAGCATTTTCGATTGGCGCATCACAGACGATGGCCTGCTCAGAAGCGCAGATGGTCCCGTTATCGAAACACTTGCCGGTCAAAATATCCTGCACCGCTTTCGGAACGTTGGCCGATCGCTCGATGAACACGGGCACGTTACCCGGCCCCACACCAAACGCAGGTTTCCCCGACGAATAAGCGGCGCGCACCAGGCCGATGCCGCCGGTAGCGAGGATGACCGCAGTCATCTTGTGTTTCATCAGGGCTTCAGTACCTTCGATAGTCGCCGTCGTCATGCAGCCGATCGCCTCAGCCGGCAGACCTTCTTTCACAGCGGCCTCGCGCATGGCCTTGACTGTCTCGTTAATACAACGCGCGGCCGAAGGATGGGGCGAGAGCACAATCGCATTGCGCGATTTGATCGCGATTAAGACTTTAAAGATTGCGGTTGAAGTCGGATTGGTCGAAGGAATAATGCCGCACACGACGCCGCGCGGACTGGCGATTTCCACGACGTCTTTGGTTTCGGAAACCACGCCGACGGTGCGCAGATTTCTGAAATAGTTCCAGACGATCTCAGCCGAGAATTGATTCTTGACCTGCTTGTCTTCCGCCACGCCGTAGCCGGTTTCTTCCACGGCCAGGGCCGCGACGCGTGGCGATTCGCGCAACGCGGCTTTCGCCATGACGTCACAGATTCGATCTATCTTCGCTTGATCGAATCGGGCAACTTCCTGCTGGGCGCGATGGGCAGCTTCGACGAGGTCGCGGGCTTGCTGAACCGAAAGTAAATCTTTGTCGGCCGACATGACACAACTCCTTGGATTTTAGAGCTTAGAACTTAGGGCTTAGACGTGCGGAGCCGACACCTAAGCGCTAATCACTAAGCTCTAAGCTCTCCGTCGTTACTTGGCGCGCTCTCTCGAACCTTCGCGCGCATTCAACGATCGGCCGGCCTCGCCCTGACCCAATTGGCCGCGTGCTCCGCCACCTAATTGCGTTTGCTCGTCGGGGCTGTAACCTGTGCGTCCGTTTACCGGCAGCACCCGTTCGACCTCTGCGTGCGGGCGCGGAATCACGTGGACGCTAATCAATTCACCCACCCGGCGGGCCGCGGCTGCGCCGGCATCAGTCGCCGCTTTAACCGCGCCGACATCGCCGCGCACGAACACCGTCACGTATCCAGCGCCGATATATTCCTTGCCAAGAAGTTGCACGTTAGCCGCTTTGACCATCGCGTCTGCGGCTTCGACGGCGCCGACAAAACCTTTCGTCTCGACCATTCCGAGTGCTTCAAGGGGCATCTCCGTCAGTCCTCACTTTTTTAAGATTGTAGAAGTTAAAAAACAAAACTGATTACGCCTCAAGCTACCACCGCGGCGCGCAAGAATCAAGAGAGGCGAAACTCGCCAACCATAAAGTTTGACAACATTTCCAAGCGGGCGTTATAGTGCGCGCCAACGCTTAAGTTGAAAACCGAAGTCGCCGCCGATGGCCGGCCCTGGTGGTGATTTCGACCGGACGCTTGAGCGAGCCCACGTTTAGGATCGACTCAGTCGAAATGTCACAGAGCATCGGAGAGAAACTGCGACTCGCACGCGAGGAGCGGGGGATTGCTCTGCGCGAGATCTCCGAACAGACCCGCATTTCAATCCGCTATCTTGAGGCGATCGAAGGTGACGATTACAAACGCCTGCCGGGCGGAATTTTTAATCGCAGCTTCATTCGCGCTTACGCGAAGTTCGTCGGCATGGATGAACATGTCGCCCTGGAAGATTATTCACGCACGTTGCGCGAGCGGGGCGAATCTGACGATGATGGCTCAAAAGTGCACCGCTCACTCGTTTACACTGAAGATAGCGCGGCTACCAATCGCTCGGGGCTGAAGACCTTGATCCTGGCGATCATTATCCTTGCGGCTTTGTCGGCGGCCGTTTGGGCCGGCCTGCATTTCTATCAAAAGAGCCAGCGCGGGCGCGGCGCCAACGAAAGAATTCAGCGGTTGGAGTTTGCGGCCGGGCAAAGCGCGCCGGTCCTGAGCGACATGAAATTGGAGAAGGAGAAAAACCACGGCTTCATTGCGTAGAGTTTTAGATCCGTCGAGGCTGCGACAATTCGGCAGCCGTGCGCAAACCTGTGAGTTGAGAAGTGCCCGCGAATGAATGCGGGCCTTATTGTTTATTGGGTAAGGTCCGAAGTTGTTAGGCGAGATTAGAGAGTAGAGATTAGAGTTCATGGTCGTTTAGGGTGATATCGATTATTAGTCGCCAGACCGGGGCTTCTTAAATGCGATCAATAGTCCCGGGAGTTTTTGCTAGCCTCTAACCTCTGATCTCTAGCCTCTTACAGACTTGGAAGGAGCAATTAGCAGTTCATGATTATTGAAGATATCCCGGAAGGCCTCACCTTCGATGATGTTTTGTTAGTGCCGGCGCGTTCCGACGTCCTGCCTACCGAGACCGACACGTCAACGCAATTCACTCGCGGCATCCGTTTGCAGATTCCCCTGTGCTCATCGGCAATGGACACTGTGACCGAAGCGGCGCTGGCGATCGCGATCGCCCAACAGGGCGGCATCGGTGTTGTCCACAAGAATCTCAGTGTTGAGCGGCAGGCCGCCGAAGTCGACAAGGTAAAGCGATCTGAATCAGGAATGATCGTCGATCCGGTGACGATTCGTCAGGACCGTCCGGTGCGCGAGGCGTTGAATGTGATGGAGCGCTATCACATCAGCGGCGTTCCGGTGGTTGATGAAGATGGTCACCTCGTCGGCATCATCACCAATCGCGATCTGCGATTTGAAACGCGTTTCGATCTGCCGGTGTCCGAAGTAATGACGCCGCAGCCACTCGTGACTGTGCCGGTCGGCACCACCCTCGAGCAGGCGAAAGCAGTTTTGCAGGAGCATCGCATTGAGAAGCTTCTGGTGATCGACGACGACAAGCACTTGAAGGGATTGATTACGGTCAAAGACATTCAGAAGGCAATCAAATATCCCACGGCGGCGAAAGACGCTCTCGGCCGGTTGCGAGTTGCCGCGGCCATCGGCGCCACCGGCGACTTCAGAGAACGCGCGGACGAATTGGTCAAAGCGCGCGTCGATTGTTTGGTGATCGATACCGCCCATGGACATTCGGTGCGCGTGATCGAAGCCGTGAAAGAAATCAAACGCCGTTATCCGGACACGCAATTGATTGCCGGCAACGTCGGCACCGGCGAAGGCACGCGTGAATTGATTGACGCCGGTGTGGACGCGGTGAAAGTCGGCATCGGACCCGGATCGATCTGCACGACCCGCGTCGTCACCGGTGCGGGCGTCCCGCAAATCTCAGCGATTCAGTCATGCGTCGCCGCTGCGCGCGGTTCCGGCGTGCCCATCATCTCGGACGGTGGCGTCAAGTTCTCAGGCGATATGGCCAAGGCGATCGCGGCCGGAGCCGATGTCGTGATGATCGGATCACTCTTCGCCGGCACTGAAGAAGCACCGGGCGAAGTCATCCTTTACCAGGGCCGCAGCTTCAAGATGTACCGTGGCATGGGTTCCATCGGCGCGATGCGTGAAGGCTCGCGCGATCGCTATTCGCAGGAACAGACCGAGATCGAATCGAAGCTGGTCCCCGAAGGAATCGAAGGCCGCGTGCCTTATCGCGGCACGTTGGCTGAGATGGTGACGCAACTCGTCGGCGGCTTACGCTCAGGCATGGGCTACACCGGCTGTCACAACGTCAAAGAATTTCAGGAGAACACCAGGTTCCTCCGCGTGACCGCCGCGGGATTGCGTGAGTCGCACGTGCACGACGTGGTGATTATGAAGGAAGCGCCGAATTACCGTTTGGAGTAGAGGGAGTGCGGGCGTCCCTGCCCGCTTGAGCGCGAAGCGCAAAGCGTCAGCACGATAGAAGCTATGAAGCGCGTCTCGTTACCGCTTGGCGCCGGCATTTCTCAGCATAGCAACAACGGTGTGGCGACCGGTTGCAGTAAAGTGAACCCAGGCCAGGAAAGCCTGCTTTTCTTTTTCATCGTCTGTTTCACGGAGTCCGTTCGCCAAGGCCTTCGGCGAATCATACATCTGGGCACACTGTAACGCAGTTTTCTCTCCATAGCCCTTGATGCTCAGGTCCGCGTGATGGTCGAGCAACAGCCTCGCCATCTCGGCGTCGCCAGCAATTGCGGCAACCATCAAAGGCGTCAATCCACAATCTCCGCCTCTAGCATTAACGTCGGCGCCGGCTGCCAACAACAGCTTTGCTATTTCAAAATGTTCATGGCCAACCATCTCCCAAAGCTTGTCTTCATTCTCGTCATCGTCCCTCCGGAAAAGCGACTTCACTATCCAATCGGGAGCGCCTTTCCACATAGCTCCAAAGGCTGCACACAACAGCGGAGGATGGCCATCGTGATCACGGTGATTCACGTCGGCGCCGTGAGCGAGCAACAACTTCACCAGGTTGGCGCGACCGGCGGCCGCGGCGACTTGAAGTGCAGTGCCTTCATCGCCCTCCTCTTGATCGACCTTCGCGCCACGCGCAAGTAACAACTCAGCAATTTCGGCTTGATTAGATCTGATCGCGACGCAAACGGCTGGACTACCGTCGTCTTTAACCTCCGGACTCACGCCTTTGTCGAGCAGGTTCTTCACCTGCCCAATATCGCCGCTCTTTATGGCTTTGATCAGTAACTCATCATTGTCGTCATCAGCGGCCTTCTCGACCGATTGATTGGCGTTCGGCAGCTGATTGGGTTCCGCCTTCACGAGCAGCGCACCCGAAAGCAAAATGACGAGCACCAGAATTAATCGCGACATAAACAGCACCTCGAGGGGCGTGCTTTAGCGATTAGCGTGCCTGATGTTAAGAGCTTGTTATTGGGATGTTTTCCGGCAGGTAGGTTCCCACAGCGCAATTGTTAACTCACAGGTGTCAGAAATCGGCTTGATCGAATCAAGGCATTGCCACCAGCACATCCGTCAAGCGCCCCAGAACGGCGAGCAAGCTTTTGCACGCCTGATCGAATTGACCGGCTAACGCTTGCTGTTCAGCACTGGCTGCGCCTGACGCCGACCCGACCAGCTTGGTGTAGTAGGGCTGCAGCTCGGGGGTGCTGCGAAAGTAAACTTCCAGCGAATCAAGACCGACGCGGAAATCTGTGAAGCTGGCGCGAAGCTGGGCCTTATTCTTTTCATTCGTCGGCGAGGTCTGGCCGTCTTTTGATTGCGCATCGATCGCTTCGATGCCTTTGACGACTCCGCCAACCAAATAGAGAAATCTCGACAGGTTCTTAATCTGCGTCGCGACCCGGTTGGCGCCTTCAGTTCGTACCGCCGCCGCGGCTTCCGCACTGGAAGCGCTGTTTGTCTTGGACGTTGACGGATGTTTGGTGGTTTGGCGTTTACGGGTCTGAGCGAACGACGCGGTTGATAAAAGAATCATTGTGCAGATAGCGACAATAAATTTCTTCATTGGTTGACTCCTGTCAGTTGATAACTCAAGCCTGCGACATTGAGCAAGGCGCGGTCAAGTCCAATCGCGATTGTCCGGCCACCGATGTTAGAGTACCGACTTCGGTGGGGCTGTGTCAGTACCGGGAGCGGTAGCGACCGGATCAAGCGACACTTGAACGGTTCCCCGTGATCCGGTCGCTACCGCTCCCGATACTGACATCGCTACAGCGATCGATTTCGGACTTAATGCCGAAAGCAACTCTTCACGTCGAACGTCTCGGCCGCGTCGATTATGCGGCCGCACTCGAGATCCAAAAACGAACTGAGCGCGCCGTCTTGACGGGTGAACTGCCGGACACGTTGCTTCTGCTCGAGCATCCGCACACGGTGACCCTGGGCCGGCGCTCGCCTGCGGACGGAGTGCTGGCGTCAGCTGAAGTTCTATCAGCGCGAATGGTGTCGGTGTTTGAAACGAATCGGGGCGGGAAGACGACCTATCACGGACCGGGCCAGTTAGTCGGCTATCCAATTATCAATCTCAGTCCGGATCGTGAAGACGTCTATCGTTACGTGCGCGATCTGGAAGAGGTCTTGATTCAGACGATGCGCGACTTTGGCATCGAGGCCTTTCGCATCAAAGGGTTGACCGGTGCTCACACTGAACGAGGCAAGATTGCGGCGATCGGAGTGCACATCGCGCGCTGGGTCACGACCCACGGCTTCGCGCTGAACGTGAATCCTGATCTCAGTTATTTCAATCTGATCGTGCCGTGCGAGGGTGAGCCAGTGACCTCGATGAACGAGTTGCTGGGACGCGAGGTCCCGATGACAGACGTCGAGGATCGGATCATCCAGCGCTTCGCCGAGATTTTCGACAGGGCAACGTGAGTTGCACCCGCGCCGTCGCCAATTAACGGCTGCGCTGCCTCATCACTGTGCAGCTTCGGGGTAGAAGTTCGGGGGCGGTGGCGGCAGCACTTGAGGTGCGCTCTCCCGCGCATACCCTTGCAGCTTAAACGCGGCATTTATCATGCGGATGCTAACTGCGATCCGGACGATCACGCCAATTGGGGAGATCAAAGCACCACGTTCTCCGGAAGCGAACGCGACAATGGTGGCTAAGACGGCGAGCAGCGTCAGGCCGAGCAGCAACAGCGCGGCGACCCGGCTCCTGAATTTGTACATCACAAAACTCAACGTGATGTTGATTACGCCGTCTACGATCATCATTTGGCCGAGTACAAACCACAAGAGAATCTGAAGTCCGCCAATAACATAAAAATAGATCGAGGCGCTCCTGAGAGTTTTCAGTAGTTTCGCCTTTTCCGCCTCATCGCCGTAATCAACAACCGGCGCCGGCGGTGCGGAATACTGAGATTCGGATTCGTACTGCTGATCGTCGTCTCTGGGCACAGCGTCACCGGCAGTCGAGAGGCCGCAACGTCTACAGTTTGCGTCGGTGCTCCAGTAAACGAGTCCGCATTGAGAACATTTGATGCCTTTCATGGTTGGGTTCCTTTCGAGTCGCTGGGGGGAAGTGGCAAGAGGAAGGCGACTGCTGAGGTCGTGAAAGTCTCGGAGTAACGGGCGTTACCTTGCGAGCCAAGATTCATCCTATAATCTGCGGCCTTGAACGGACAAGAATTATTTCTCAGTAGACGGTGACATATTTCGGCACCACCGATCTATGGAAAAATGAAGTTGATATTAATGCCGTCGTCAATCGCATAGCCGTTCGATTTGTGAAGTGTTTGATTTCACTTGGTATACTGAACGGCCCAGTAAGTCACGGCCATGAGTTGTAAAAACCTACCTGTGCGCGTGCAAGGCCTTGACGGTTTGCGCGTCGTCGATGCTTCGATCATGCCGACGATTCCGCGAGGCCACACTCACACGCCGACCGTGATGATAGCCGAGAAGGGAGCCGACCTGATCCTTCAGAAATAAATATCGTGTTGACCATCCAACTTATTCGCGAGGCGCATGAGCGCATAGCCGGTCGCGTGCACCGCACTCCGGTGATGACGTCGCGGTCATTCAACGAAGTGGCCGGGTGCGAAGTCTTCTTCAAATGCGAGAACCTACAACGCGCCGGCGCCTTCAAAGCGCGCGGCGCAACGAACAAAATCCTTTCGCTTACCGGCGCTGAAAAGCAGCGCGGAGTCATTGCGGTCTCGTCCGGCAACCACGCGCAAGCGGTTGCCCTGGCGGCGCGCGAAGCGGGCACTCGCGCGGTGGTGTGCATTCCTGACGACGCGCCGCAAATGAAAGTTGCGGGCATGCGCTCGTATGGCGCGGATATTCGCGTCTTCGATCGGCACAAAGACGATCGCGATGCCTTCGGACGCGAGATCGGCGAACGCGAAAACCTGGTGATGATTCCCGCCTATGACGACTATTTGATCATGGCCGGACAAGGCACGTGTGGTTTGGAATTACTCGAAGAAGTTCCCGATCTCGATGCGATCACTACTCCGTGCAGCGGTGGTGGATTGTTTGCGGGAGTCAGCACCGCCGCGAAATCTATCAAGCCGTCGCTCAAATGCTTTGCCGTCGAACCGGACAGTGCGAATGACACTCAACAATCGGTGGCAAAGGGTGAGCGCGTGAAGATTTCTCCGCCACCCACAATCGCTGACGGTTTGCGTGTGCAGATCCCGGGCGCTTTGACTTTTCCGATTACGCGTATGAACGCTGATGAAGTGTTGACCGTCGGCGACGACGAAATCCTGGCGACCATGCGCTTCATGCTGTTTCGTATGAAGTTGCTGGTGGAACCTTCAGGCGCCGCGGCAGCCGCCGCAGTCTTTCATCGAAAGCTGCCGGCGGGCGTGCGGCGAATCGGCGTAGTGCTTTCAGGTGGAAACGTGGATCCAGAGATACTCGCTCGCGTGATTGAAAAAGGAGGAGACCAATGATCTGGTGCGCGGCTTTGATCGATGTGGCTCCGGATCCGGTAACGACCGGAGTGGGAATTGTCGTAGCGCTGGTGCTGTTGGTGATTGCGGCGGTGATCCTACTTGCCGGCGCGCTCGGGTTGTTCCTCTGGTATCGCAAGCGCCGCCTGCGCCATCGCGAAATGATTCGTCCGGACGCCTCGCCGCGTCTCGATCCGGTTCAAGTAAACCAACCAAACCAGCCGTAAGCGGCCATCACTTCGCCTGCGACAAACGAAGCGAGGTTGGCGATGACGATCGCCGCGAAGTCTTGCCACATCGATCGTTTTCCCAACTCTTCAGTTTTACCGTACGCACTCCAGAACAGCGCGCATTCGGCAACCGGCGCGAACGTTTCGGCCACCGCGAGGTAGACCGTGCGGGAAAAGTTTGTAAAGACGAGCGGCAAGACCAGCACGACAATCGGATAGGTGCACGCCGTCAGCCAGACGCCGGCAAACAATCTCCGCTTAAGCGAGTGCCGGCTTGAGAGGCCCAGCAGGAGAATCGGAGTCTCGATTAATATCGTGAACGGGTAACCGATTACGAGGAAGTGCCAAAGGTCGGAAGCGGACATTTTGGAGTGCGCCGGCAGAGCGAAAGCGGTCACGGCGCTTTGGATGCTTTCAACTAAATTCGGGGCCGGTCGGTCATCCAAAGCGGCGTCGCCGCTGCGCTCTGCCGCCGCACTCCAAATCAGATCATGCGCAACAGAAACGGCGCCTCGGCCAGAACGTGGGCCATCGCCACCGTGAAATAGATGTCGCGCGTCAAAGAGTAGTTCGCGGAAAAACCAAACCACAGCAGTAGCACTGCGAACAATCCACAAATCAGGAACGCAGCTACCAGTTTCGGAAAGCCGCGCGAATGGTTAGCCACCGGAATCGATTTGACGCTCCAGATTGCTCCGCTCGCGCCGATCAGGGGCAAAGCGAAAATCCAAACGCCGTAATGCAGCATCTCGAGGAAGACATGTGTCGAGACGAGCATGTGACTCGAAACATTTGGCAGGAGTTCGGCGCCGGCATGTTGCGTGATGCGCCAGAACAAACCGTTGTCGTCCGCGAGCGCATTTGTGCGCGACAGTTGCCATAACATCAACGCCAACAGCAGCGGCAGAAACAACAAAGCGCGGCGATAAGTGGGCAGCCACTCTGGCTTGGTCCGGCGCAGGTGTCGATCGAGAAACCACAGCGCGACCAACGGATGCACGTAAACGATCGCCAGACTGAATAGTTCGGGCGACAACCAATTCAGGCTGCACAGCGCAAATGCAATCGGCAGGACCCAGAACCAATCGCGATTCGCTTTTTGCCTCGCCCGCATCAGCACCAGCCCGCCGATCCAGCAAATCATCAGCGTATTCCAGACGGCGATGGCGTTGGGCCAATTCGCACCCGACCAAACATTTGAGTAATACAAAGCCGGCAGCGAAACATAAGCGACAGTCAGGAGGCCGATGCCGCTGAACGCGACGATGAAGAAGTTGCGCGACCGTCCGAAACGCGCGGGCAGACGCATCAGAAAATAACGGGCCTCGAACCAGTTGTGCGGTCCCGCGAAGAGGAAGACCGTGACGATGGAAACCTGTAGCGGCAACCAACTCGCAAGCGCCGCCGAAACCAAAGCGGCGGCGACAATCAACCCGGCGAAAGCTTGCGCCGAGACACCTGTGCGCGCGCGCGGCTTTCGCGGAAGCCAACTGGCTACTGAAATGTTCTCAGCCCGTTCCATCAGTCTGAAAATTAGTAATTTGCGCTACTACTCTTCGCCCGGCTTACTCGACTTACGCATCGGAATGATCAGTTTCATATCCTCGTCGCCGGGGACGACTTCAATCGACACGCCGCCTCTCGTTTCTTTCGCGTCCTTCAAATTTTGCGGCAGGTTCTGCCAGCGGATGTATCCCGGAGGTCCCGCGTTAGCGCGCACCATTATCGTGCCGACACCGAAGATTGCCGCCACCAGAATTGCCGCAGCGATCGCCTTGGTATTCCGGCGTTGACTCGAGCGCGCGATCCAAATCCCGCCGAATGAAATCGCGAGAAACATGAACAACCCCGCCATCATCGTGCGGCCGGAGCTGTGCATGATTTTTTGAGAGAGCGCTGCGTCGCCGTTACCACGGGCGCCGGCCTCGTGCAGATTCTTCAGCGTGTTTTCCGAGATGACCAGCCGCGCCTCGAAAGCCTGGCTGTCGGACGTAATCGTCAAGCCGCTGTACAAGAGGCTCTTGGGCGTAGGCTTCGGACGAGCAATGTCACCGAATGCGTAAAGAGCGCTGGCGAGCAACGCCACGATCGCGGCAGTTGCGATAAGAGTTTTTTTCATCGGGTCCTCCTCATGACTGTCTCTGGCAGGCTGAAGCGTCAGTAACTTTTGCGTCCGCGCACGCGAGGATGGTGTCAATCAAAGAAGCGCATGATCCTATCCGCGACGGGATGGCCCTGACTCATCGCCTGAAGTGCGCGCAGTATATCGCAAAACAAGTAATAGATGCGGAAATCACGAAAGACGGACATCTGCGAAACGATTTGGTGAATATTGACGAGAGCACGTTCAACTGAGCTCTTCGATCGCAGCTGTCGTGTTCTGGTTTGTGATGATGGTGTATTGATTTGGACGCGCATCGTTTATTCACGACATCGTTTTTCGCGAATTTCTGCGACGCACTGACTGGCACGTTCGTTGATATGTAATCGGATACAAGCGGGCTGATCGTTCAGCCCATAACTTTCAATCATCTACAAAAGGGGAGGATAGATATGGCAGACGATCGTGATCGCAACCAGGGAATGAAGCAAGGTGGCACTGGCGCAGGCGCCGGTCAACAAGGCGGCCAGGGCGCTGCGCAAGAAGCGCCGGGACGCAATCCGCAACAGGGCCAACAGACTGGTGGTCATCAAGGCGACGCCGGTAAACAACAGGATGGCCAGAACCGCGGCGTGCAGGAAGGCCAGCAAGGCGGGGCCACCAAAGAAGGCGGCCAAAACGAAGATACGAGACGTTAAAGGTGGTGCTGTCCACACCGAGGCTCACGCGTGATGTTTACGAAAGTGAATGTCACTCGTGAGCCTGTTGTTTTTTTGAGTGCGCCGGCTTGACCGCGCTGTCGTGTCAGAACCGCGAGCGGTAGCGACCGGATCAATTGGTTCCTTTGCATTCACCCTGATCCCGTCGCTACCGCTCTGGGTTCTGACACTCTCTAAAAAGCGGCGTCAATCCGCCGCACTCCAAATTATTTAATCCGCTTAGTGCTGCCGCCGCCGCTGATCGTCCGGCTCATCTTCCGGGCGACAGTCTCAGCTTCAGCAAACACTCGCATAAAGTTGCCGCCGAGAATTTTGACGATGTCCTGCTCGCTATAGCCGCGCTTCAATAACTCATAAGTAATATTCGGATACATCGACACGTCGCGCGCGCCTTCAGGAAAATCATTCGCGCCGTCAAAGTCTGGGCCGAGACCTACATGATCGATGCCGGCGACTTTTACGATGTGATCGATGTGATCGATCAGTTTAGAAATCGGCAGCGGTGGTAAAGGACTCGCGGCTTCGAGCTTGTCGCTCTCTTCCGCCAATCGTTCCGGATCGTTCGCGTACTTCGCGCTCAAAGCCTGCTGCTGCGCCTCGAGACGCTTGCCACGCTCGTCCGCTTGCGGCGCGACCGTTTTCTGATCGACAAAGAGACTGTAGAAGTTCACTTGCACCACGCCGCCGTTTTTGGCAATTCGTTTCAGGAGTTCATCCGGGATGTTTCGCGGCACATTGCTGAGTGCGCGCGCCGAAGAATGCGAAGCGATGATCGGCGCCTTCGAGACGTCAAGCGCGTCGCTCATCGTCTTGTCCGAAACATGCGAGACATCGACGAGCATTCCCAGTCGATTCATCTCGCGGACAACTTCCTTGCCGAAATCCGAAAGCCCGTTGTGCTTTTTCTCGCCGCGGCCGGCATCGGCCCAGTTGTTGGTGTTGTTCCAGGTCAGCGTCATGTAACGCACGCCCAGCCGGTAAAACTCGCGCAGCGTCGGCAAAGAATCTTCGATCGCGTGACCGCCCTCGATCCCCATCAAACATGCGACCTTGCCCTGGGCTTTGGCGCGGCGAATGTCGGCGGTTGAATTCGCCAACATGAGTTCGTTCGGGTGCCGTTCAGCCGCGCGATAGACCGAATCGATCATATCGAGCGTCCGCCGCGCGGCGCCGCCATGCTCGACATACCAGGGCTTGATGTAGACGGAGAAGAACAGCGCCGACACGCCGCCCGCCTTCAATCGGTCGATGCTGGTGCGATAAGGCGTCGGCGGATTGCCGCTGAGATCGTAATCGTCATTCGTCATCGGCGTGGTGACGTCGTTGTGCGTGTCCACGACGATCGCGCGACGGTGAATTGCCAGCGCCCGTTGCCACAGCGCTTCATTGCGCGGCGAGCGCGTTGAAGATCTTGGGGACGTCTGGCTGCGCTGTGACGACTGCGTCGTGCGTTGCGCCTCGGAACGAATGCCCGAACCGATGAACGCGAAAATCAAACCCGCAGAAATGATCGATAGTAGAAGGCGACGTATGTTCATGGCGTAGAGATTTACCACAAAGCCACATGTATCAGAAGCAGTTTCTTCGGTTTAGAAAGCCATCTCTCGCTCAATGGTCGAGATCTCAAACCTTCCGTTCACCTTTGGGCGTCAGTCACAGCCGTACGCGCAACTGTGGCGTGCCACATTCAGAATGCTTCGGGCAAAGGCAAGAATTGAAAGGTGCGAAGGCTTCTCTCGAAATTGGCGCTGGGCGCCGTGACCTTTGCGATCACATCACGATTATGAAAAGCAACCAGCATTCAATTACCCGCGCGACGCAATCAGCTCGGGCTAGGGCCTGGGCGCAACCTCTTACTTGTACGAAAACGGAAGGATTCGGGCTATCATCACCAGCGACTAAAAACATGTCGATCCTAATCGCCGAAGACAACGTGGCCCAGCGCGCCTATCTGCGCGAGATACTCGAGCGAGATTTTCCTTCTCATCATCCGGTGATCGAAGCCGCGGACGGTGAAGAGACGGTGACGCTCGCGCTCAAGAACAAACCGGAGGTGTGCATTCTCGACATCCAGATGCCGAAGCTCTCCGGCGTGAAAGCCGCGCGGGCCATCTGGCGCGACTATCCGGAAGCTCGCATCATCTTCTGGACACAGTTCCCGCACGAGATATACATCAACGAGATTCGCAAGATCGTAAAGTCCGTCGATCCGCCGCCGGCGTATGGCTTCATTCACAAGAATAATCCCGAGTCGCGTTTCCTGCGTTTCGTGGCTGCCGTGTTGGAAGACGGCGCCGACATGATCGATCCGGCGTTCAAGGACTCATTCAAGCGCCCGCTGCTCACCGAGTTCGAAGCTGAGGCGCTTTACTATCTCGCGCTCGGCTTGTCGAACTGGGCCATCGCGCGCAAATGCTCTCTGAGTCTGCGCGGGGTCGAAAGCCGTCTCGCTACGCTCTACGAAAAACTTTTCGTTTCAACGCCCGAAGGCACGCCGAACGAAGCTTACGAAAAGCTTGCCTACAACGTGCGCACGCGCGCCTTTTTTGAAGCGCTGCGACGCGGATTGCTGAACAATGATGAGCTGGAAAAGGCCTCGGCCGATTTGGAAGGATGGCTCGAGCGCGATCAAAAGAAGTTTGCCCTTGAGCAGAAGGTCGAGCGAAAAAGCCGATAATGCATGCCTAAGAATACTACCTTTGTGCTGTCGGTTCCGGTTCTGTTAGGTCTTACCTGTACGGCCGCCGAAACCACCCGGGCACAAGATCGATGGCTGAAAGCTGAGGCGGAAGTTGTGCGTTTGCCACCCACGGTCTTTCGCGAACTGCCCCGCCCCGTAGCACGCAAGCTGGTCGCCTGGGGATGCACCATACCGCAGGCCAAAGAAATCTCGCATCGTCACAACGTCATCAAAGGTAATTTCAAGGGAGCGAACCAGGCCGACTGGGCCGTCCTGTGTTCCAAAGGACACGCGTCTTCGATCATCATATTCTGGGGAGGTTCGCTTGATTCGTTCTCAAAGATCGCGAGGGTAGCGGACAAGGTATTCCTGCAAACAATCGATGGCGATGGAACGATTGGTTTTTCCCGCACCATCTCAGCGGCCGGCAAGTCGTATGTTTTGCAGCACTATCGCGAATATCACGGGCCAAAGCCGCCGCCTCTGAATCATCAGGGAATCGAGGATGGCTTCCTCGAAAAAGCTTCGACGATCTACTACTACTTTGGCCGCAAGTGGATTGCTTTACAAGGAGCAGATTGATGATTGGGCAAGTGCTCACTGCTCACCGCTCACTGCTTACTTGTTTTCTGCTTTCCGCCCTCTGTCTTCTGCCTTCGGCACTTTCGCAAACTCCGACTCCGTCCTCAACCCCGACGCCGGTCCCATCGCCGTCGCCTTCACCCACGCCGCCGCCGAACCTTCATCAATGGGGCGCCGTGACTTCGTTTCATGGGTTGCCGTCTGATCGCACGCACGCAATTGCGCAGACACAATATGGCGTGACGTGGTTCGCGACTGATGGCGGGCTGGCGCGCTATGACGGACGCCGGACCAACGCGATGAATGCCGAAGGTCTGCCCGCCGGCCGAGTGTTAACGCTCCGAACTGAGGAGTCAGGCGCGCTTTGGATCGGAACCGACAATGGCGCCGCGCGTTTGGCGAACGGCAAATTCAACGCCGTGCCGGAAACCAACGGCATGACGATCAATGCGATCATTTCGCCCGCGCGCGATCGCGTACTTCTCGCGACCGATAGCGGACAGATTTTCGACTGCCAGGTGAAGGAGAAACCGCCGTCAACCGTTGTGGGGTTGGAAAGTTCAACGGACCTCTCATTCGTCGTGCGGCCACTCTTCAATCAACCTTTGCAAAGCGCGGACAAAGATCATCCCGGGCCCCTGAGGATCACCAGCCTCGCAATGGTCGGCGACAAACTCTATGCGGGCACGCAGAGCCGCGGCGTGGTGTTGGTAGAAAATGGCGAAGCCAAAGAGATCGTCAGCAAGCCGCGCAGTTATTTCGTCAATGCACTGCTAACGGATGGCAACGGACGGCTGTGGATCGGCGCGCAGGCGCGTGGCGATGATAGCGGCCTGCTCGACAGCACCGATCTACAGAAGCCCAACAAGACCGCTGCCCAAACCGGAGCGGTGACCGCGATCGTTCGTGGCAATGGGGATGATGTCTGGGTGGCGACGGACGGTCACGGAGCGATCCGTCTGGAAAACGGAAAGCCCGTTGAGAAATTCACTTTCGAAGGGACCGGCGGCGCGCTTCGTTCCGATCACATTTCCGGAATCTTCATCGACGCCGAGGACGTGGTGTGGTTTGCGACCGACAAAGGCGTCTGCCGATACGATCCGAATGCCATGCGCGCCGAGACCGTCAGCGAAGACCCATATGGAAATTACGTCCGGGCCTTGCTGCGAACTTCTCACGGGCACTTGTTTGCCGGCACCAATTCAGGGCTCTATCTGAACGACGGCGGCAAAAAGTGGTCGATGATTCCGGAAATCGGCCGGCGGATCGTGTACGCCCTCGGAGAGGAGCAAAGTGGCCGGGTGTTAGTGGCGACGGCCAGCGGGCTGTTCGGCTCGAGTGGCGGCAGCGACGGAAACTTCACGCGGATAGCGCCGTCCTCCGATCAAGACAATGTACGCGCGATCGCTAACGTCGCGGGCACAACTTACATCGCCACGTGGGGATATGGCGTTGAGAAGTTGCAGGGCTCGCAGCGAACACTCGTTTGGCCGGAGGCAAATGCCGACAGTCATCTACGCGAGATCACGAGTCTTGGCAAGGATGCAAACGAACGTTTGTTGATTGGCACCGGCACCGCCGGTCTTTATTCATTTGACGGCAAACAGACGACTAGCGACCCGGCTTTAGAAAAATTGAAAGGCGACGCGATTTGGGCCACGCTCGCAGATGACGCAGGGCTTTGGATCGCTTCATCAAAGGGCCTGTTTCTATTACGAGCCGGCGAATTGAAAGACATCGCGACCGGAATCAAAGCGCGTAGTTTGACTCCGAGCGCAGACGACGTTCACGCGAAACAGATTTGGTGCACGACCGTGGGCGCCGGCTTGATCAAAGTAGCGCTCGACGATCAATTCGGCCCGGTCGTATCGCGCCTCGACATAGAGCAAGGGCTACCTTCGCAACTTGTCTTCGCCGCTCTCTCTGAGAAGACGGCCAGCGGAGCCGAGAACGTAATTGCCGCCACGAATCGCGGTGTGGTGCGGTATCAATCGTCGCAGGTCGCGCCCACGGTGGTGCCGGCGCGGGTCATCAGCCAACGCATTCATCAATCGGCGGAACTGTCGCAACGTCTGCAACTCGATTATCCGCAGAACAGTCTGCTGCTCGATGTCACGGCGATCAGCAGCCGCACCTTTCCGGAGCAGTTTCAATATGCGTTTGCGCTCTACGATCGATCGGGCAAAATTATTCGTGAAAAAGTCGCGCACGATTCGCAGTTCGCGATGGAGAAACTTTCGCCGGGGACCTACAAAGTCATCGCGCGCGCGTTTACCAAGGACCTGACGCCGGCGGTCCCGCTTTCGTTTGAATTCACCGTGGCGCGCGCGCCGTTTCCCTGGACATCGACAGCGCTCGGCGTGCTGCTGCTGTTTGCGTTGATTGCGTTGGCGTGGGGTTATTTTCAGAACCGGCGAATTCATCGCACCAGCGGAGAATTGGCCGCTGCCAATCGTGAATTGGCCAGCGCCCGCCTGCAGTTGGCGAATGAAACCGAAACCGAACGCCGCCGCATCGCGCGCGACCTGCACGATCAGACCTTGGCTGATCTGAGAAATCTTGCACTCCTGGTTGATCAACTTCCGGCCGGCGGCGGTAATGGCCTGCGCGCCAATCGCGCGCCGTCACAACCGAGCGCTTTGCGTGCCGAAATAGAATCGATCTCACAGGAAGTCCGCCGCATCTGCGAGGACTTGAGTCCGTCCGCGCTGGAGAACGTAGGTCTCTCAGCCGCGTTGCAGTTCGCGCTGTCTCACGCGGTTGAGCACGCCGCGCCTGATTGTAGGTTTGATTATGAATTCGACTGCGACGACAGTTTGGATGAGAAGCTCAACTTGCCGCCGAGCACGCAGATTCAAATCTATCGCATCGCTCAGGAGGCCTTGAGCAACGTTTGCCGTCACGCCGGCGCGCGTCACGTCCGAATGAGCGCGGTCGTTTCTCCGGTAAATGAATTCCAATTGCGAATCGAAGATGACGGCCGCGGATTTGATGAAACGACGTCGAAAAGGAAATCGGGCCGCGGCGTCGCCAACATTCGCGCGCGCGCGAGTATGATTGATGCGAGCGTTGATTGGCAGACCGCGAACGGCGGCGGCACGGTGTTCACATTAACGAAATGACGATCGAATTGATCAGTGTTAGTGACGAAGTGCAATCGGCACTGTCTGAATCGGCGCCGGTAGTCGCGCTTGAGTCGACCGTCATCGCGCACGGATTGCCTCGGCCGCAGAATCTTGAAACCGCCAGACGGCTCGAGCAAATCGTTCGCGCTGAAGGAGCGTTCCCTGCCACCATCGCGATGGTTTCCGGAAAGATGAAAGCGGGGTTGAGCAACTCGGAATTGGAATTGTTTGCCAACGACGATGATATCAAGAAGCTCAGCGTGCGCGACCTCGCCATAGGTTTCGCCAGAAATTGGAATGGCGCAACGACCGTGGCTTCGACGATGTGGATCGCGCACCGCGCCGGGATCAGAGTGTTCGCAACCGGCGGCATCGGGGGCGTACATCGTGGACCACTGCCGGACGTGTCGGCAGATTTACCGGAACTCGCGCGCACGCCCATGATCGTCGTTTGCTCGGGAGCGAAGATCGTGTTGGATCTGCCGGCCACGCGAGAATGGTTGGAGACCAACGGCGTAACTGTTGTGGGGTATGGTTGCGATGAGTTGCCTGCGTTTTATTCCCGCACGAGCGGTTTACCCGTAGACGTGCGATGCGACACGCCGGAAGAAGTTGTGAGCATCTTTACGGCACAGCGCGAACTCGGATTACAGTCGGCGTTACTGGTAACCGTTCCCGTGCCGAGTCAGGCGCAAGTCGAATCATCAACGTTAAGTGATGCGCTCGATGAAGCGCTGTCCGAAGCAACTCGTGAAAATATTTCCGGTCGCAACCTGACTCCGTTTCTGCTGGCGCGCATGTCTGAGCGCAGCGCCGGCGCGACGCTGCGTGCCAATATCGCGTTACTAGAAAACAACGCGAGAGTCGCCGCCGCAGTTGCGCGCTGTCTGTAGCGCAACTTAATTAATTTGCGATGCGCTTCATCACCCGTTCGAACCAACGAAGCTGTGAGATTTGGTCAGCCGGTGGCGATTCAGACCGCATCAAGTTTATTGTGCGAGTGATTGCTACCAGCGGCGTGCGTTCTTCAATTCGCTCGATTCACAGTCACTTGAAACCTGAAACTTGAAACGGTAGTATCGTTTTCCGCGTGGGGCAGTAGCTCAGTTTGGCAGAGCGCCGCGTTCGCAATGCGGAGGTCAGGGGTTCGATCCCCCTCTGCTCCACCAGATCCCACTTTTCTGATTCCCTTTGATTAAACATCAAGCTGTGGGCGGGCCCTATCTCCTGGCTTCTGCCTCTTGGCTCCTGACTCCTGACTCATGCCAACCGATTGTTATTGACGCCGGCCCAGCCGATGTCTTATGTTGGAAATGCCCCTATTGCTAATTCACAATTAGCCGAGAACATGGCGAGCTAAGCCATCCTAGCCACTTCTCGTTAAATCCTCTCGAAAATTTAGGTTTTCTCCGGAAACGGTGCGGCGACCGGAGTGGACTCCGCGCTGGGAGCAAACTGTGTCTAAGACAGTTGCTGACCCAAAGCGCTGAAAGAAGGTTTCCCCCGATGAGACCCAGACTTCGTGTCAGTCGTCGTGCCGCCGGCGCCAATCTTTTCCAGACCCGCGCCGCCCAGCTAATCACGCTTTTCCTGGCGATTGCCGTTCCGGCAGCGCTGCTCTTGACCAACATATCTCGAGCCGAAACCGGCAAGGTATCTCCAGCCGAAGCTCGCCAAACGTTTGAGAACGGCTCGTTCCCGCCGGCACCGGTTCCATTCGCCGCATCCGCAAATAATTTCATCCGCCGCTCGATTAGCGACGACGGGCAAGAGCAGCATGCCGGCGACATGCAGGGACGACGTCGTGGATCAAAGAACGATCCTGACGGGACGCCGCGAGAATGGAAAATCAGACGAGGCCGTTCTTTTGAAGGCGATGTGCGCGGATTGCCGCGGGCCAGGTCAGCGAAGATACAGCGGCTTGAATTAGAAGCACCCGGGCTGATTACAAACGACGGGCAAAGCGGCAAAAGCAATGCGCCAGGTTACGCCGCCCTGTCCGCAGAAAGTGCAAACGATCAGACGACGTTGTTTGCTGGAGGGAACAGTGTCAACGCGCCCGCACCTCCGCCTCTCAGCAGCTTCGATGGTTTGGACTTTCTCAGTGCGGGAGCGGCCCATCCGCCGTCGGCCAATGGAGATGTGGGACCCAACTACTATATCCAGGCAATCAACACCTCAATCGGGATCTTCGATAAGACGAATGGCAATTTGGTTGCAGCTTTCGGTCTCAACTCATTTATGAGCCAGGGCCAGTTTGGCAATCTCTGCGACACTAACAATATGGGTGAGCCGGTCGTCTTGTACGACACATTCGAAGACCGTTGGGTCATCAGCGATTATGCGTTTCAGCTCAGTGGCGGTGGCGTGGCGAGTGGCCCGGGCTCATACCAATGCATTGCTGTTTCCCGCGGTGGCGATCCCTTATCGGGCGGATGGAATTTCTATTCGCTCCATCTCACTGACTTCCTCAACACCTATCCGAAATTCGGCGTCTGGCCCGATGGCATTTATATGTCGGCAAACCTGTACGCATTTCCAGCCGGCGGCGCGTATCACAATCCGCGTGTCTGGGCGCTCAACAAAGCGCAGATGTACGCCGGCGCTGACACCGTGCAGGCAATTTCGTTCGACGCCCCTTCGGCTGACTTCACTTTGTTACCAAGCAACGCGCGACTGCAGACCGGAACGCCGCCGGTAGGCGCGGCGAACCTGTTCGTGTCGACCTCGCAATTCATCGACGGGGTTGGCGTTTACAAGTTCCACGTCGATTGGGACCACGTGTCGTTGTCTACCTTCACCGGTCCAATCAAGTCGAACGCACCAAGCCGGCCAAGTTCGCCACCGGCGTCCGCGCCGTCATTAGGAGGAAACGATCTCGACGTCGTCCCGATTCGGGCGATGATGCAGAACCAATACACGAATCTGGTGGGTGTTGAATCGCTTTGGGCCACGCACACCGTCCGCAGAGCCGATAACAACGGATTTGCTGCCCCGCGCTTTTATCAAATACCGGTCAACGGCGGCGGCGTCGGCGCTAACGTGACACAAGCAGCGACTTTCGACCCCGATGGCGGCAACGTCGTACATCGATTCATGCCGAGTCTGGCAGTCGACGCGGCGGGAAACATGGCCCTCGGATATAGCACTTCGAGCAGTGCCACCAAGCCTTCGATCAAGTATGCGGGCCGTCTATCGACAGATTTGATTAACACCTTCAGCCAAACCGAGCAGGTATTGGTTCAGGGCGCGGGGACGCAGACAGGAAATTGCGAGGGCGCGCCTTGCACGAGTTGGGGCGACTACAGCGCGATGACTCTGGATCCCGATGGCTGCACTTTCTGGTACACCAACATGTACTACCAGGACGACGGCATCAATTACCAGACGCGCATCGGATCATTTACTTTGCCGCAATGCCTAACTGTTAGCGCAGGCGCGCTTCAGGGAACGATCACCTCCGCCAACGGCGGAGCTCCAATTCCCGGCGCTACCATCTCATTGGGCAGCAGGACGGCCATGACTGATGGCAGCGGGTTCTATTCATTTCCAAACCTCGCGGCCGGAACTTATCCGAGCGCCGCAGCGACCTTTGCGGGTTACGTGCCGAGCGCTGTTAACAGCATCGTCATCAACGGCGGTGGAGTTACGACTCAGAACTTTGTGCTTAGTCCCGCACCTGACACCGGCTGCCTGGCTGATACAACTCAACTGGATTTCCAACGCGGTGTATCGAGCTCGGTAGATCTGAACAGCAGTCCCGGGGACGTGGTTCTTGCCAGCACCGCCAGCGTCGTCGATCAGCAGAATTTGTCAGTGAGCGTGAACAACTTCGCTTTCAACGCGAACTTGTGGTTAGGCCAGACGTTTCAACCAGCCGTGACCGGCCAACTTAGCCGCGCCGAGGTTTTCCTATTTTGCTCGGCCTGCACCGGAACCACACCCGATCTCATGCTTTCGATCCGGGCCACTAACGCGGACTTGCCAACTGGACCCGATCTCGCCACTGCCACTATCACAGGTTTTTCGAGTGGCGTGGGTCAATTCTATGGGGCGAACTTTGCTTCGCCACCGACATTAACTGCGGGCACGAGATATGCAGTGATTGTGCGACCGACGGCAAACCCGTCAGTGGGAACGTACGGCTATCAAGTAAGCCCGCCCAACACGTACGCAAACGGTCGTTGGGTCGTTACCACCAATGGCGGTTCGAGTTGGATCGTGCCGACGACGGGAAACCCACAGACGCCTCGGGATCTCGGATTCAAGACTTTCATGCAGGCAGGTTTTGTATCTGCCGGGACCTTTACTTCAGGCGTTTTGGACTCGAACCCGCACAATGGCGGAATCGTCACCTGGACCAACGTGTCATGGAATGCTGCCACCCCTGTCGGCGCCAGCTTGCAGTTTCAGTTGGCGGCCAGCAATAGCCCAAACGGACCTTTCAACTTCGTCGGGCCGGATGGAACTGCGGCAACTTTCTTTACGACCAGCGGAGCGTCGCTGGCTGAGTTTAATGGTTTCCGATATCTGAAATGCCGCGCGTTTTTGGCCACCAGCAATAACAGTGCGACACCAAAGCTTAATGATGTCACGGTCTGCTTCACTAATTCTGTGCCAACGTTCGTTGGCGTTAGCGCCGCCAACGGATCCTATGGCGGCGTCATTAATCTGTCGGCAACTTTGACTGACGGTGCGTCACCGTTGAGCGGAAAGAACGTGGGCTTCACTCTCAACGGCGCCAATGCCGGCACTGCGATTACCGATGCCGCGGGCGTGGCCTCGCTCCAGAACGTCAATCTCGCAGGAATCAACGCTGGCAATTATCCGAATGGCGTAGGTGCGACCTTCGCTGGTGATCCTCCCTATCTGAATAGCGGTAACACCGGCTCGCTGACGGTCAATAAGGCCGATGCGAAGATCAGTGTTACTCCTTACAACGTTTCATTTGATGGAAATCCCCACACTGCCACGGGTGCGGCGACCGGAGTTAACAATGAGGCGTTGGCGGGTCTGAGCCTGAGCGGAACCAGCCACACAACTGTCGGTAACTATGCCGGCGACACCTGGACGTTCACGGACGTGACCGGAAACTACAACGACGCAAACGGCACGGTCGATGACGCCATCAGCCAAGCGTCATCCACAACTTCGGTGACGGTCGGAGACGCGACCTACGATGGTAATGCCCACGGCGGCACTGCATCAGTCAGCGGAATAGGTGGACTTAGCCAAACACTCGCGGTCACTTATACGGGCCGCAACAGCACGCTCTATGGTCCATCGAACGCACCGCCGGCTAATGCAGGTGAGTATCGGGCCAGCGCCAGCTATGCCGGCGACACGAATCATGCAACCAGCAGCGACGCGAAAGACTTTACGATCGTCAAGGCGGCCTCGCTTACCACGGTCAGTTGTCCCGGAAGTGTCAGTGCGACCGGCCTTGCGTTGACGCCTTGTAACGCCGCGGCGACCGGAGCTGGCGGTCTCAACGTATCGCTGACGCCGAGTTACGCGAACAATGTGCTGCCAGGTACGGCCACTGCCAACGCCGTTTATGTTGGTGACCAGAACCATTCAGGCAGTTCGGGCTCGGCGACCTTTACTATCAATGCCGTCGCCGCCGCGCCAACCGGCTATTTTGTGATCGGCGATCTCGACGCTGTGGTTGGGAAGAAGGTAACTTTCTGGGGAGCGCAATGGGCCAGGTTGAACTCGCTGAGTGGCGGTGCAGCACCGGCAGATTTTAAAGGCTTTGCCAATTCGTCGAGCACGAACCCGGCGCAGTGTGGTGGCTCCTGGGCCAGCGATCCCGGCAACAGCTCTGGACCACCCAATCAATTGCCTGAGCTCATAACTGTGATCGTATCCAATTCGATTACAAAAAAGGGTTCGCTAATTACCGGCAGCAATTACAAGTTGGTAGTGGTGAAAACCAATCCCGGATATGGCGCGGATCCTGGTCATGCGGGCACCGGCACAGTGATTTCGGTGGTTTGCCAATAACGGTCTACTTGAACGCCGAAGCATTTGTGAATTATTAACGAAAGCGGTGAGTGAGCCGTAACTCTATCGAGGCGGCTTGAGAAGTGGAGTCGCGTCAGCCTCCGGCTCTTGAAGCCCCACAGTTGTTGTCGAGCCATCCCCTTTGCTAGTTTGGCGTAATGCCGCCGCCCAGACCCGAACGATTACCCGAACAATTCAGCAGGACCATTGAGACTCTTTACCGATCGGAATCGGGCCGGGTGTTGGCGACGCTCGTGCGCCTCCTCGGAGACCTCGATCTCGCCGAAGAGGCCATGCATGAGGCATTCGCCGCCGCGCTCGAGTCCTGGCCCAAGACTGGCATGCCGGACAAGCCGCGCCCCTGGCTGATTTCGACGGCGCGCTTTAAGGCCATTGATGGCATGCGCCGGCGCGCACGTTTTGATGATGCAACACAGAAAGATCTTGCGCTCTACATGGAAGCGCGCTTTAACGAGGCTTCCGTCGTTAACGCGGAGATTGATGACGAAGAGATCGAAGACGATCGCCTGCGTCTGATCTTCACCTGCTGCCATCCCGCTCTGCCTCCCGAAGGACAGGTGGCGCTCACGTTGCGCGAAATCTGCGGCCTGACAACCGAGGAGATTGCCCGGGCATTTCTGGTTACGCCGGCGACGCTGGCCCAACGCATCGTGCGCGCAAAGGCAAAGATTCGAGAGACGTCCATTCCCTACGAGGTGCCGTCGCCGCAGGAATTGCCCACGCGGCTGAATACGGTGCTGCAGGTCGTCTATCTCGTCTTTAACGAAGGTTACTCAGCTGCGGCGGGAGCGGAGGTCACGCGGGCCGAACTAACCGGCGAAGCGATTCGCCTGGGCCGTTTGCTGACCGAACTCCAAACAGAGCCGGAAGTCGCAGCGTCTGAAATCATTGGGTTGCTTGCTCTGATGTTGTTGCAGGAATCGCGCCGCGCCGCGAGAACCTCTCCGACCGGAGAACTGATTTTGCTCGAGCACCAGGATCGCTCACTCTGGAATCGCGCACAGATCGCGGAGGGAGTCGCATTGGTAGAAAAAGCCCTGCAGTCCCGCCGCTTCGGCGCTTACACGCTGCAGGCTGCGATTGCCGCCGTTCATGCTGAGGCAGAGCACGCCGCTGCGACGGACTGGCGGCAGATTGTTGCGCTTTACGACCATCTGGTGCGAATTCAACCTTCGCCGGTTGTACAGCTCAATCGTGCCGTAGCCATTGCCTTGCGCGATGGTCCTGAGGCCGGCTTGGCCCACATCGACGCGGTGTTGGAGCAGGGGGAGCTGGCGAATTACTACCTGGCGCATTCCGCGCGGGCCGATATGTACCGCCGGCTCGGCCGGAGCGCCGAGGCCCGTGCTTCTTACGAGAGGGCGCTGGCGTTGACCCAACAGGAACCGGAGCGGCAATTCCTGCAAGACCGGATCCGGCAGCTGAAATAAAAAGCGAAAATAAAATTTGAAGTGGCTGTCGATTTTCGGTCTGCCTAACGACTATAGGACAAAAGAACGATGAACTCGCCGAAGTGAACAGGCAGCGAGTCATCAAAAAGAAATCAGAGGAACCAAGGAGAAAAAGTGATGCCACAGTATTTAGTTTGTAACTACATTCCCGACGACTTCGATCCGTCCACCGTAACCGAAGCGATGATCGAAGAGATTCATGCGCTCAACCGCGAAATGATTGCTGCCGGCGTGAGGAAATTCGCCTGCGGCATTTCCGGGGTTGCCAATGCCAGGACCCTGCGCAGGCAGCCCGACGGCAAAGTACTCGTCACCGACGGACCGTACACCGAGACCAAGGAGCACATGGGCGGATTTTGGATATTGGAATGCGCCAATATGGACGAGGCATTGGGATGGGCGAAGAAGGGGGCCATCGCCTGCGATGTGCCCGGCGAGGTGCGCGAGCTTCTATTCTTTCCGGCTCCTGAACAAGCAGCGGGATAGCCCGGCCGCTGTCCTCGCATCAATGGCGGCGGATGCATGGAAGCAGAATTTGAATTCAGCACCCGTCGATGAAAGAATGCGCGCGCTTTTGAACGCTAATTGAGGAGCTCCAGATGAAGAGTTTTGATCACTCTCGGACCGCGGCGCGCATCGGTGGCAGCCTGCTCGTGCAAGTCCTGATCGTCCTGTCGATCTTCACTTGCGCGCAGTCGACTGCATCGGCGGCCGCGAAGACTTGTGAGAGTCTGGCCCAACTTGCGCTGCCAAACATGAAGATAACCTCGGCGCAAACAGTAACCACCGGGGAACTAACGTTGCCGGGAAGGACCACCAGCATTAAAGGACTCCCGGCTTTCTGTCGCGTCGCGGCTACGCTGACTCCTTCAGCCGACTCAGACATCCGTGTCGAAGTCTGGTTTCCGCTGAGTGGCTGGAACGGCAAATATCGGGGTCAGGGAAACGGTGGATTCGCCGGATCAATCTCGTTCGATGCGATGGTGGCGGCGATCAAGCTTGGCTATGCAACCGCCGGCACCGACACCGGTCATACCGGCGGCGCTGACGCCAAGTGGGCGTTGGGCCATCCGGAGAAAGTGATCGATTTTGGGTGGCGCGCGATTCACGAAATGACCGTCGCGGCAAAAGCCATCATTCAGAATTTCTACGGCGAGCTGCCTAAACAATCTTACTTTTCCAGTTGTTCGGACGGTGGCCGCGAAGCACTGATGGAGGCCCAACGCTTCCCGACGGACTACGACGGCATCATCGCCGGGGCGCCCGCCAATTATTGGACACGCCTGCTCACGGCGGCGATGTTGATGCAATCGGTTACGCTGAACGGCGACAGCTATATTCCGGCGACCAAGCTGCCCGCGATCACCGCGGCCGTGATGACCGCCTGCGACGAGCAGGACGGCCTCAAAGACGGCCTGCTTAGCGATCCGCGCCAGTGCCAATTCGATCCGTCGGTTTTGATCTGCAAGGGAGCAGATTCGGCCTCGTGCCTGACCGAAGCGCAGACGCGGGCCTTGAAATCGATTTACGCCGGCGTTCCGTCGTACTTTCCGGGCTTCAGCCGGGGTTCAGAAGATTCGGGTTGGAACCAGTGGATTACTGGCGCCCAGCCGGGCCGCAGCGCCGGGTTCTTCTTCGGCTCTCAATTCTTCACCAACATGGTTTACGAAAAGGCTGACTGGGACTATCACACGTTCAACTTTGCTGAAGGCAGCAAGCTCGCCGAAAACAAGACGGCCGCGGCGCTCAATGCGATAGATCCGAATCTCAAGCCGTTCAGGACGCGTGGCGGCAAGCTGATTCTCTATCATGGTTGGGACGATCCGGGGATTCCCGCGCTGAACACGATCAACTACTTCGAGAGTGTGCGCGCGCGCCTGGGCCAACGCGACAGCGAATCTTTCATGCGTTTGTTTATGGTGCCGGGCATGTCGCATTGCGGCGGCGGCCCGGGTCCGAATGTTTTTGGTCAGGCCGGCGCGGCAAGTTCGGACGATTCTGAGCACAATATTTATCGCGCTCTGGAACAATGGGTGGAAAAGGGCGTCGCGCCTGAGCAGTTAATTGCGACCAAGTACAAAGACGATCGGAACCCGACGCAGGGAGTGAAGATGACGAGGCCTTTGTGCGCCTATCCCAAGGTGGCGAAATACAAAGGTTCAGGCGATTCGAATGACGCAGCGAATTTCGTCTGCGCTGATGCGCGGCAATCGCGTCAAGCTGGGCTAAAGCTGATATCCGCCAGTCGCTAATCCGAACTTCGACGCGATGAGCCACGGCTTTCTGAGTCGCAGAAAAGAAGGAGCAATCAAATGAAATACGTCTGTTTAGGCTACTACGACAAAGACAAATTCGAAGGCATGACCGAGAGCGAGCGAAACGCCATGTTCGACATATGCTTTGAGTACGACGACCATCTTCGCGCGAATGGGCACTGGGCTGGTGGTGAAGGGCTCCAGGGTCCGGAAACCGCCTTGACCGTGTCCTGGAAAAACGGCGAAGTGGCAACGACAGACGGTCCTTATGCGGAAACCAAGGAACAACTCGGCGGCATTCTAGTGCTTGAGGCGAGGGACATGAACCACGCGGTCCAACTGATTGGCCAGCATCCGGCGGTTACGTACGGCAACATTTTCGAGATTCGACCGGCAGCGGACATGAGCGAAATGACGAAGGCGAGTGAGCAGCGGCGGCGAAAGGATAACGCTTGATGAGGATGCTCATGAAGATTGATAGAACGACGTGCAGCCCGAAGGGCTGATAGAGAGTAGCCGGTGGTCGTAGCGCAGGCCACCGGAAAGGATTGAAATAACAGCAGCACCTTGGGGGCAAGATTCTCAGGGATGTCTGGCACCCTTTCAGGGTACACGTCGGGATCCGACCACCGGCTACTCTCTCGCAACCCTTCGGGTTGCATGGCATATCTCCCGATCGGACCGTCGAATGGGAAAATCTGCTACCAACCTGCGTGGATTCTCGCAGACTGACGTGACTTGCCTTCCACCGTCACTCGAGATTCCCGAGTTTTCATAAGGTTTTAATCGCCCGGGCCGCGGCCTGAGGATTGCTCGCTTCATGGACGGCGATCTTGAAAGTGAATTTCAAAGTTGGCCGAAAATCCCAGGTAAGGACAGCTCATGACGCTCGATTCAATTCCCAACAATGTGACCGCAAGGATTTCGTCGGTGGATATGCGCGGTGCGCATGGACTGCGACTGATGGAAATGGGCTTGGTGCCCGGCGCGCCAGTTCGCATCGTTAAAGCGGCGCCGCTCGGCGATCCGATTCAGATTTGCATTCACAATTATCACCTCGCGTTGCGCCGCACCGAAGCCAGCGCGATCGAAGTTACGATCAATCCTTAATTCCAGCCGCGACGTCGCACGATCCAATGAGCGCAGTCTTGAACACCCTTCCCATTCCTGAACGCGTGCCGCTGTCTCTTCCGCGGACGGCAAGACCATTGACTGTCATCGTTGCGGGAAATCCAAACGCCGGCAAGACGAGCCTTTTTAATTCGCTGACCGGCTTGCGGCAGAAGGTCGCGAACTACCCTGGCGTCACTGTCGAAAGCAAGTCAGGAAACTGGTTCATTTCCGGAAACGGGGCGGCCATTCGGCTGGTCGATTTGCCCGGCCTGTACAGTCTCGACGCTACCTCGCTGGATGAAAAAATCGCCAGCGAAATTTTGCTAGATGGAAGTGCGACTAAAGCCGACGCAATCATCGTGGTGGC